>Ga0315548_1003214_pt1 | contig 12350 bp, 6 predicted proteins | sample SalMarSW160110MG_2_FD_202540 | JGI IMG/M metagenome (GOLD analysis project Ga0315548, IMG submission 202540) | Salt marsh sediment microbial communities from the Plum Island Ecosystem LTER, Massachusetts, United States - Salt Marsh Sediment SW1601-110 ... | reverse complement strand
GTCGTCAAATATCGCGAGTGTCGATGGTAAACCGGGTTTGAAGTTGGAGTTCTATCGAAATAGAAATTTTGACGGGCAGCCTGCGATAACGAAAATTGATCCGCTGGAGGAAACGAATATGATCTGGGGAAGTGGTATCCCGAATCTCTGGCTGGAACCGGAATTTTCCTTTCGCTGGAGTGGTACCCTTAAAGTAACTGAGACGGGCGATTATAATTTTGCCTTGAAAGGCAATGGTGGATTTCGACTCTATATTGATGATACAATCGTGGTAGAGGATTGGCAAGAGCGGGAGGCTTCGGATAAAGTCGTTACCAAGAGTAACCACATTCATCTGGAAAAGAAACAATCTTATCGGATTAAAATTGAGTATTATAAAGGTGGTTATTGGCCGCAGCTGTTTATCCAATGGCACCTGATGGACAGTGATCATTTCCGCAAAGCGGTTAAGATTGCCAAAGATGCCGATGTCGTGATTTTTGTCGGGGGCATTACTGCCCAGCTGGAAGGCGAAGAGATGCCGGTCGAACTGGAGGGTTTTAAAGGAGGTGACCGCACCAGTCTCGCTCTCCCCCGCGTTCAGGAAGATTTATTAAAAATGATTCAGGATACTAAAAGACCGGTTGTATTGGTCTTGACCAGCGGCAGTGCCTTGGCAGTCAATTGGGCGGCAGCTAACATTCCTGCTATCCTGCAAATCTGGTATCCGGGTCAGGAGGGAGGAACTGCCCTGGCGGATGTATTATTCGGCGATTACAATCCGGCCGGAAGACTGCCAGTCACTTTTTATCAATCGGTTGATCAGTTACCTCCTTTTGAAGATTACCGGATGAAAGGTCGTACCTACCGTTATTTCGAAGGACAGCCGCTTTTTCCGTTTGGTTACGGTTTAAGTTATACCCAATTTTCATATACCAATCTGCAGCTCCCAAGTTCAATCAATGCGGGAGACAAACTAAAACTAACTGTTACGGTCCAAAATACGGGAAAGGTTGCCGGAGATGAAGTGGTTCAGCTTTATGTAAAAGACCAAACGGCTTCGGTGCCGGTACCGATATGTGCCTTACAGGGTTTCAAACGGATTCATCTGAATCCGGGTGAGCAACGGGATGTGGAGTTCGAATTGACTCCCCGGCAGTTGGCAGTGATTCAAATTCGATCCGATAATGAGGGAATTCAGCGGATGGTTGAGCCGGGAAAATTCGAAATCACAGTTGGTGGTATTCTACCTGGTGGAACTTCTCCAACGACCGAACTCATCAGCCGTGAAATTGAAGTTGTCGGTAAACCTTATATTACCGAGTGAAAGGTCGAAAGTAGACCCAGAAATTTCAGGAACTCAACGTCTTGGTAGATTTTCTGACGATAAATTCTGTTTCCAGAACGATTCGTTCAGGTGGCAAAGGGTCTGGTGATTCGATATTACGAATGAGAATCTCAGCGGCCCTTCTGCCGATCTCATGTTGAGGAGCCCGGATAGTAGTTAAGGCTACTGGATAAATCGGGGCGTAATAAATATCGTCATTGCCAATAATGGAAATATCTTCGGGAATGCGGTAATTCAGCTCGCGCAGAGCCGTCATAACGGCTAGAGCCTGTTGATCGTTAAAACAGACAATAGCTGTCGGAAAGTCAGCATTACTAATCTGCTTGAAATATTCGTGAGTATTTTTATAACTGTCGTTGTAATCTGATCCCACCGAAACAATTTTATCCTCACGAAAAACCAGGGTGCTTTCGCTGAAAGCATGCCGAAAACCTTCAATTCTTTCCTGAGTATGGGATGAGTCCGGTGGACCGGCGAAATGCACAATTTTAGTATGTCCGCTTTTAATTAAATAAGATACTGCTTTTTTAATCGCTTTGATGTTGTCAATCGCGACCACATTAGCCTGGATGCCTTTGACATCTTCGAGCAAGACAAAAGGGTAATTAATCATTTTTAATTTGAACAGGTGCTCGATTTCCGCTTTACCATCGACGATCGGGGCAATAATTGAGCCCTTTATATCCTTGGTCGAAAAAAGGTGGGTTAGTTTCTTTTCACATTCATGATCATTTTCAGTACTGGCGACAATCACTGAATACCCTTTGCTGTTTGCATATTCCTTGGCACCGGTCGCGATCCAAGTATAGAAAGGGTAATTCAAATCTTTGATAATCAAGCCGATGCTTTTGTCCTGCCCCCCGTTTTTTAAATTGCGCGCTACGCCCTTGGGACGGTAGTTGAGCTCTTTCATTACTCTAAGAATCAACTCCCGTGTTTCCATCTTGACAGTAGTTTTGCCATTGATGACAGCGGAAACGGTTCCTTTTGAAACTCCCGCCCGTTTGGCGACATCCTCGATTGTTAAGCGTTTCATTCGGTTTTCCTCACTCTCCCCTTATAATCCCTTGGTGACAAACAGCCGGGATTGGGTTAACGCCAGAAGTTTTTAATTCAATTTGCAAGTAACCAGTAATTAAATTCGTAAACCAAGTAAATATGGTGTAATTTAGTAAAAAAATTAAACAGACATAATCCAAAATTTTTATTGAAAATTGTATCCGACAAAGATATTTAAATGGACGATGGAAAAGGCTTTTTTTAAGAATAACATTAAGGTTATATTATGAGTAATGTCAGTTACTTTTCCGAGCAATAATCTAAACCTGTATATCCAAAATCTCCTTTTTAGCAAATCTATCAGAATTATCTTAGTTCTGCTGTTGGCTGGAAATTCCTTTATACTTGGTATGACCACAAAAACTCAGGTTAAGAAAAAGGACGGAGCATATTTCACCGGTGTATATCCCGATTTGTTTAGCGAGCTATTGGGCTTAAGTGAATCAACAGTAAAGGTTAAAATTGATAGTGCTTTTGAGCAATTATTTTACGGTGAGCCGAATAACCAGCGGGTTTATTACCTGGTAGATCCCGATATGGCATATATCAAGGATATTCTGAATAATGATATCCGGACCGAGGGTATGTCCTACGGGATGATGATAGCGGTGCAGCTGAATAAAAAGAGCGAGTTTGATCGTCTCTGGAAATGGTCAAAAACTTATATGCAGCATCAAGCCGGTGCGCGCAAGGGCTATTTTGCCTGGCACTGTAAAATTGACGGCAGCCAACTGAATCCGAATTCGGCGGCTGATGGTGAAGAATGGTTTGTCATGGCACTCTTGTTTGCCTCCGCCAGATGGGGTGACGGCAAAGGTATTTTTAATTATCACCAGGAGGGCCAAGCCATTCTGGATGCTATGCTCCATAAATCTGAATCAGCCAGTGGTAAAAATATTGCGACCAATATGTTTAATAAGGAAGAGAAGCTGGTCGTATTTGTGCCAACGAAAAATGTGGATAGCTTTACCGATCCATCATATCATGTACCCCATTTTTACGAGATCTGGGCCAGGTGGGCTGATCAGGATAACCAATTCTGGTGTGAAGCCGCTGCTGCCAGTCGCAATTTCTTGAAAAGAGCAGCCCATCCGTTGACCGGGCTGCTGCCCGACTATGCCAACTTCGACGGGACAGCTCTGGATTCACCATGGGGTGGGGGGCATTCTAATTTTCAGTACGATGCCTGGCGGGTGGCAATGAACATCGCGCTGGATTATTCCTGGTTTGCCGAGGATGAGTGGGCAGTGCTCCAGTCCAACCGTTTGCTGGATTTCTTTTATTCACAAGGAATAGGCAGCTATGGGGACCGCTATACCCTGGATGGTAAAAAACTATCTAATAATCACAGTACCGGATTGGTAGCGATGAATGCGGTTGCGGCTCTGGCGGCAACGCATACTCAACGAAAAGAGTTTATTGCTGAGCTGTGGAATATGTCGGTTCCCGAAGGTGACGGCAGATATTATGATGGATTGCTGTATCTCTTGGCACTCTTGCAAGTTAGTGGCAATTTTCGGATCTATGATTTTGGTAATGTGCCAATTACAAATTGTCAAAATATTGCCCGATAGGTCTCCATTCCGTTTGACACTGAAGGTGATTATTTGTAATATTGAATCGTTTCATAGATCTTTTAATAGGGAAATAATTTTTACCCTAAAAGCATAGAGAATTTGAGGTAACAAGGGGATAGATATGTATTCTATTGGGAATCGAAAAGTAAGGCGTATCAGTCTTGATTATCGTTGTCTTCGATGGTCAGGTTTGGTAAGACCAATGATAAATTTCCTGATAGGAATAAGTTTAAGCTATATTTTGCAGAATGTTGTCCTGGCTGGCAGTGGGGGATCGTATGTTACCACTGAGAAAAGGGATGGGAGTTTTACACTTGCTGCGGCTGGTAAGGTTGTGCCATTGCTTGCCAGTTCCCAGGACTATCCCGGTGTTATCCGGGTTCTCAAACTGCTTCAGAATGACATTATGCAGGTTACTGATGTCCAGCCAGCTTTGGTACTCGATACTATTCCCGGGGAGCAGAAAATTGTCATCATTGGAACACTAGGTAAAAGTCCGCTTGTCGAGGAGCTGGTTCGGGACAAGAAGCTTAATGTCGAGGAGCTTGCCGGCAAGTGGGAAACCTTCTTGATCCAAATTATAGAGCAACCCCTACCCAATGTTGAGCGAGCCCTGTTAATTGTGGGGAGTGATAAACGGGGGACGATTTATGGCATGTTCGATCTTTCCCAGCAGATTGGTGTTTCTCCATGGTATTGGTGGGCGGATGTTCCAGTTAAGAAGAAGTCGAATATTTATATTTTACCCGGTCGTTATTCACAAGGTGAACCTAAAGTAAAGTATCGTGGAATTTTTATTAATGATGAAGCACCGGCGTTGACCGGATTAGTATTCGAAAAATTTGGTGGATTCAATAGCAAGTTCTATGAGCATGTATTTGAATTAATTCTGCGGCTTAAAGGAAATTTTCTCTGGCCGGCAATGTGGGGCAGAGCATTTTACGACGATGATCCTGAGAATCCCCGGCTCGCTGATGAGTACGGGATTGTTATCAGTACTTCTCACCATGAACCAATGATGCGGGCTCATGACGAATGGCGCCGTTATGGCAAAGGTCCCTGGAATTATGAAAAGAACGACAGTGTTCTTAGGGAATTCTGGAGGGAAGGTATTCGCCGAATGGGTAATTATGAAAGCATTGTGACCCTGGCAATGCGTGGTGACGGTGATGAAGCCATGAGTCCGACTGCAAACGTTGCGCTGCTGCAAAGAATCGTCGCAGACCAGCGGAAGATTCTTGCTGAAGTAACCAAGAAAGACGTGACGACGATTCCGCAGGTCTGGGCACTCTACAAAGAGGTTCAGGAATATTACGATAAGGGGATGCGCGTTCCCGACGATGTAACCGTATTATTGTGCGATGATAATTGGGGTAATGTGCGCAAACTCCCGCGCCTGGATGAAAAACCGCGACAGGGCGGTTACGGAATGTACTATCATTTTGATTTCGTCGGCGGACCAAGAAATTATAAGTGGTTGAATACCAATCAGATCGAACGCGTGTGGGAACAGATGCACTTATCGTATGAATATGGTGTGCGCCAAATCTGGATTGTCAATGTTGGCGATATCAAGCCGATGGAGTTTCCAATAGATTTTTTCTTGGATTATGCCTGGAATCCGGAAGGATTACCAGTCGATCGTTTGCCCGAGTATACCCAGCGCTGGGCAGAAGAGCAGTTTGGGGCAGAGTATTCCCAGGAAATTGCCGAGATATTAGCCCGGTATACAAAGTATAATTCGCGGCGGAAACCTGAATTACTTGCCCCGGAAACTTACTCTCTGGTTAATTTCCGCGAAGCAGAGACAGTTGTCAAAGAATATAACGAATTAGTTCAGAGAGCCCGCAAAATCGATAAGGAACAGTCTGAAGAATATCATGATGCCTTTTATCAGCTGGTGCTCCACCCTGTGGAAGCCTGCGCTAATTTGAATGAGCTTTATTATACTGTTGCTAAGAATCGGCTCTATGCCAGTCAGGGGCGGGCAGCTACCAATAGTCTGGCGCAGAAAGCGCAGGAGCTTTCTGCCAGAGATGCGGAGATTACTAATTATTACAATAATATCATGGCTAATGGTAAATGGAATCACATGATGGATCAGACCCATATTGGCTATACTTACTGGCAGCAGCCGGATAAAAATGTAATGCCGAAAGTTGATCAGATCCGACTGCCTAAAAAGTCAGCAATGGGTGTAGCAATCGAAGGTTCCGATGAGTGGTGGCCTTCCGCAGGTGGTGAGGCAGTTTTACCTGAGTTTGATCGGTTTAATCAACAGACTTACTATATCGAAATCTTTAATCGTGGAAAGAAACCATTTCAATATTCAATTGCACCGCAAAAGCCTTGGATAAAAATTGATGGTGCCCAAAATGAAGTTGAAATGGAGGAGCGCTTGTGGGTAAGTGTTGATTGGAATAAAACTCCCACCGGCGAATATCGGGTTCCAATTACAATTAGCGGACCGAATAAAGTAAAAGTTATCGTTCAGGCGTTAGTCAAGAATCCGGAAATCCCGGAATCTGATCAAATCAACGGCTTCATTGAAAGCAATGGCTGTATCTCGATTGATGCCGAGAATTATACGAATGCAGTAAATTCGTCATTAATCAATTGGCTCGTAATTCCAAATTTAGGTCGAACCGCTTCGGCGATAACTCCTATGCCAGTTACTGCACCATCACAAACAGCGGAAGAGGCTAGTCCACACCTGGAATATCGGGTTAACTTTTTCTCGACTGGTGAGGTCAATGTGAGAATCTATCTTTCACCAATTCAGAATTTTACTCATGGTGAAGGATTGCACTTAGCCGTATCATTTGATGATGAACAGCCACAAATCATCAATGTCAATGAAGGTGAAACAGTGCCGGATTGGAAATATCCTCAATGGTGGAATCAGATGGTGAGCGAAAATGTGAAGATTCTGACCTCGAAGCATTCCATCCGGAAAGTAGGCGAGCATGTGCTGAAATTCTGGGTGGTAGATCCCGGGATTGTGCTTCAAAAAATTGTGATCGAAACCGGGCCTAGTAAGCCCAGCTATTTAGGCCCTCCTCAAAGTTATCATAGAAACCTTCACTAAATAACGAAAGGAAGTAAACTATGAAGAAATATTTGCTGCTGTTTTTATTAATAGTGTTATCTTTAATTGTTTTAAGTTGTCAAGATAAGAGCGCTAAAAAAGCTGGAACAATGATCGAAAAAACAATCTATGGCAAGTTGCCAGATGGGCGGGAGGTATTCCAATATACGCTGAAAAATGCTGCTGGTGTCGAGGTCAAGATAATTAATTATGGAGCGATTGTAACCTCAATCAAAGTACCGGATCGCGACGGCAAATTGGCTGATATTGTTCTTGGGTACGATTCTTTGTCGGGATACCTCGGTGACAATGCTTTCCTCGGCGCCATCGTTGGCCGATATGGTAATCGTATTGGCAAAGGAAAATTCAAGATAGATGGAGAGGAATATCAGGTAACTGTCAATGATGGTGAAAACCATCTTCATGGGGGAAAGGTAGGCTTTAATAAAGTGCTTTGGGATGCAAAGGTTGTATCTTCAACTGCAGAACCTGCGCTTGCCCTGACCTATGTTAGCCCAGATGGTGAGGAGGGCTATCCCGGAACGGTAACCCTTACAGTAACTTATACATTAACCAATAAAAATGAATTGCGAATCGATTACGAGGGTAAGACTGATAAACCAACACTCTTGAATCCGACCCATCATTCGTATTTTAACCTGACAGGTAATCCGACGGAGACAATTTTGAACCATGAATTAACTATTGATGCCGATAAATTTACCCCGGTCGATGCAGGCTTGATTCCTACCGGCGAGTTGGCAGATGTAGCCGATACACCATTCGATTTTAGGAAGCCCCAGAAAATCGGTTTGATCAATGATCAGAATGAGCAGCTCCAATTTGGTCATGGATACGATCATAACTGGGTTCTCAATAATTATGATCGCACCGTGCACAAAGAGGTGGAACTCTATGAGCCACTTAGCGGACGGTTGATGGAGGTTTCTACTGATCAACCCGGGATGCAATTCTATTCCGGTAATTTTCTAAATGGTACGATTCGGGGCAAGAATGGGGTGCTGTATCAACATCGCACCGGGCTCTGTCTGGAGGCGCAATGCTTTCCGGATTCACCGAACAAATCAAATTTCCCATCGGTTATTTTGAGACCTAGTCAAGTATATCGTCAGAGAACTATTTATAAATTTTCAGTCAAATGAAATTATAAGGAGAACTTTTCATGGGAACATTGCACATTTTAGACTGGATCTTGATTTTGCTCTATTTCGTAGTCGTTTTTGGGATCGCTTGGTGGGCTTATTTGAAAGAGAGACAATCGAAGACTTCGAGTGAATATTTTCTGGCTGGCCGTAATTTGGGATGGTGGATCATCGGTGCGTCAATTTTTTCATCAAATATTGGTTCCGAGCATCTTGTAGGTCTGGCCGGTACGGGAGCGACCGATGGGGTTGCCATGGCTCATTACGAGTTACATGCATGGTGCCTGTTGGTCCTGGCTTGGGTTATGGTTCCTTTTTACATGCGTTCGAAAGTATTTACCATGCCCGAATTTCTTGAGCGCAGGTTCTCGCCGGTTAATCGTACCGTATTATCACTTATTTCTCTGGTAGCTTATGTACTGACAAAATTGGCTGTAGGTATTTTTGCCGGCGGCGTTGTTTTTGCCGCCTTGATGCCTGAAGTGCAGATCGGTCCATTCAACAGCTTCTGGGTTGGTTCGTTCCTGGTTGTCATCCTCACCGGTATCTATACCGTATTGGGAGGAATGCGGGCGGTAGCTTATACTTCGGCAATCCAAACGGTGATTATTGTTATCGGATCCGGTCTGGTTACCATCTTTGGTCTTAGGGTGTTAGGAGGTTGGGATGCCCTCTATAAGATCTGCGGCTCGGAAATGTTCAATCTCTGGAAACCTATTGTTCCTGCTACTGTTCAGGCATCCTGGGCACCGGTTAAGGAGGCCGGCCGGATGGCCTGGTATTTTAATACTAATTATCCCTGGATTGGTATGCTCTTTTGTGCACCGATTATCGGATTGTGGTATTGGTGCACCGACCAATATATTGTTCAGCGTGCTCTTGGGGCCCAAAACGAGCAGGACGCGCGCCGGGGATCAATCTGTGCTGGTTTTCTGAAGATCCTCCCAGTATTTATTTTCATTATTCCGGGAATGATTGCCTTTGCGATAGCTAAGAGTGGAACTATCCCCGCGATGCAGGAGATCTTTTTCGACTCCCAGGGTCAAATAATTAGAGATAATGCTCAACAGGCATTTCCCCTGCTGGTTGCCAATGTACTGCCAATTGGTATCCGTGGCATTGTGGTAGCCGGTCTGCTGGCGGCACTGATGAGTTCACTGGCAGGTGCATTCAATGCCTCGGCTGCTTTATTTACGATTGACTTTTATTCAAAAATTAGACCCAACGCATCTCAGGAACGACTCGTGTGGATCGGTAGAGTTGCAACAATGATCATGGTGGTAATTGCGCTTTTTTGGATTCCGATTATCCAGGGGGGCAAGGGATTATACGACTATTTGCAGAATGTCCAATCCTATTTGGCACCACCGATCTTTGTCGTCTTTTTCTTTGGGGTATTCAACAAGCGGCTTAATGCCAAAGGGTGTCTTTCGGCTTTGATTGTCGGTTTTGTAATGGGACTGTTCCGGTTGGCAGTAGATACGCCGGTAAAATTAATTCACGATTTCAGCTATGCCGAAGGGTCATTTTTCTGGATTATTAATAATATATTTTTCCAATATTATAGTTTACTGATTTTCCTCGTGAGTCTGGCGGTGATGATAATCGTTAGCTATTCGACCAATGAGCCTGATTTGAAGAAAATTAACGGACTAACTTATGGTACGCTAACCGATGAAGATCATAAAGCATCTCGTGCTACCTGGAACAAATGGGACGTCATTGGTTCCTGTGCTATTGTCGCAATTATTCTAGCTGCCTATCTATACTTTACCGGATAAATGATTTAGTATTTGAAATAGTTGACATAGTACCGCTTTTAATCAAAGAGTTGAAGAGATGAGCAAGTTTGTTATTGGACTCGATTTTGGAACTAATTCCTGTCGGGCGTTAATTGTTGATGTACTGAATGGAGAAGAATTATCTTCATATGTTTTTCCCTATCCTTCGGGTAAGGATGGGGTCATTGTAGATGCTGCGGATCCGCATCTGGCACGCCAGAATCCGGCTGATTATTTGCTCGGAATCGAAGAGTCTATCAGAGGCGCATTGAGTCAGGCAAAAGCAAAAGTGCGGGATTTCAAGGCAGAGGACGTGATTGGAATCGGCATTGATACAACTGGCAGCAGTCCGATGCCAGTAGATCGGGCTGGTCAGCCACTGTGTTCTAATCCCAAATTCAAGAAAAATCCGGCTGCCTATGTCTGGCTCTGGAAGGACCATACCAGTTATGCCGTAGCTGCTCAAATAACCGAAACTGCAGCTAAACACCGTCCGCAATATCTGGCAAAGATCGGGGGTGTCTATTCTTCCGAGTGGTGGTGGAGTAAAATCCTCCATTGTAAAAATATAGCTCCGGAGGTGTTTGATGCAGCCTATAGCTGGATCGAAATTTGCGATTGGATTCCGGCTGTCCTGACCGGTGATATTGATCCGCTCAAAATTAAACGGAGCGTCTGTGCGGCTGGACATAAAGCCATGTTTAATCCGGACTGGGGTGGGCTGCCGGATGTCCTGTTTCTGGAAACATTAGCGCCGGGATTAGGAGCATTACGCGGAAGACTGTATGATACGGCGTGGACTGCTGAAAATCCTATTGGTAAACTTACTAAAGAGTGGGCCAACAAACTGGGGCTGACACCCCAGGTTGTCGTATCGGTTGGAGCATTCGATGCGCACATGGGAGCGGTTGGAGCAGGTATCAAAACCGGAACGCTGGTGAAGATTCTGGGAACCAGCACCTGCGATGTGATGGTGGCTCCGGTTCGGCAGAAACTACAAGACATTCCCGGTGTCTGCGGGATCGTCAAAGGTTCGGTAATGGATGGTTATTACGGAATTGAAGCCGGGCAGTCTGCAGTTGGCGATATCTTTCTCTGGTTTGTCAATAATCTGGTTCCGGAGAGCTATGGCAAAACGGCTGATCAAAAATTTAGCAGGTTGGAGCGGGAAGCAGCCCAGCTCAAACCCGGGGAAAGCGGCTTACTTGCGTTGGATTGGAATAATGGCAACCGTACTATTCTGGTGGATGTACGCCTGAGCGGTCTGCTGCTTGGACAGACGCTCCACACCAAGCCGGCTGAAATCTATCGTGCCCTGATTGAAGCGACGGCATTCGGCGCGTTGCGAATTATTGACCGGATCGAGGAATACGGTGTGGCAATTAAGGAGGTGGTCAACTGCGGTGGTCTGGCAAGTAAGAATACCTTGCTAATGCAAATCTATGCCGATATAATTGGCCGACCGATGAAAATTTCGCGCAGCGAGCAAACTCCGGCATTGGGCGCAGGACTATTTGCAGCTGTGGCTGCGGGCAAGCAATGTGGTGGGCACGATTCGGTTCAGGCGGCTCAGAAAGCAATGACCGGTATTAGGAGTGTATTTCAACCAATCCCCGAGCACCATCAAGTTTATCAAAAACTCTATCGGCTTTATTATCAGCTGCATGATGGCTTTGGTGTAAGCAAATGGTCTGGTTCAATGTATAATGTAATGAAGGATTTACTCGAATTGCGTAATAAGGTTATGAAGGAAAAATAATGTTAGAAGCGCTCAAAGAGCAAGTCCTCGCGGCTAACCTCGAACTGGTCAAATTTAAGCTGGTTACCCTGACCTGGGGTAATGTCAGCGGCATATCCCGTGCAGAAGGGCTGGTGGTAATTAAACCCAGCGGGGTCGAATACGATAAATTAAAGATCAGCGATCTGGTTGTGGTCAACCTGGCGGGCAAGATCATCGAGGGTAATCTCCGCCCCTCTTCCGATACGCCTACCCATCTCGAGCTTTATCAGGCTTTTCCCGCAATTGGCGGCATTGCTCATAGTCACAGCCCTTTTGCTACGATCTTTGCTCAAGCCGGTCGTGAAATACCCTGTCTGGGCACGACGCATGCCGATACCTTTAATGGTGCGGTACCGCTGACCCGTTTTCTGCAAAAGGCGGAAGTCGAGAGGGACTATGAACTCAACACCGGGAAAGTGATCGTAGAGCGTTTTAAGCAACTCGATCCGGCAGCTCTGCCGGGAGTTTTGGTAGCCGGACATGCACCCTTTACCTGGGGCAAGGATGCCCGCGAAGCAGTTAAGCATAATTTTATTCTGGAACAAATTGCGCAACTGGCATTAGCTACATTGATG
>Ga0315548_1003212_pt1 | contig 12352 bp, 13 predicted proteins | sample SalMarSW160110MG_2_FD_202540 | JGI IMG/M metagenome (GOLD analysis project Ga0315548, IMG submission 202540) | Salt marsh sediment microbial communities from the Plum Island Ecosystem LTER, Massachusetts, United States - Salt Marsh Sediment SW1601-110 ... | reverse complement strand
CTTGTAGGTCGAGATGCCATCTCGACCGGGCGATTTGGCAAATCGCCCTACATTATCAATTTGGGATTTACCGTGCTTGACATAACTTATGAAAGAACTTAAATTCACAATCACTTTGAAATTGCTATATTAGATACATTGATAGAGGAGAGTTTTCATGGAGTCGAAACTCGAACATTTGATAGAGCGTATCAAGAAAGATGGGATTGCCGAAGCTAAGAAGTCGGCCGATGAGATAGTTGCTGCGGCTAAAAAAGAAGCCGATGGGATTCTGAAAATAGCCCGAGAAGACGGTAAAAAGATCGTTGATCAAGCTGGCAAAGAAGCCGACAAATTACAAAGTAATGCTGAAGCTGCATTAAAACAGGCTGCCCGCGATACTATTCTGGTAACTAAGGAAAAATTGATCAAGCTGTGTGATGCGGTTTTAAAACAGGAGGTGGGTAAACGCCTGGAGCCGGAATTTATTAAGGAACTGATCCTGAAAATCGTATCCCAGTGGGGTGAGAAGAATCAACTGGAGGTGCTGGTTGCCGAGGGCGATTTGAAGAAACTTCAACAACTGCTTTTTACTAAAAGTCGTGAACATCTCAAAGACACAGTAACGATTAAAGTTGATAAAGGCATCTCCAAAGGTTTCCGAATTGGTTTGAAAGATGACGCCGTGTATTATGATATTACCGATGCGAGTATTGGTGAATTCCTGGGTGAATTTCTAAATCGCAGTATTAGAGAAATATTAGATAAGACTTGATGGAAAAATACGTCTACCTTGCCTCGCAGCTACCGTTGCTGACTTTTGACAAAGAACCGGTGATGTCGGTAACTACCTTTTTGGAAGAGGGGTGCAAATGGTTAAGCCCGCCGGATTTGAAAACTTTAAATGAGGTTTCGATTAACGCCGTGACTGCCGAGAAATCCGACCTGACGGCACTGCGAGATTATAAGAATTATGAATATGCGCTGCGCAGTGAACTGGTTCAATACCGCCGGGCACAACGTACCCGTGAGGAATATAAACCAGCCCTTTTCTCCCTAATAGTATTAAAAGAGGGCAATCCACTGGAGGCTGAGAAGAAACTGCTGCGCTTACGCTGGCAGCGAATCGAGGAACTTGAGTTCGGTCATTATGCCGATCTGGAATTTCTGGCGTTATATTATTTAAGACTCCAGATTTTAATGCGACTGCAAAAGTTTGATAAAGAAGTTGGCAAAGCAAAATTTAAAACCATTATTGAAGCAAGCTTATGAACAAAACCACAGGAACTATAATTGGGATTAACGGAAATATGATTTCCGTCGAATTTGAGGGTAACATTATTCAGAATGAAGTAGGATTTGCGATTACCGGTAACGACCGTCTGAAATCGGAAGTCATCAAGATTAATGGTAATATCGCCTATATGCAGGTTTTCGAAATTACCAAAGGGCTAAAGATCGGCGATGCGGTTGAATTTACCGACGAGATGCTTTCGGCTCAATTAGGCCCCGGACTGCTGGGGATGGTCTATGATGGCTTACAGAATCCCTTAAATGAATTAGCCGAGATGCACGGTTTTTTTCTGAAACGCGGAGTTACTCTGAATGCTTTAGATTTTGATCAAGAGTGGCAATTCACACCATCGGTTAAAGTTGATGATACCGTTACCGGTGCTTCAACCATTGGCGAAGTTCCCGAAGGAATCTTTAAGCATCAGATTTTTGTGCCGTTTGATATAAGAGAAGAATGCAGAGTTACGGCAATCGTTGAAAAAGGTAAATATAAGATTACCGATAAACTGGCAACCATTGAGAATAATAAAGGTGAGCATTACGATTTGAAAATGTTCTTCCGCTGGCCGGTTAAGCTGCCGATCAAAAATTACCGTGAGAAACTGGTGCCCAATGAACCGCTGGTAACCCAGACCCGGATTATTGATACTTTTTTCCCGGTAGCCAAAGGCGGTACTTATTGCATTCCCGGACCGTTTGGCGCCGGTAAAACGGTATTGCAACAGGTAACCAGTCGGTTTGCCGAAGCCGATATTGTGATCATAGCCGCTTGTGGCGAGCGGGCTGGTGAGGTGGTCGAAACCCTGCGTGAGTTTCCTGAAATTACCGATCCGCGTACCGGCAAGTCTTTAATGGAGCGGACGATCATTATTTGCAATACCAGCTCAATGCCGGTTGCCGCCCGGGATGCTTCGGTCTACACGGCAGCGACTTTGGGTGAATATTATCGCCAGATGGGTCTGAATGTCCTGTTACTAGCTGATTCGACCTCGCGCTGGGCGCAGGCAATGCGTGAGTTATCCGGACGGCTGGAGGAAATTCCCGGTGAGGAAGCCTTCCCGGCTTATCTCGAATCCCGGATTGCGCAATTTTATGAGCGGGCGGGACTGGTAGAATTAGATGACGGAAATTTTGGGAGTTTAACCATTGGCGGGACAGTTAGCCCGGCCGGCGGTAATTTTGAGGAGCCGGTGACCCAATCCACATTGAAGGTAGTTGGTGCTTTCCACGGATTGTCGCGCGATCGTTCCAATGCCCGGCGCTATCCAGCCATTCATCCCCTTGAAAGCTGGTCTAAGTATAGCAGTTTTGTTGATCAAAATTTGATTGAAGATGCCCGTCAAATTCTTTTTAATGGTAACGAAGTTCATCAAATGATGCTGGTAGTCGGTGAAGAGGGAACTTCGGTGGAAGATTTCGTTATCTACCTGAAATCCGAATTTCTGGACAGTGTTTACCTGCAGCAAAACTCCTTTGATGCAGTAGATGGAGCAACCTCGCTAATTCGCCAGAATTATGTTTTTCGCTTAGTGCATCGGGTTTTGCAGACCAGTTTTGCCCTAAAGGAAAAAGAGGAGGCGCGCAGTTTCTTCAATAAGCTGCGCCAGCTGTTTATTGACTGGAATTATATTGATATGAAAGATAATAATTTTAAAGCCCAGGAATCCAAAATAACTAAATTGATTAAGGAAAATAGCGAAGATGCAGAAGGTTTATAATAAAATCCTGAGTGTGACCGGAAACGTTATCACGGTCAAAGCCGAGAACATTGGTTATGAAGAACTGGCGGAGATTACCATTAGCCGGGGAAAATCTCTCGCTCAGGTAATCAAATTGGATAAAGACATTGTCTCGCTCCAGGTTTTCGCCGGTAGTCAGGGAATTGCCACCAATGATGAAGTCCGGTTTCTGGGTCATCCGATGCGGGTGACTTTCTCGGATAATATGCTTGGTCGAATTTTCAACGGTAGTGGGGTACCTCTCGATAAAGGGCCAGCTCTGACAGAGAACCTGATTGAGATCGCCGGTCCGGCAGTCAATCCAGCCAAGCGAATCATTCCGCGTAATATGATCCGCACCAATATTCCGATGATTGATGTCTTTAACTCGCTGGTGGTCTCGCAGAAGCTGCCAATCTTCTCGGTTTCCGGCGAACCCTATAATGAACTTTTAGCCCGCATTGCCCTCCAGGCTGAAGTGGATATGATTATTCTTGGTGGGGTCGGATTGAAATATGACCAGTATATGTATTTCAGGAATACGCTGGAAGAGGGTGGTGCCCTGAGCCGTTCGATTTTCTTTATTCATACGGCTTCGGACCCGATTGTTGAGGGTTTGATGGTGCCTGATCTCTGTTTGGCGGTGGCGGAGAAGTTTGCCCTGAAAGGTCGAGAGGTGCTGGTACTGCTAACCGACATGACCAATTTTGCCGATGCATTGAAAGAGATTGCGATTACCATGGAGCAGGTTCCTTCGAATCGTGGTTACCCCGGCGATCTGTATTCGCAGTTGGCGGCCCGCTATGAAAAGGCAGTTGATTTTGAGGGAGCTGGTTCGGTTACGGTACTTGCGGTGACGACGATGCCGGGCGACGATGTTACTCATCCGGTGCCTGATAACACCGGCTATATTACCGAAGGTCAATTCTATTTGCGTAACGGTCGCATCGAACCTTTCGGCTCACTCAGCCGCTTGAAGCAGCAGGTCAATGCCCGAACCCGGGCCGATCACCGGGCAATCATGGATGGCATGATTCAGCTTTATGCCCAGTATATCGAGACCGAAGAAAAACGCGCTATGGGTTTCCGCATGAGCGATTGGGATAAAAAATTGTTGAAATACGGGAAATTATTTGAAGCTAATATGATGGACCTGTCAGTCAATATCGCACTCGAAGCCGCGCTTGAAAAGGGCTGGCAAATTCTGGCGGAATGCTTTACCCCGGAAGAGACCCGCATGAAAACCGAATTGATCAATAAATTCTGGCCCAAAACAGCACAATAATGGCGAAAATTCGATTAACCAAAAACGAACTGAAAAACCAGCGCGAAGCACTCAAGCGCTATACCCGCTATTTACCCACTTTGGAATTGAAAAAGATCCAGCTGGTTAATGAGATCCGGATGATCACCCAGCAAATCGAAAAAATCCAGAATGAGATTCGGCGCTTCGAGCAGGAGGTTTTTCAGTGGGTAGCTGTTTTTGGCGAGGATATTGACCTGCAGTCGTTTTTTAGTTTGGAAAAAGTTATCACTACTACCGGCAATATTGCCGGCATTGATATCGAAATTTTTGAAAATGCTATATTCAAAGACGAAGAGTATGATTTGTTCATGACGCCTTTATGGGTTGATCGCGGTATCGCTGCCTGCAAAGAACGGATTACTCAGGAGGTAAGAATCCGAATCCTCGAGCAGCAAATCGAGGTACTGCGTCAGGAACTGCGCATAACCATCCAGCGCATTAATCTGTTTGAGAAAGTTAAAATTCCGGAAACCCGGGAGAATATCCGGATTATCAGAATTTATCTGGGTGATATGATGACGGCTGAGGTCGTTCGCGGTAAAATTTCCAAAAGTAAAATTCAACAGAAAAGGGAACTAGCCGCCGCATGATTACCCCGATGCAGAAAGTGACCCTGTTTATTAGTGCCCGGCATCAGGAGGAAGCACTCCGGCAACTGCGTAAATTGGGAGTAGTGCACATTCAATACCTTAAGCCGCCGGTTTCCGACGATGTCTCGGATCTGGAAAGTTCTCTGCGGGCGGTCGAGAAAAGCCTTGGCATTATTGCAGGGTACAATCAGCCGGCAATTGCAAAAAAGGCAAAGCCCGAAAACTGCCAAAAGATGGTAACTGATATTTCCTCCTTAGCTGCTGAAAAGCAGCAGTTGAAATCGCGAATTGAAGAAAAAAGTGCTTTCTTAGACTGGTATGATCGCTGGGGGGTAATTTCCGAGAATGATATCTTCGAATTACGCGAAAAAGGAGTATATCTGCGTCTATATGTTGTTGATCGCAGCGTTTTGAAAAACCTACCTGAAGCAGCTTTCGCTGAAATTCTAAAGGAGGATAAGAACCAGCTCCAGATTGCTTTTATTGCCGAATCTGAGGAAGTCCGACTGGATCTTAAAGAGGAGCAAATTCCCCGGGAAGATTTTAAAACAGCCACCGCAGAAGTACAGGAATTGAATTCCCGGTTGGCGGAAGTTGATCGGCAGTTGCACCAGTTAGCCGAATCAGCCGGTTTGATTCGGGCTTATCAGCAGGAACTTGAAAAGCAGCTGGAATTTGCCCGGGTCAAATCGGGAATGCAGGATGCGGAAGAGATTACTTATGTTCAGGGATACTGCCCTGCCGACGAGGTCGAGAAGCTATTCCAGGCTGCGGCGGAGGAGGGTTGGGGTATTCTGAGCGAAGAACCTGAAGAGACCGACAATCCACCAACCTTGTTGAAGATGAATGCAGTGAGTCGTCTGATCAAACCGGTATTTGATTTTCTTGGCACCGTTCCCGGTTATCGGGAATACGACATAAGTCAATATTTTCTGATTTTCTTTTCCCTGTTTGTGGCAATGATCGTCGGAGATGCCGGTTACGGTTCGGTTTTTCTGCTGATAACCTTCTTGGCCCATTGTAAATCGGCGAAGCAGGGAACTCCTTTACCGCTATTTTTGAAATTGCTTTATTTGCTTAGTATCTGCACCATTGGCTGGGGTACTATTACCGGCAACTGGTTTGGAGCGGTGCAGATTGCGGCGCTGCCGCTGCTTAAGGCGTTGACGATTCCGCAGCTGGCTACCTTTCCTGAGTTGTTTCCTGATTTGACCGTTGATCCGCAGCAGAAAGTCATGCTGGTTTGTTTTGTCATCGCGGTAACCCAGCTGGGATTGGCAAATATTATGAACTTTATCAATAATCTGCCGCAGCTAAAAGCCGTGAGTAATTTGGGTTGGTTTGGGGTAGTAGCCGGAATTTTCCTGGTTGTTCTGAAACTGGTATTGGGATTACCTTTGCCTTCTTTCACGGTCCCACTCATTGGTTGTAGTGTACTGGCTATTATTATATTTATGCGCCAGGAAAAGGGAGTGAGTTTCTTGAAAGGAATCGTGCTTGGATTAGGTGGAGCTTTTACGACTTTCCTGAATGTAATCAGCTCATTTTCGAATATCATCTCTTATATCCGGCTTTTTGCCGTTGGCATGGCGACGGTGGCAATAGCCACAAGTTTTAACAAAATTGCCATCCCGCTGTTAAAGGGCTTTACTTTCCCAGCAGGCATGCTGGTATTGTTGATCGGTCACGGACTGAATATTGTCATGAGTATATTATCAGTAGTTGTCCACGGTATCCGTTTGAATGTACTGGAATTTTCCAGTCAGCTGGGCATGGATTGGTCAGGCTATAAATATGAACCATTTAGAGAAGAAATGCCAAAAATAAACGAAAGGGAAATACAATGAATATTGGAATGATAGGACCTGCAGCCGCCTTGGGATTGGCAGCCATCGGCTCGGTTCTGGGAACCGGGATTGCTTCTCAGGCTTCGATTGGCAGTTGGAAGAAATGTTTCTCAAGCAACAAACCGGCACCTTTTATGCTGGTCGCGTTTTCGGGAGCACCGTTAACCCAAACGATCTATGGATTTCTGCTGATGCTCTTTATCAATGGGAGCGATCGGGAACCGTTAGCTCTGCTGGCGGCTGGCGTGTTTGGTGGAATGGCAATAGGCTTGTCGGCTTTATTCCAGGGCAAGGTTGCTGCCCGAGCTGCCGACTCGTTAGCAGAAACTGGCAAAGGAACGGCAAATTATTGGATGGTAATCGGCATTGTGGAAACTGTTGCCCTGTTCGTGATGGTCTTCCTGTTGCTGATGCTATAGGCTATCCCGAAAATAAACTAAAGAACAACCATCTGGTTGGGTAGTTGTTTTTTTATTTTCCTTTAACTCGTTGTGTGAAACTCAAAATATTTTGGAAAATTCCCGTAAAACTGGCCACATCGCTCCGCGTTGTGACCTAAAATGTCGCAACACACCTGCCAGTCCTCCAGTGTTGGGAGCAGGCTGGGAACATTGCGACAAGAATATTTGACTATTTTGTACGTTTTTTTAAGAAGCGAAACATTTTCTTCAATTCCACACAACTGATTTTCCTTTAGTACCTGGTTGTATGAAAAATACACCTCCGAGGTTTTGAAAATCCCGGATATGTTAATTAGCGAATTCCATAGTGACAATAACGGTGGAGATGAGTATATTAAATTGATGATAATCAAGTCTAACAGTATTCGATCTAAGAGAGTATAAGCAAGTTCATACTCGATAGTAGCTGAATTTGAGTTGATAAAAAGGAATTTGAATCTAAAGGAGTAGGAGAGAGAATGGTAAGGATTAGCTTTCTGGGTGCGACTGGCACAGTGACCGGTTCGAAATTTCTGCTGGAAGCAGATGGTAAAAGATTTTTAATTGATTGCGGATTATTCCAAGGCCTCAAAGAGTTACGTTTGCGGAACTGGGAAGATTTTCCAATTGATCCAACCTCAATTGATGCCGTGATTTTGACTCACGCTCATATTGACCATACCGGTTATTTACCGCGTTTGGTCCAGCTGGGTTATCATAATCCGGTGTATGCCACCATTACGACAACGGATTTGTGTTCGATCATGCTGCCGGATTCGGCCTATCTGCAGGAAGAAGATGCCAGATATGCCAACAAGAAGCAATTCACTAAACACTCACCGGCTTTACCGCTCTATACAATCAATGATGCCAATACCGCCCTCACCTTGTTTCACCCGATTCCCTATGGAAAGTTGACCCAACTCTCGCCAACAGTAACGCTTACCTTCCGTGATGCCGGTCATATTCTCGGTTCGGCTTTTGTTGATATCCGGGTAAAAACTGCCGATGGCGAGCGCCGTATCCTTTTTTCCGGTGATCTGGGGCGTCCGGGTCAGCCGATTTTGCGTGATCCGCATACAGTTTTCGGTACCGATTATCTCATTCTCGAATCTACATATGGAGATCGGCTTCATGGGCAAACAGATAAAAAAACCGACCTGGCGCGGATTATTAATGAGAACGTCGAACGCGGTGGGGTATTGATTATCCCCTCATTTGCCGTTGGACGAACTCAGGAACTGCTGTTCACAATCCGGGAATTGGAAACGGAGCAGCAGATTCCCCAATTGCCGATCTATGTAGACAGCCCCATGGCTATCAGTGCGACCAGTATTTTTGCTAAAAATAATCAGGATTATGATCTGGAGTCCAAGGTAGCCGAGTTGAGTGGAATTGATATTCTAAAAACGGCGAAGCTCTTTTTTACCCAATCCGCCGACGAATCCAAATCGCTGAACGGGATAAAAAGTCGGGCGATTATCATTTCCGCCAGTGGGATGGTTACTGGTGGACGAATTTTGCATCATCTGTTCAATCGTTTACCCGATCCGAAAAATACGGTGCTATTTATCGGCTATCAGGCTCAAGCAACTCGGGGGCGCACAATTTTGGAAGGTGCCGAAACGGTCAAAATCCATGGAGAAGCAGTTTCGATACGAGCTCATATCGAGCAGATCAGCGGTTTCTCGGCCCATGCAGACTATAACGAGATTCTCGCCTGGTTGTCGAACTTTAGCGAATCGCCGCGTCAAATCTTTATCGTCCACGGCGAAAAACAGCAGTCGCAGGCACTGGCAGAACGGATTGATACCACCTTTGGCTGGGCAACTGAAATTCCCCAATACCTGCAGAGTTTTACATTAAATTAGAACATTATGGATCTTTTTGAAAAGCAGAGCGACAGGAACCATTTATTACCGCCCTTAGCCGAAAGAATGCGGCCGCTCAAAATTGAGGGTTTCATCGGTCAGGAACATCTGACGGCAAAAGGTAAAATATTGCAGCGGTCGCTGGAAGAGGGCAAGATTTTCTCGATGATTTTATGGGGACCACCCGGTTCCGGGAAAACTACCCTGGCTAAAATCATTGCCAACCGGGTTAAAGCGCAGTTCTTTCAGATTAGTGCCGTATCTGCCGGGGTCAAAGACATCCGCAGTGTCATCAAACACGCCGAAGATAATCATCGCAAAGGAATCACAACGATCCTGTTTATTGATGAGATTCATCGCTTCAATAAAGCCCAGCAGGATGCGCTGCTGCAGGTAGTCGAGAAAGGGCTCCTCATTCTGATCGGGGTGACGACCGAAAATCCCTCATTTGAGGTTATCTCGCCATTACTATCCCGCTGCCGGGTGCTAAAATTATATCCCCTGAGCAGCGAGAATCTTACTCAAATTTTAAATTCAGCCCTGACTGAGGATATTATCTTAAATCAATATCCAATTCAGCTTAACCAGCAAACCCGGGATTATCTGATTCGGTCAGTCAACGGTGATGCCCGCAAATTACTGAATGCCCTTGAAATCAGCCTGCAGCTTTTAAAAATTGAAAAAGGGGAACCGGTCAAGATTACTCTGGAGCTGATTAAAGAAGCATTGCAGCAGCGTCATCTCCTGTATGACAAGAAAGGCGATTATCACTACGATGTAATCTCGGCTTTTATCAAGAGTGTCAGAGGCAGCGATCCCGATGCGGCAGTCTATTGGCTGGCGGTCATGATCGAGAATGGCGAAGATCCACTTTTTGTCGCCCGGCGGCTGGTGATCCTGGCCAGTGAAGATATCGGCAATGCCAGTCCGTTGGCACTGACGGTAGCGACTTCGGGATTTCAAGCGGTCCATTCGGTAGGCATGCCCGAGGCAGCAATTATTCTGGCGCAGGTTACAACCTACCTGGCAGCTTCGCCGAAAAGTAATGCTGCGTACCTTTCTCTGGAAAATGCTCTGGCAGCGATCAAATCGGGTGAGCTGCCCGATGTACCGCTCCATCTCCGCAACGCGCCAACCGGTTTGATGCGAGCGTTAAATTATGGCAAGGATTACAGCTATCCCCATAATCATCCGGACGGCTTTGTCCATGAAAATTACTTTCCCGTTAGTTTCGAAAATCCGGGATTCTATTTCCCGAAAGACTCCGGAGTGGAGAAATTTATTCGCCAGCGGCTGGAAAAACTTTGGCCGGAACGCTATTCTCCTAGGAAAAAGAAATAAGCCCGATTTGACATCGCAATAGCCTGAGGATTTAATTCACGATATAATATTTCAGGAAACAACATAATATAAGAATATTTATTTTTTGGATTTTTTCTCGGGGATCGAATTGAGAATTCGATAACCTGCTGAATTTTTTTAGCCTTAGCTGCAAAATGAAATAATTTTTACTTGTTTACATCTTATCTATTATTATATTTATCATTGTGCGGATGATAAATGATTAAACATTTTCCGTGAAAGAATTCTTGATTTTTGATATTAAATAAACTATTTTAGCTAGGCAGTGAACTAAAAAGGGGCAACCTATGAAAAGGAAGATTGTTAGAGTTGGTGCAAGTCTATGTATTCTATTACCTAAAGATGTCATCAGGATGATGGGCTGGGATTTTGGTGATGAGATTGATCTGATATTGGATGAGGAGAATGAGCGAGTAATCCTTCGTAATCCACGGGAAGAGGTCAAGAAGAAGCAATCTTACCTTGAGGATTTTGACAGCTTCCTGAGTGAGTACAAAGATATTCTGAATGGAGTAGATGCTGATTAGTAACCTATAGTAATTGAGGTTAGCATGAAAAGAAAAATTATTCGGGTCGGATCGAGTCGAGGTGTTCTGCTGCCCAGGGAGGTTACCAGGGCGATGGTCTGGGATTTCGGTACTGAGGTCGAGCTGAATGTTGATAATGAACGCGGTGAAGTAACTCTCAAAACGATTAAAGTCAGTTTGCCCGATGACTATGATCCGGAACACCTCAAGCTGATCGAGGAGCAGATGATTGAGCATGAAGATGTACTGGGAGGTATTGATGACTGACGATCAGAAAAAACAGATTAAACTGCTCTGCTATGTGAACTGGCTGATCAATCAGCGATTCGATGGTGAACATGGTGTCCGTGATCTGAAATCCCTGGAGAATGTCGTCTCCTTACCGGGGGGCGGTTCGCTGACCAGTTTTTTAGGCGAACGCTTGTCTAATCGGAAAGACCTGTACGCGCAGCTGGGCTGGTTTGTGTATTATATGGTAGATGGAGAGCCGTTTAATAGTAAAAACCGGACCCTGGCACTCTTGATGTCACTCTGGACACTTAAATATTATCGTCTGGAATTTGATGTAGATGATCTGGCTGATTTTATCAAGGCACTTCATCCGTTGAAGCAGGGCAATTCCGACATCTCGGTCTGGTTCTCAAATAATTGTCGCTAATTGTCCGGTTAACTTCGATGAAAATATCATGTAATCGAATAATACCCCATAGGGGTATTTTTTATTTATAGTGAAAGTTTTAAAAGGAGCATAAATTGAATTTGCAGGAATTAATTGCAGCGGCGCGGGGAGAGATTCCGGTTGACCTTTTATTAAAGAATTGTCAAGTCGTAAATTTGCTCTCGGCTGAAATTATACCGACGGACATTGCCGTTCATGATGGCAAGATTGTTGGCTTTGGTGATTATGCGGCAAAGGAAACCATTGACCTGAAAGGTCTTTACGCCGCACCCGGTTTGATTGATGGCCACGTTCACCTGGAAAGTTCGATGCTCAGTCCGCTGGAATTTGCCAAAGCAGTTGTACCATTTGGTACGACTTCGGTGATTGCCGATCCGCACGAAATTGTCAATGTGATGGGTTTAGCCGGGTTGCAGTATATTCTGGAGAGTACCGCGAATTTACCGCTGGATGTTTTTGTGATGCTGCCCTCTTGCGTGCCGGCGACCCATCTGGAAAGCTCCGGAGCCGTTGTAACGGCGGAAGAGATGGCTAAATGGATCAATCATCCACGGATTTTGGGAGTTGGGGAAATGATGAATTACCCCGGGGTACTTTTCCGCGATCCGCAAGTTTTGGCGAAGCTGGCGCTTGCCGGGGATAAATTGATTGATGGTCATGCTCCACTTGTCCGAGGTAAGGATTTGACGGCTTATATCGCTGCGGGAGTTAGCTCGGATCATGAGAGTAGCGAGCTCGAG
>Ga0315548_1003210_pt1 | contig 12353 bp, 9 predicted proteins | sample SalMarSW160110MG_2_FD_202540 | JGI IMG/M metagenome (GOLD analysis project Ga0315548, IMG submission 202540) | Salt marsh sediment microbial communities from the Plum Island Ecosystem LTER, Massachusetts, United States - Salt Marsh Sediment SW1601-110 ... | reverse complement strand
TCTATTTATTAAAAGATATAATATTACCGCCATCAGCATACTGTAACCAATGGTTCGCGTGGTGCTTATCAGAAGCGTCAGAAATCCGAATAATAGCCACAATTTCCAGTGTTCCTTTATTTTATAAGGCCTCTTATCAAGATTATCGTTAATTGACAGAAATACGTATATTAATACCGCTTGCAAAAACATATATATGGCTTCGCTGTATGTCTGGCTGGCATAATAGAGAATGTTTGCATTCACTGCAGTAAATATTGTTACCAGGCATAAAAAAACTGCAGGAACACGGTTCTTTAACGCGAAGTAGAAGAAAGTCAAATGAAGGATAATGAATATAAATGAAATTATTTTAAAAATGACAACATTAAATCCGAATACCAACATAATGATACCCAGAAATATAGGATAAAAAGAACCGTGCCAGAATGGAAACTGGTGGTGGCCAAGAAATTTTTTAGCACTTAAAATATAATCTGAATCATCCCCTCCTTCACTTATTTTTAGGTCGAATAGAAGTATTCCCAGAATAATGGTAAGGAATAAAGAAATAATAAAAACTAAAAATGAATACCGTGAAAAAAACTTATCAACGGCGGTTATTATGTCCTTTGTTTTATCTGCAGAACTTCCGTTTTGTTTGCTTATTTTACTATTTTTAATATCTGCGGTATTTTGTGAATTTCCAGGTTTATGTTTTCTTTTTTCCGGAGTTCCCATGATACTTATATTAATTATAAAAATTACAATAAATCTTAGAATAAATTTCCTGAAAATTATATAAAAATTTACTTTTGAAAAATTTTTCACTAATAAATAACCTTTTTATATGTTTAGCAAGGAACAATTAATAGCATACTATAATAATTCAGCCCCAGCAAGAGATAAATGGAAAAAAAGGAACAGATTATATCACAGAACATTAGGCAAATATTATTCTTTTGTTATCCCTGAAAATTGTCGTGTACTTGAAATCGGAAGCGGGACAGGTGATTTGCTTAATGCAGTAAAGCCGGCCTATGGCGTTGGCATCGATTTTGCAGAGAATATGGTTAAAATCGCAAAAGAAAAATATCCACACCTCAACTTCATATGTGCCGATGCAGAAAGCATTAAACTTAATGAAAAATTTGATTATATAATACTCTCTGATATTTTAAGTTCATCCCTGGATATACAAAGACTTTTAAGTAACCTGAAACATGTGAGCAGTAAAAAAACCAGGCTTATTATTTCAAATTATAATTATCTATGGGAACCAATACTGAAGTTAGGAGAACTCATTGGCTTAAAGCAGGGGCAACCTGTACAAAACTGGCTTTCTCACAGAGATATAGAGAACCTGCTGAAACTTGAAGATTTTGAAGTAGTTAAGATCGAAAGGAAGCTGGTATTTCCCAAATACATTCCCTTGTTAAATTTTATCTTCAACAGGCTTATTGCCAATTTACCTGTATTAAATCACTTGAATTTAATCTGTTTTATAACTGCCAGGCCAAAGGCTGATGAACTTAAAGAATATTCTGTTTCAATCGTTATACCGGCAAGGAATGAAAAAGGTAATATAGAGAATGCCATCTTGCGGACACCAAGATTTGGTAAATCGCAGCAATTTATATTTGTGGAAGGCAACTCTCAGGACGGAACTTTTGAAGAGATGCAGAGGATCAGGAAAAAGTATACCGGACTGGATATAGTCGTATTGAAACAATCGGGGAAAGGCAAGGGAAATGCGGTAAGGGAAGGATTCAGCAAGGCCACTGGTGATATACTTATGATCCTTGACGCTGACCTGACCACAACTCCTGAAGATTTACCCAAGTTTTATGAAGCGCTGGCAAAAAACAAGGGCGAATTTATAAACGGGTGCAGGCTGGTATATCCAATGGAGAAACAAGCTATGAGGCTCCTGAATTTAATGGGCAATAAATTCTTTGGATGGTTCTTTTCATATCTTCTGGGTCAGCGTTTAAAAGACACTCTTTGCGGTACAAAAATCTTATTCAGGGAAGACTACTTAAAAATTCAGGATAACAGAAGTTATTTCGGAGATTTTGATCCTTTCGGGGACTTTGATCTGTTATTTGGAGCAGCAAAATTAAATCTTAAGATTACTGAAGTGCTGGTAAGATACAGGGAAAGGGAATATGGCTCAACCCAGATAAAAAGGTTTCAACACGGATGGCTACTGATTAAAATGAGCCTGGTTGCTGCAAAAAAACTTAAATTCAAATAGATGAAGCAACTGCCAAAGGAACAACACAATCTGGAGATACATCAGAATCTTGAATACTGGAATAAAAAGCCTGCACTCAGGAAGATTTACAAAAAATTTTATGAATTAATAGCAAAGCAAATAGACAATAAATTGACAGGGAAAGTTGTTGAAGTTGGTTCAGGCATTGGAAATCTGAAATCTGTTGTACCCCGGGCTATTTGTACTGATCTTTTCAACAATCCGTGGATAAACCAGGTTGAAAATGCATACAAATTAACCTTTCAAAAAAACAGTATTTCACATCTTATATTGTTTGACGTGTTTCATCACCTGGAATATCCTGGTAATGCCCTTACCGAGTTTAAAAGAGTATTGGTAAAAAAAGGCAGAATCATCATTTTTGAACCTGCAGTGAGCTTACTGGGAATTTTAATTTACGGCGTCTTTCATCATGAACCGCTGGCATTAAGAAAAAAAATTCAATGGGAGTCAACTTCAGGTTTCGATCCTTCAAAAATAACATATTATGCAGCCCAGGGTAATGCCAGCCGGATATTTTTCAAAAGGAAATACAAAAAATATCTGGGCGACTGGAAGGTGATACTGCGGAAAAGATTATCATCTGCCGCATATGTCTGCTCCGGGGGATACAGCAAACCACAGCTTTATCCCGATTTTTTATTACCTGTCATCAATCTTATTGACAGCTTGCTTAATATAATACCCTTTTTGTTTGCAACCAGGCTACTTATAGTGCTGGAAAAGAAATAAAATTTAGCATATAATGAAAAATAAATATTTTATTCGTACCAACGGCCGGGCCAATGCATGGCCTGTTTTTATAGGTTCCGAACATCCCTTTTATTCAGCTGCAGATCCTGATGATCTGTCAAATGCTTCATTTTCAATTATTACGTCAGACAGTGAGAAGTTTACATCAGAATCCATAAGGTGGGAGGTGCTAATAGACGCAGGCAACAACACAGCCTCCTATATTATAAGGCATGAAAACAGGATTCCCGAGACGATTGTGCTGACACATCCACACATGGATCATTCACTGGGAGTAGACTGGATTGCCCAGAGCTATTATTATAAATATGACAAGAAAAGGAAATACCCACTCTATGCCACGGCTCCCTGCTGGGAATTTGTGCGGCAGTCATATTCCCACCTTGGCCATATAATCGATTTTAAGGAACTCAAACCGGGAGTAACAACAACAATAGATGAGGTCGACGACCTTCAGGTTACGGCTTTCCCGGTATTTCACGGAGAATCGGCTTTCGGGGGATCATTGTTAGTATTTGAGGTCATTGAAAAAAATGTATATTCAAAAGCAGTGTTCACCGGAGATATGTTGTGCCCCCTGCTTCGAAAAAGAGATTACAGATTTCTAAAAGACGCAAATGTAATTTATATTGATTGCAATAACAGATTTTCATATCCGGGATCCAATCATGGAAGTATAGTTACGACTATGCCCGGAAATAATAAGGAGAGCAAATACCTTGCACAATGGAAAAAGGAGATTTATCTTTCCTATCTTATAGCTCCTCATCTGGAAAGAATTTCCGACGCTGCCAAACATTCCTACTTCGATGAATTCATATCTGATAATAATGACTTATCGGCAATCCCCTTCAGCATTATTGATTTCATAAAAATAACCGGCATACCTGAAGTGAAGCTGGTTCATTACAGCGGTTATGAGGATAAAAAAATTTATAACCAGGAAGTATTAAGCTGCAGGGAGCTTGAAAGCTTTGCAAATGAAAAGGCCTCGCTGAACAAACTGAAAAGCAGGTTCTCAGTTCCTGAAACAGGAGACATCTTTATTCTTGGATAAATGAATACCTGTGTTCGCAGATTATTTAAAAAAGATTACCTGGCAATACTTTTATTAACCGGTTTAAGCTTTTTCTTTCACATAAACCGAATAAATGAATTTCCTTCGGGAATTCATTCATGGGTGCAGGCGGACAGATACGCGATTGCTATAGGTTTTACCAGAAACGGATTAAACTTTTTTAAGCCTGAAACCTTTAACCTCAATCCCTACTTGCCTCCTGCCGGAAAAGTAACAACTGCCCGGGGTATTACTTCTGTTGACTTCCCTGTTCATGAATATATCGCGGCATTGATAATGAAAATAACAGGTGCCAGGCAACCCTGGTGTTTCCGTTTATATATTTTATTATACAGTCTTGCGGGTATTTGTTTTTTATACCTGCTAGCCAGAGATATTACCGATAGCAAGTTTAAAGCATTTTTTATCGTTTTATTTGCTGCCACATCGCCGGTTTATGTGTATTACCAGGCGGGTTTCCTTCCGTCAATCCCATCATTGGCTAACATATCAATTGCATACTATTATTATTTCAAATATATAAAATCAGATTCCTTAAAATATTTCCTTATATCATTAATATTTTTTACACTGGCCGCATTAAGCAGAATACCTTTTACAGTTTTTCTGATTACAGTATTTGGAATGGAAATCGCTTTTTTAGTTGTACAAAAAAAGAAACTTTACCCTTTAAAGTATACAGTTTTTGCAATCTCCTTCTCACTTATTGCAGGTTATTTTCTTTATAATCTATATCTAAGAACCAAATACGGATCCATTTTTATAAATTACCCTATACCACCGGTTAATATACAGTCATTTAAGGAATTATTAAAAATATCACTTGCAAAATGGAAACTGCAATACCTCACTTTATATCATTATATAGCATTTATATTAATAACTATTTCTAATTTATATTTAATAATAGCTAAAAGATATACTTTAATTAAGATTCAGAAGATTCTTCTGGCACAAATTATATTATTATTTTTTATCTATTCCATATATGCATATCTTATGTTCAGGGCATTTCCTGATCATGATTACTATTTCCTTGACACTTTTTATTTTATAATAATCTTATTAATCATTTACCTGCTTAGCAATATCAGTTTAAGAAACAAAGAATTATCGACAGGATTTATTGTTTTATTGTTGCTGCTTGCAGGAGGAATGATAATAAAATCTTCCAGAATTCAGAAAGTAAGAAGAAATATCGGACATTTGTCAGGGACTGAAATAACAAGACAAAACTTTATTGATTCCGAAAAATTCCTTAATTCCCTTGGTATTCCCTATTCATCAAGAATACTAGTCCTTGATGCATACACGCCAAACCTTCCCTTTATTCTTATGAACAGGAAGGGATATGCCGTACTTACTACATCAAAAGAAAATATTACCAGAGCGCTTAATTGGGATTTTGATTATATAGTTATTCAGGATATTTTTCTTTTATCTGATGTTGTACAGGGATACCCTGACATAGTGAACCATATAGAAAAAATAGCGGGTAACGGAAGAATATCTGTATACAGGCTTTTAAAGGAATATAAAAAACAGACGCTGCTGGAGTTCCTTAAACTTGATAAAAAGGAACCTTTCTTTAAGGAGATTAATAACTTTGACAGTATTAATACAAAATACTGGAAAGATGACAAAGCGCTAAACAATTTAAATCTTTTTTCGGGTTCGCTTTCAGGATTTCTTGACAGCACCCTTACTTATGGTATTACTTTTTCGCTTGTTAATAATCCGGAATTGCTGTCACAAACAAGAATGATTCTGTTTAAAGGCATGTTTTATGCTCCTTTAAGCCTCCAGAAATGCAGTATTATTGTGCAGATTGATATTAACGGCTCCAAAGAATATTACATAAGTAAAAACCTGAAATCGATAATTAATGAACAAAAGAAATGGGTGAGTGTAAACCTGTTGTTTCCTATTCCAAAGTTTGATAATGCAGGTGATAGTGAGCTGAAAATATATCTGTGGAATCCAGGAAAGGAAAAATTATATTATGATAATTTCGAAATTTTAATTTACTAACTGTTAGAAAATGAAACCTCTTCAAAACAAATATGCCTACCGCGAGGGATGGATTTCCATTATAGCTAATATGTTGCTGTTTATACTCAAATACTGGGCAGGAATAGTATCAAGCTCTATAGCCATAATAGCGGACGCCTGGCACACCTTGTCCGACAGCATTAGCTCGGTGGTAGTGCTAATCGGAGTAAAAATATCAAACAAGCCTGCTGACAGGGAACACCCTTTCGGCCATGGCCGTGCCGAACTTATTGCTTCAGTTATTATAGGTGTTATTCTTGCTTTAATCGGATTTGATTTTTTCATTAACAGTATAGGCAAAATCAGAAATAAAGAGAAAGCAGCCTATGGCACTGTAGCCGTTATAGTTACTGTAATTTCGATACTTGCAAAGGAAATACTTGCACAGTATGCCTTTTGGGCAGGCAAAAAGACCGGGTTAACCTCATTGAGAGCCGACGGATGGCACCACCGCAGTGATGCTATATCATCAGTAATTGTGCTGGCAGGGATTTTCCTGGGAAAATATTTCTGGTGGATTGACGGAGCAATGGGAATCATTGTTGCCCTGCTGATATTCTATGCCGCCTACGAGATACTTAAGGAAGGTATAAGCCCCCTTATTGGCCAAACACCTGACGACGAGCTGATAGAAAAGATAAAAGAAATATCCAACCGCGTGGCAAAAAGGGAAACCGACATACATCATGTTCATATCCACAAGTATGGAAATCACACGGAAATGACCTTCCATATCTCACTTCCGAAAGAATATGTATTCGAAAAAGTCCACAATATTGCCACTGAAATTGAAATGACCATAAAGGAAGAACTTGACATTGAAGCAACCATTCATATGGAACCTTCAAATCATTAAGGATTATATCCCGACTCATTAAGAATCTTCATGTAGTCATCATCATACATAAGGTCGCGGAGAGTTAGTTTTTTATGTCTTTTCATATAAGAATCAACTATATTATAACCCAGCCATACAGCCGCCCTGGCAGGTGACTCGACGGTAAAATCCTTTGTGAAAGGTCCTTCCTTTATGAACTGGTTAATCCTGAACCTGTCAGTATCAAAAACAAGCCTGTTCTCTATGATGTAGGTCCACATCTGCTTTTCATTGTTCCTGCAGAATATCATCTGCAACCCTGTAAATCCCCATTTTATGGTATCGGCCTGGTATGGAAGCATTTCATTCACAAAGTACATCACCTTCCCCTCATAAATCATATTGCTGATGAGATTATTTACTGAATCATTAAATTCAAATTCAGTGGTGGCCCAGAGCCTCATACAATCAGATAAAATCTTGTCCCTGTGCATATTCATTACCATATAGTCATAATACCCATCAACCTGTTTATAAAAGTCCTCATCAGTGCCCAGGTATTTATCAAGTCCGATAGCCAGCAAATTTTCGTCAGACACAACTGACTGGTTAAATCCGGACACATATGTAATGATTTCAGGTACAGACTTTTCATTAAAATAATATTTGTAGCGCCTGAAACAGGCGGATAGTCCTTTTGTAAGTTCATCCAGATCGGGGTAAACTTCCATTGTACGCTCATATATTCTGAAGTTAAGGTAATCGGTAACAAACAGTCTTAATAATTCGGGATATTCGGGACTGTCGCTGCTGCCAATATTTATTATCCTGTGGTTGAATATCTGAAAAAACTTACCGTAGTCATGTTTGAGACTGTCTATATGTTCTTCCAGGTGTGAAGGATCAATACTGAAAAGATCTTTCTCAAACCTCCTGATTTTAATATTTACATTAATGCCTGATGTATCGATATCATGCCTGTCTGTTCTGCACGAAAAAACAGACAGCAATACAAATACAATAATTATTGCTTTCGGTTTCATTTGTCAGTTTAATACTTGCTTACAAGTGCAAAATAAACGAAAAGAATTATATTCTATTGCCATTATGCCCACTTATCAACAATTCATTATTAATATCAATATCTCTATTAATCTGTTATGTGAAGAATTTTTATCTATTTTTGTATTAACAACATGGTTAATATAAATATTATGAAAAAATATATTATCAGCGGCATAATTCTCTTATGTTTTATAGGAAGCCGGGGCCAGGACTTACAATTCGGGGTATTTGTCGAGCCCCAGCTATCATGGCTTACGCCGGATGCAAAAAACATTGACAGGGATGGCTTCAGGATTGGCATAAACGGGGGTATGATAATGGATAAGTATTTTGCAAAAAACTATGCATTCACAACAGGTGTTTCCATATCAAATATCGGGGGTAACCTGTTTTATGAAGACTCCCTTACCATAAAGACTGCTGAAGCTGAACAAGTGATGAGTCCGCGCAGCACGGTGGACTACAGGCTGCAGTATGTGTCTGTTCCCCTTGGATTAAAGTTTAAAACAAACCAGATAGGTTACTTCACCTTCTTTGCACAGCTTGGTTTTACGCCGCAAATCAACATCAGGGCAAGGGCAGATGCTTCGCGTAGTCAGCTTGACAGGGAGAATATAAGCGACGAGATAAACCTCTTTAATCTGTCTTATTTCTTTGGGGGAGGAATAGAATATTCACTGGGTGGCAGCACTGAACTTATAGGAGGCATTATATTCAACAACGGCTTTATTGATGTCCTGAAGAGCAAAAATTCCAGGGAAACACTCAGCTTTTTATCACTAAGATTTGGGATAATGTTTTGACATTCTTCATTCAGCAAAATGAAAATCGCGTTAGCTCAGTTAAACTTTACCATTGGTGATTTTGACAATAATACTGAAAAGATAATATCTTCAATAAACGAAGCAAAGAAACGCAAAGCCGACCTTGTTATTTTTTCGGAGCTGGCGATATGCGGATATCCGCCGCTCGACCTGCTTGAGCACAGGTACTTTATAAAAAAATGTGATGACCATATAAAAAAAGTCGCTTCCCGTTGCCAGGGCATAGCAGCAATTATCGGGGCTCCTGTGCTGAACACATCCCCTAAAGGCAAAAACCTGTTTAATTCCGCAATTTTTATAAATGACGGGGCAATCGGACAGATAATAAATAAAACCTTGCTTCCCACCTATGACATTTTTGACGAATACAGGTACTTCGAGCCAAATACGGAGTTCAGGATCATTGAATTTAAAAATCACAGGCTTGCCGTCACCATTTGTGAAGACCTGTGGTACAATCAGCCCATACTTACGGGATTTGGCAAAAGCAAGCTCTATACAACATCCCCCATGGAAAAACTCAGCATGTTTAATCCGGATATACTTATAAACATTGCTGCTTCACCTTTCTCCTATACAAACGAAGAAATAAAAAAAGAAATTTTAACAGCCAATTCAAAAGGAAGTAAGATACCTTTATTTTACCTTAACCAGTGCGGTGCAAATACCGAGCTTATATTTGACGGCGGCTCGATGGTGCTAACTCCCGAAGGTGCGATAGCTGACAAATTAAAATCTTTTAAAGAAGACTTCAGGATATATGAACTTGAAGAAGTAATAAAAAGTAAAGGGATAGTTAAAGATCGGGGCCCCGGATCCGCCATAGGTAGTATACATGATGCACTTGTCCTCGGCATAAGGGACTACTTCAGGAAGCTTGACTTTAAATCGGCTGTACTCGGACTTTCAGGAGGTATTGATTCAGCAGTTACCCTTGTCCTCGCCGTTGAAGCCCTGGGAAGGGAGAACCTCAGGGTTCTGCTTCTTCCTTCAAAATATTCCTCGGGACATTCTGTAACAGATGCTGTTGAACTGGCAAATAACCTGGAAGTAAAATATGATATTATTAACATAGACAATATTACCGTCCAGTTTGAGACCTCCTTAAGGCCAGTATTTTATAATCTTCCTGCTGATATAACTGAAGAAAATATCCAGGCAAGAATAAGAGGTAATTTATTGATGGCCGTATCAAATAAATTCGGAAATATTCTCCTGAATACTTCCAATAAAAGTGAGACAGCGGTCGGCTATGGTACGTTATATGGTGATCTCAGCGGGGGACTGTCAGTTCTAGGCGATGTATACAAAACCGATGTTTACAGGCTGGCAGCATTTATAAATAAAGATAAGGAGGTTATACCAAAGAATATTCTGAATAAACCTCCCTCGGCAGAGTTAAAGCCTGACCAGAAAGACACGGACTCTCTTCCCGAATATAGTATACTTGACAGGATCCTTTTCAATTATATAGAACTGCAAAAATCAGTTGAAGAGATTGCGGAACAGGACATCGGCGAGGAGCTTGTCCGCAAGGTAATTAAAATGGTTAATACTAATGAGTACAAGCGCTTCCAGACTCCCCCCGTATTAAGGATATCTTCAAAGGCTTTTGGCTACGGACGGAGAATACCCCTGGCCGCAAAATATTAAAACTAACCGTACTTTCACCGGTCCGTTTACTGATAGATCTTGTTCTCTTTGAGATATCCGTCAGCCACAACCGTTAGTCCGATAGTCTCTCTATTTACCAGCATTGGAGGCAACAACAGGGCAGGCACCATTATTTTGCCATTGTTTACAGTAAGCTGTGTACTTGCACAACTACCCTTTTTAGCTATTTCTATTGCAATATCAGCTGCCTTAGTTGCTATTGCTTCAATGGGTTTGTAAACTGTAATGGATTGTGTTCCTTCGACAATTCTCTGGCATGCGGCAAGATCGGCATCCTGTCCGGCCACATAAACCCTGCCTTTCATATTATGTTCTTCAAGAGCCCTGACGACACCTGTTGCCAGGTCATCATTTGCAGCTATTACAACATCGACCTTGTTATTATTCTGCTTAAGGCACTTTTTCATATGATCATAGCCTTCTTCCTCATGCCACCTGTCGACAAAATGGTCATATACGATTTTTATGTCTCCCCTTTCGATAAAAGGTTGCAGCACATTCATCTGTCCTATTTTCAGTAGCACGGCATTATTATCGGTAATAGCACCCCCAATGATGGCATAATTGCCCTGAGGGCATAAATTTGACAGGTATTCGGCCTGGATTTTGCCTACCTCTACGTTATCAAAAGAAATATAAAAATCAAGGTTACAGTCCCTTATTAACCTGTCATAAGACAATACTCTTACCTTGTATTGATGAGCCAGCTGTACTATTCTGGAAGCGTCTTTAAGATCAACCGGAATAAGCACCAGAATATCCACTCCTTCATCCAGTAGTTTTCTTGCCAGTTCGTACTGTTTTTCAGGATCACCATAGGCAACTTCTACAAGCACCCCGGCACCCTTCTCCCTGGCACGCTGAACAAATAATTCCTTATCCCTTATCCATCGCTCGGGTATATAATCATCCATTAAAAATCCTATTTTTACCTCTTTGTGTGAACATGAATCCAGAGCCGAAAGGACGAAAAGGAATAGTAGTGATGTTAGAATTACTGACGGTTTCATATGTTCAAGGTTTATTTAGGTGATATCAATATTGATTAATTTACGAAAATTATTGCATAATTTCAATAATTATTTTAATTATACAGCAATTTTGTCTTTATCCATTTAACATTTATCCATACAATTAATATACTCAATATTAAATGTTTATCACTAACAGATACAGGCATGATATGCCCCTGCCCAAAAGGCTACTGGAGGATATTATATTCAAATTACGTTATATAAAGCTCTACTTTAGAAATGGCAGAAAAACAAGGACATTCCTTTTTTATCCGCAATACCCGAGCAAGCGCAGTGTTCTTTATAAAATAACCGGATTAATGGGCTATAACCGGACCAATAATAACAGGCTGAAATTTGACTATGTGATAAACTGGCAGGACACTACATTCAGGAAAAGAATCCCTTTCCTGGAAGAACTGAACAAAAAACGGCAGGTCATAAATATGAATTGCGATGATATAAGCAAAAAACACGTGTCTGAAGTTTTTGAGTCTGTCTTTGGTTACCCGGTAAAGGTCGATCCGGCCACCTACAAAGGTTACTGTGTCAAAAAAAGTAACATTAATGCCAAGCACGACGGCAAAATTATTGAGTGCCCTGTTGAGCCCGATGAAAATTATATTTACCAGAAGCTTGTCAATAATATATACGATGATAAACTGGTACAGGACTACCGCACGCCGGTCATCAGGGGAAAAATTCCAATCGTGTTTTTAAAACGAAGACCTGTGGAAGGAAGGTTTGCCAGGGAAAAGACTACTTCAAGAATAGGAAATCCCGATGAGATTTATACCGGTCAGGAAAGAAACAAAATAAA
>Ga0315548_1003209_pt1 | contig 12353 bp, 11 predicted proteins | sample SalMarSW160110MG_2_FD_202540 | JGI IMG/M metagenome (GOLD analysis project Ga0315548, IMG submission 202540) | Salt marsh sediment microbial communities from the Plum Island Ecosystem LTER, Massachusetts, United States - Salt Marsh Sediment SW1601-110 ... | reverse complement strand
GATGCCTTTTGGTGGTCATCTGCATCGACTCTTTGGTGCTGGGGATATAGCGTGCCGGCTTCTTGAAGTGAAGGGCGGCGGCGGCGGCGATATGCTCCGAGGTGAGTTCGGTCTTGATGCCGAACTGACCGCCGGTAAAGGCTTCCTGGTAGCGGACATTCTCCCAGCCCAGGGCCTTTTTAATGACAGGGACGTGGTCATGGACGCGGATGGAGCGGCCTATCACTACTAGCTGAGCATCCTTGCCCTTTCCGTCCAGATAGGCCACCCCGGCCTCCGGCTCCAGCGGCGACTGGTGAACCCACTGCGTGTTGAACTCCGCCTCGACTACGGCCGCCGACATACTCAGGGCCTTCTTGACGTCGCCCTTTACCTGCCGTTTTATCATACAGATGTTAGCTGTACCCGGGTATATCTCGGGAGCGTTGGCCGCCAGCGCCTCTTTGGTGGTGCTGATTCGAGGTAAAACCTCGTACTCAACCCTGACCGCTTCCGCCGCGGCCAGTGCCTCTTTACGGGTTCTGGCGGCGACAATAGAGATATGGGCCCCGAGCACCGGGACGATATCACCGACATCGAAGAGCACCTTTTTTCCCTCGTCGACTGAATTGTTGCCCTTGATATCCTTTGCCGTCATGACGCCGGCTACGCCGGGCATCTTTTCTGCTTTTGAGCAGTCAATTTTCTCTATCCGGGCATTATGGTGGGGGCTGCTTACCACGGCCAGTTCCAGCGCCCCGGGTATAACGATATCGGCGGCGAACGGCACCAGGCCGCAGGCCTTGAGCATGGACCAGGGGCGGGGGTGGGAAACGCCTATCTGCTTGCCGTTGGGGTCGGGCCTTACCGCATCCGGGGTGGTTTCTCCACGGATAAAACGGCTGGCCAGCTCGACGGCTTCGATAATTTTGCCATAGCCGGTACAGCGGCACAGGTGGCCCCTTAAGACCGTCTTGATTTCATCACGGGTGGGGCTTGGATTTTTGTCCAAAAGTGCCTTGGTGGCCATAATCAACCCCGGGGTACAGTAGCCGCACTGAATTGCCCCCGATAAAACATAGGCTTCCTGTATCAGGTGAGGATTATCCGGCGTGCCCAGCCCTTCCACGGTAATAACCTCGGCACCATCCAGGTTGGCTACCTTGGCCAGGCAGGACAACACCGTCTTGCCGTTGACAATAACAGTGCAGGCCCCGCACTGGCCCTTGCGGTCGCAGCCCTGTTTGGCGCCGGTGAGTCTGAGGTCTTCCCGGAGCAGGTCCAGGAGCACCTGGTCCTCCTCGACGACAAACTGGTGCTGTACTCCATTTACTTTTAGTGTAAGGCTCTTCAAGTTAACCTCCTCTTTAAATAAAATATTAAGGCGTTGGGTATATGTCTAAAAAGGTTAAAAATGGGGGCAGTCATATAAAAAGAGGCACTTCCGGAGGGAAGTGCCTTAGACACTTTCACATGACCCTCCTTTCCAAACATGGGAGGTACAGGCGTTTCCACCCGTGCCCTCGGGGCTTTACAGCCCACCGGCTGGACACCATGCTTACCATAGTTTAGGAGTACAGCTCGGAGAGACATACCATATTTAATTAGGTGCTATTTTACCACGGGTTGAAAAAGGAAATCAACAGCATATTCTAGCCCGGAGTGTTAGTGACACCTGACCTCCCCTCTTTTAGTCTGGAGCCTTCTTTTAGGGGGGATGCTTTCTATTCTTATTGATATACGGGCTGGATTCGAGGGGGACGATGGGCGGGGATATTGACGGTTGGTGAATGTGCCTGTTACTTTTCATCAAATCGTTTGATGACCAGGCAGCAATTCTCTCCACCCAGCCCAAAGCTGTTGCACAGGCAGATATTAACCTGTGCCGGGCGAGCCGTATTAGGCACGCAATCCAAATCGCATTCCGGGTCAGGGGTTTCGTAACCTATAGTCGGCGGGATCATATTTCTATTTATAGTTAACACTGCGGCGATAGCCTCAATAGCACCTCCCGCCGTAATAGTATGACCAATCATAGACTTATTGGCACTTAAGGGGATCCGGTAAGCACTATCCTTAAAAACAGCTTTAATAGCTTTAGTTTCATTACGATCATTTAACTTGGTGCCGGTGCCGTGGGCATTGATATAATCCACTTCCTCCGGCTTTATTCCAGCATCCTGCAAGGCTACATTTATGGCAATAGCTTCTGTTTCAAAATTGGGGGCGGTGGTACTAAAAGCATCAAAGGACCAGCCGGCACCAAGCAACTCAGCCAGAATTGGTGCCCCTCGTTCCTTGGCATGCTCATAGGTTTCTAATATCATCATGCCGGCTGCCTCACCATAGACAAAGCCAGAACGATTAAGGTCAAATGGTCGGCAAGCCTTGGCCGGGTCTGTTTCTCGTGATAGAGCCCCCAGAATATTCATACCGGCTATGGTAATCGCTTCCAGGCTGGCATCAGCGCCGCCAGCTACCATTACATCGGCATATCCCAAACGCATATAGTTAAAGGCAGTGCCAATAGCATCAGCACCGCTGGCACACAGGCTATTCACACTGGAGTTAGGCCCCTTGGCTCCGGTTAACATCCCTATCTGCATCGGTATTACGCTGGGGCTTGACTTGGTGATAAAAAGGGGGTCAGCATGCCTCGGGCCTCGCTTACGAAGCATCTCACTTGCCTTGACCAGGTAATCAGTCTCAACAATATTAGAAGTTATAACCCCCATGCGCTCCGGATTCTCTTTGGTCAGGGCTAGTCTAGATAATTTTATCGCTTCTTGGGCGGCAGTGATACCGAGCTGAGTTGACCTTGAGGTGCGGTCAACTATTTTAATATCCATATACCTTGTCGGGTCAAAGCCTTTCACCTCGGCATCTACTTTTACCACGGAGTTGCCGGCATCGAAGCGGCTAATATAATCGATACCCAGCTTCCCGTTTACCAACCCCTCCCAGAACTCCTCCACATTCAAGCCCAGAGGAGTAACGGCGCCGACCCCGGTAATCACTACTCGTTGCTTATCCAGTGTTAACCTCCTTCGTCAGTAAATTTAAAGGGAGCTAGGGAAGTACCCCCATCAACAATGATAGTCCGTCCTCTTATCATGTAAGCTTCCTCACTACACAGGAAAGCGACCACATTGGCTACATCCTCGGGGGTTACCATTCTGCCTGCCGGTGTCATTTGCCAAGAGGGGGTTTGCCCTCCTTGCTCTTTGATAAAAAATTTAATGGCTTCGGTCAGGACGGCTGAAGCCGCTACGGCGTTAACGCAGATACCCTTGGGCGCTAGCTCTATGGCTAAGTAACGGGTCAGGGCTTCTAGAGCAGCTTTGGATACCCCTACGGCAACATAATCAGGTAAGACAAAGAACGAACCTAAACTAGAGATGCTGACTATCTTGCCGCCGCGCTCCCCCATGAGCTTGACCGCCCGCTGGGCGCAAAGCAAAAAGGCTCTGGCATTGATGTCCATAGCCCACTCCCAGCCTCTAGTGTCCAGGTCCAAGGCAGAACGAGCTACACCAGAGGCGGCATTGTTAACCAGAATATCCAGCCGGCCGTAGTTACTGGCGATAGTCTCAAACATGGCATCAATCTTCTCTGGCTCCACTAAATTAGCTTTGATAATCTGGGCATTTACCCCCAGCTTCTCAATATCTCTGGCTGTTTCCTCCGCACCCTGGCGGTGGCGAAGAAAGTTTACAATGACATCAGCCCCTTCCTCAGCCAGCTTCAGGGCTATAGCCCGGCCAATGCCACGAGAACTACCGGTTACCAGAGCTATCTTACCTTTGAGTCTCATTATGCGCCTTCACTCTACCATTATAGTATAGACCAGGCCTAACTTTTCTTGGCTAAGCGCCCTTCAATATAGGCAACGAACTCGCCAAAATTTTTAATCTCCTGGACATCTTCATCAGGAACTTCAATATCATACTTTTCTTCTATAGCTATCAGTATTTGAACCATGTCCAGAGAGTCCGCTTTTAGATCTTGCCAGGTACTATCAGGAGTAAGAATCTTCTTATCACAACGCACAATCTTAATAACAATACCTTTTATGGTGTCCTCAACGGACATAATCTCCTCCGATCTTAGTTATTTTGGAATAACACTAGCCAGTTCTGACTTTATAGAGGTCACCAGGTCGACTTTCACCGCCTCTTTGGCTTTAGCTATCGTCTTGGCTACCTGCGGCGCTTTGCTACTACCATGCATAACAAAGACGACGCCATTAACCCCCCATAGCAGGCCACTTCCTATACTTTCACCCTCGATGACCCTAGTTAACGAAGTAAAATTAGTAAATAGCTTCCTCGCCGGGCCTACTCTGGGAAACCCCTTTAACCTCTTTTTAAGCCACTCACCAGCGTAGTCCCCTATGCTCTCATAGAATTTTAATATTACATTGCCGGTAAAGCCATCGCAAACGATAACGTTAGCCCGTCCGCTTAAGATATCGTTACCTTCTATGTTGCCAATGAAGTTCAGACCGCTGTCGCGAAGGAGAACATGGCTTTCCCGCACCAGTTGACTACCTTTACCTTCCTCGGCCCCAGTGCTTAGCAGAGCTACCGTAGGATTAGCTATATTCAATAATCGCTTGGCATAGACAGAACCCATAATGGCAAAGGATAGAAAGTGATGAGGCTTACAGTCGACATTAACCCCGCAGTCCATTATCACCGTATTGGGCGCCAGAGTTTCGAATGCCCCACCAACTGCTGGTCGCTCTATGCCGGGAATGAGCCCCAGCGACAGAATAGCGCTGGTGGCGGTAGCTCCCGTTGGACCACCACTAATCATAGCCTCCACCTCTCCTGTCTTCATCAGGTTAGCGGCTAAGGACACGGAGGCATTAGGCTTACGCCGGATAGATAAGGCAGGATGTTCACCCTCAGTGATGCATCCATCAGCCTCAATACAGCTAATGGCCAAATGGGTATTATACCTAGCTAGTTCGCTTTCTATAATATCCCGGGAACCTACCAGGGCAATGTTAACATCATCATTCTCTTTGGCGGCTAAAACTGCACCTTTAACTATCTCACCAGAACCATAATCACCACCCATCGCATCCACCGCTATTCTTACTATCTGATTAGTTGCTAGCATAAGATACCACTCTGAGTTATGTATTGAAGGCTTGGTCTCATGAGGTTAAAACCGCTATCACTTACCTAGATCCCAACAGAGTACGGTATATAAAGCAAACAGATCATATAAACGCTTAAATATAGTTTATTTCTGGCTTAGTGTCAAGATATCGCCGTAATTTATCAACACCTGGAGTAGCCTAAATTTTACAAATCGTAATACACCTCTTTTCCATTATTATAAATTATAAGATTATAAGGCTTCTCAGAGGCAAAGTTAAAGGCAAGCCTTTCAGCTTGCTTTTTTTATCTTTGGTAGAGGGAGCTATATTCGAACCAGCGACCTGTGGGTTATTAGCTTGACTAGTCTCAACCTCCTCTTCCCATCTGGTCCGAGCAGTGCTTCCAGGACGACGCTTAACGGCAAATCCTGTCCTAGAACTGATGCTATGGTGGGCGGTACCGGGCTCGAACCAGTGACCTCTGCGATGATATGTCAGCGGTTCTGGGAATCTAAAGTTTTCCATTTTTTGCCCTCCGAATCATTTCAGCTAATATTCAAATCCATTGTACCATTAACCTCCCCTCCCTAGTCCTCTGGAGCTTCAGAATATACGTATATTCTGTTATTTGACAAAACACCCTATTGTCAATTGGGTAAGCTTGACTTCCTCATGAGTGATTTCAAAATCCCTCAGCGGTCTGAGTGACCACGGGTAATTTAGATTTCGAAATCGAATCTTAATCGGTTCTTGCTTCATCCAATTAATGGAAATTAAGAACTCTCATGAACTCTCTTGTTCAAGTTTGTCCCGTTCTCCATCACTGTGAGTGCTATATTGCTATAACGATATCTGTCTCATTTGTTATCCATATACCTGTCTATATACCTGTCTATATTGCTATCACATACACTGCCTTGTTATAATATGAAATATGATATCAAAAGAAGATAAGATACTCATTGACACGGCACGAAAGTACGGACTGGAGCCCGGTTCCATGAAATGCGAAATCTTCTGCTTATTCGATCAAGGGTGTTCCCGTTAGGAAGTAAGGTTCGCACTCCGAAAATACAGAGTTCTTCAACACGACCCAAGTTTCTCTAATACTATTCGCAAATACCACTATTTATGGAAGCAAAAATAACAAGATTAGTTGCTTTCCAAGAATTCGATTCGAGCAATTCCCAATTAAATTATCTCTAAAGAGTATTAACAACTTGATGGCTTTTTGTTACTACCCCAACTAAAGTCGTAACTACATTCCGCACGCCCAAGAACGCAGCTAATAAAGTGGTTTTCTGTGTAGTAACAATCCGATGGAACGTGTAATGCCCTGCACAAAAAGATGTAATGTTCAGTGGGTAACAGGGTGGCTTCTTGTCATCCTAAATAGGCACAGATACTTGGTGGGGGCTATTACCCTAAAAACTCAAAATGCCTCTGGAATAGGCAACCGCTGCGGCCAGACCGGCCAGAATAGCAAGGGTTGCTATTCTGGCTAGAACTAAGTAGAAGCCCCCCGACTTTGGTGCCCGTTCAGCTCCACGGCGAGTTATCCAATCCTGCCGATTAAGCGTCAATAAGCCATAAATTTTGACAATTGCCATGGCAAAATTAGCAAAAACGTAGGCTGGTAACAGCCTGATATTGTGTGGGTGCCTCTGCAGGTTAGGTATGATTCTGACCCCCCGACTGAAAAACCACCAGACAAATAGGATAGCGGCCGGAATCCATAACTGAAAAATGAGTGAGACTATGAAATACATTAGACTCAAGTTCAAAGCCAGAGGTGACACCAGCCTATCAACCAGGACAAAAGCTAGAAACGGATGTTTCCAAACCCAGCCATTCCGTAGAGCGCCCAGGTCGGCTCGCCAGGTGTTTCTTGCCCAGCGGGTTCGCTGTTTGAAAAGTGTAGATAGCCTGGCCGCTCCCGGCGTATATACATATCCGGTATGTTGGTAGCGGCCTTTCCAGCCGGCTGCCTCAATTAGGTAGGTAAGTCTCTTATCGTCGCCACCAATACACTGCTTTCCCCAAAAGGTTTCATTTACCATATCATCAACCACCGGTAAGAGGGCCTTTCGTCGGTAAAAAGCAGTGCGACCAGAAAAGCAAGTTAGGGCCTTGCCGGCAACATTGAGACTCATAATCTCGTCAAAGAACCTCAGGTCAAGCTGAATATCAAAGATATTCTGGGCTAAGGCCTGCGGATCGAGGATATTCTGGCGGACGGCAACCCCCCCGACCTTCGGGTCGGCAAAGGGGCGGAGGGCTTCTCTTAACACTAACCGGCTCCAGAGGGTATCACTATCAGCCAGGGCGATAATTTTGCCCCTGGCCACCTTGATGCCATCAGCCAGAGCCGGTCTTTTCCCCGGTTTCTCGGTGACAATCAGTTTGGCCTGGTCAAACTGGCGGCTAAACTCCTCAAATTCCCTTATGCATTTCTCATCAGTGTAGTCAATGACAGCGATTATCTCCAGGGGGTTATTGGCTCTCCACGAAGCCAGAGCCTGGCGGAATACGTCAGGGTCTTCGTTATACACCGGGGTTACTATGGAAACGCCAGCGTGAAAATTTTGTTTACTGGGCTTATAGAACAGGCTTACCAGTCTTCTTACTAACCAGGTCCCCCACCTCCAGAAACCAATAATACCGAGGGGGAAATAGAAGGCTAGAAGCTGAAGGTAGCTATCCACAGGTCTTGTCCACTCAACGGGAGGCTTTGCTGCTGGTTGGCTCCAGGCGTCTTTCTAAGGCTTCGTTGACCCTGAGCACTGCATCCACCAGCGGTGTTTCCATGCCCTGCTCCTTCGCCCAGGAAAGGAAAGCGATGGTATCTTTGGGTAAACAGCTACCGCCGAACGGACCTGAGTCTCTGGTTCCATATAAGTGATTCCAGATTGCCTCGGCACTCTGCGCCACGCGGGGGAAAATCTTTTCACAATCCAGTCCCATTTGTCGGCAAACCAGCCTCATCTCATTAAAGAAGGAAATTTTGTTGGCGTTGAAAAGATTATGGACAAACTTCTGCATCTCCGCCTCTTTGAGCGGCATCCGGTAAATAGGACAGTAAACCCAGTGGTAGACCTCCTGAAGCAGGTCCCCTGACCTTTTATCAAGCTCACCGATTAAAACAAGCCACGGGTTCAAGAAATCTTCCTCGGCGCAACGCTCGCGAAGGTATTCAGGGTTGGCACAAATACCAAAGTCACGCCCGGCACTTTTCCCTGAGTGCTCTTCTAAGATTGGTGTAACAACTTCTTTTATTGTACCCGGGAGGACAGTGCTCCTGACAACGACAAGGCAATATTTATCTGTCTTGGATAACCAGCTACCTATGCTGGTGGCAGCCTCTTTAACGAAGTCCAGCCCGTTAATACCAGGCTTCAGCGAGTACGTCGGGACGGATAACATGAAGATGTTGGTATCTGGTTTTTTCAGCTCCGAAGCCTCAAAGGCCTCGTATCCTTGCTGGCGCAGCTGGTTAACTATTGCCGGACGTACGTCAATAAAGGTCACCCTGAACCCTTTAGCCACCAGACCCTTACCCGTAGCCTGCCCAACCAGCCCCGAACCAACTATAAGAATGCTCTTCGTCACTATTGCCTCTGGCACTAAATCGTTTTGCCTATGGTACTAATGGGTTATGGAGTTTAACATATTTGTGGACTTTTGTCAATATATTGACAAAATAGTGGACAAATGGTAATATTTTTGTTATGGCGGCAGTAAAAATAAACAATCAGGGCGGGCAAATAAAGATGAAAAACAGGCTGAAGGCAAAAGAACGGCTCAGAAGTGAATCGGGTAAGATGCGCCAACGCGTTGCTGAAGAAACCAAGCGTAAGCGGGTGGGAAAGACCCTTATAAAGCCTGAAGAATATATTGAGAGCATTATGCAGACGGTGCGTGAGCCACTATTGGCGCTTGATAGCAAACGAAGAGTAATCTCAGCCAACCGTTCCTTCTACCAGACCTTCAAGATCACACCTGGAGATATCGAGGGGAAGGTCCTCTATGATTTGGGCAACCGCCAGTGGGATATTCCGAAGCTGCGGAAGTTACTGGAGGAAATCCTGCCTAAGAGTACTGTCTTCCTTGACTTTGAGATTGAGCACGACTTTGAAGACCTCGGGCGGCGAGTAATTGTCTTGAATGCCCGCCGGATATTCCATGAAACCAAGCGGATGCAGATGATACTTCTCGCCATAGAGGACATCACCGAACGAAAACGGGTGGAAAAGGAGCTAAAACAAGCTGATGAGCTAAAGCAAGCTGTAGAGGCATTAGAGCTTTCCAACAGGGATCTGGAGCAGTTCGCTTATGTGGCATCGCACGACCTCCAAGAGCCTTTGCGCATGGTGTCCAGCTTCACCCAGCTATTGGCCAAGCGTTACCAGGGCAAGCTGGATAAGGACGCCGACGAGTTCATTGCCTATATTGTGGCTGGTGCCAAGCGGATGCAGGCGCTGATTAATGACCTATTGACTTATTCTCGGTTGGACACGCGTGGTGAATCCTTTGGGCCGATAGATAGCGAGGCTGCCTTTAACCAGGCGGTAGCTAACCTGCGGGTGGCTATTAAAGAAGGTGAGGCAGTAATTACCCATGACCCCTTGCCGCCGCTAATAGCAGATAACTCGCAGATAGTTCAGCTATTTCAGAACCTGCTCGGTAATGCTATCAAGTTCCGCGGTAAAGAGCCGCCGCGCGTTCATGTCTCAGCCAGGCAAGAGAATAACGAGTGGGTCTTTTCCTTCCGGGATAACGGTATTGGCATCGCTCCAGACTATTTCGACCGCGTCTTCGTTATCTTCCAGCGCCTGCACGGCAGGGAAGAGTATCCAGGCACAGGCACCGGGTTGGCGATTTGCAAGAGGATTGTGGAACGCCATGGTGGTCACATCTGGGTAGAGTCAGAGCCAAACAAAGGCTCAACTTTCTATTTCGCTATACCACCGGCAGGAGATAAGCAGCTATGAATAACAGAAAAACCGGTAAACCGGTGGAAATTCTACTGGTGGAGGATAACCCGGGAGATGTGAGGCTGACACAGGAGGCTTTCAAGGAGGGCAAGGTACTCAACAAGCTACATGTAACCCGGGATGGTGTAGAAGCGATGGAGTTCCTGCGCCAAAAAGGTAACTATGCCAAGTCACCCCGTCCCGACATTATCCTGCTCGACCTGAACCTGCCGAAGAAGGATGGGCGCGAGGTGCTGGCTGAGATAAAGACCGATAAAGACCTAAAACGCATACCGGTGGTAATCCTGACCGTTTCACAGGCTGAAGAGGACATCCTCAAGAGCTACAACCTCAGTGCTAATTGTTATATCATCAAGCCGATTGACTTGGAGCAGTTTATCAGGGCCGTCAAGTTGATTGAGGACTTTTGGCTTACTATCGTCACCTTGCCACCGAATGGGAAGAAATGAGCAATAAAGCCGTCAGAGTTCTACTGATTGAGGATAACCCGGCGGATACCCGACTGATTCGGGAGATACTGGCTGAGGCTAAGAGCTCTCCTTTTAAGTTGGAGTGCGCTGACCGGCTGGCGACAGGGTTGGCGTGCCTTGCTAAGGGAAGGATAGATGTGGTTCTGCTTGACCTCGGGCTGCCTGATAGTCAGGGGCTTAGCACGCTGGCTAAGGTGCAGGCTGTGGCGTTAACCATGCCGGTTGTGGTGCTGACCATTCTGGACGATGAGGCGCTGGCAGTTGAGGTGGTACAGAAAGGCGCGCAGGACTATCTGGTCAAGGGGCAGGTAGATAGCGATTTGTTGGTGCGGTCTATACGCTATGCCATTGAGCGCAAGCGGGCGGAGGAGAAGGCACGGCAACTGGAAACCTTAAAGGAGCTTGAACAGGTGCGAAGCCAACTACTGGCTAATGTCTCCCATGAACTGCGCACCCCTCTGACCACGATAAAGGGATACTCTACCATGCTTCTGGACTACGATAGGAGACTGGGGCGTGATGAGAAACATGAATACCTGAGTGCCATAGACAAGGCTACCGACCGGATGACTGAGCTTGTAGACCATCTACTGGATATTACCCGCCTGGAAGCAGGTCTGCTCAAGCTTGATAAGGTGCCGACCAATATCACCGCGTTGCTCCAGACCACTATTGCCGAAGCCAGGCTTAGAACGCCTGGACACAAGATAATATTGAATCAGCCAAAGACGGTGTTAAAGTTGAACGGCGATGGCAGACGCATTAGGCAGGTAGTGGATAATCTTATTGACAATGCCACCAAGTACTCTAAAGCGGGTAGTACGGTGACAATAGAGGCTCGAAGTCAAGATTCTGAGCTGGTAATTAGCGTTGCTGACCAGGGAATAGGTATCCCTCGGGAGAACTCGGGGAAGGTGTTTGACCGGATGTTTAACCTAGAACACAAGCTGACGCAGGAAACGGGTGGGCTTGGGCTGGGGCTAGCCCTGTGTAAGTCACTGGTAGAAGCTCATGGCGGTCGTATTTGGGTGAAGAGCGAGCTCGGAAGGGGAAGCGTTTTTTACTTTGCCCTTCCTCAAGAGGCTATAGCAGAAGGAGAGGCTTATGGTGAAAAAGGGCAGCAGAGCAACAATTCTCATCATAGAGGATGAGGATGACATCAGAACTTTCGCCTCCCGGGTGCTTGAGCTTGAAGGCTATCAAGTTCTTCAGGCTGGTGATGGTGATGAAGGCTTGAAGCTGGCAAGAGGTAACCAGGTTGTTCTGGTGCTGCTGGATTTAAGGCTACCCGGGCGGGATGGCTGGGCGGTACTCAGCCAGATGAAAAGCGACCCGGAACTTTCGTCAATGCCGGTAGTCGTGTTCACTGCCTCGGCGGCTACTCAACAGCGAAGCCAGGCGCTGGCGGGGGGTGCTGCTGACTACCTGGTCAAGCCCCTTAGTGCTACCAGCCTGAGGAAGTCTATTGCCCGTATCTTGCGATAGGGAAGGGGGTCATCAGAATGCTATCAAGAAAAGCATCGGTACCAGTGGTTGATGGCGAGAGGGTCATCGGCGAGCCGTCAAGAAAAGCATCAGTGCTAGTGGTTGATGATGACGCACGCATATTGCGCATGATACGGCGTATCCTAGAGCTAGAGGGTTACCAGGTACTCAAAGCCAGCAACGGGGAAGCAGCCCTACAGGTTTTTGATGAGGAAAATCCAGAACTGGTGTTGCTGGACATCATGATGCCCGGCATGGACGGATACACTGTGTGTCAGCGCATTCGCGAATTTTCGCCAGTGCCGATAGTTATGG
>Ga0315548_1003208_pt1 | contig 12353 bp, 10 predicted proteins | sample SalMarSW160110MG_2_FD_202540 | JGI IMG/M metagenome (GOLD analysis project Ga0315548, IMG submission 202540) | Salt marsh sediment microbial communities from the Plum Island Ecosystem LTER, Massachusetts, United States - Salt Marsh Sediment SW1601-110 ... | reverse complement strand
ACAAGAAGACTGATGTGCTCGAGCAATCGCTCCGGCTCAGCAGCTCTCGGCCTGCCCTTAACAGTACAGAACTCGCAATTCATGCCGCAGCCGCGGATTCTTTCCACGGGAAAAAGCCTAATTTTAGCGTAGCGTACCAAGGAAAAATTCGGCAGAGGCAGCTTGTCAAAGTCTGTTAGAGATTTCCGTTCTGCTGTGAAAACAGGCATGCCTTTTTTCAGATAAGCAATGCCTTTGATTTTACTTACGTCTTGATTGCCCTGGATAGCCTGCAACAGTTGCTTAATAGTCTCTTCTCCTTCTCCGATAACAACATAGTCAATACCTGCCGATAGTGCTTCGGGTATTGTTTCCTGCACGAAATGCTGTCCCCCCGCGATAGTGGTAATTCCCTTGTCCCTGTAGAATTTCGCTATTTGATACAGTCGGGGTATAGTGCTGGTCAATCCCCCGTATAATCCAACCACATCGGCGGGTCTTTGTTTTTGTAAGAATTCATGGTCGGCCCCCACATTATCCGATCGGGGACCAAATTTGCCGAGATTGTTCTCATCGATCACTTCAACATCCCAGTTTTCCATTTTATTCACGGCGCTTGCCACACAAACGGGACCTAAAGCCGTTGTTCTTTTGGCTATGCGAGAATAAATGTTAAAGGCTGGATACGCTGGAATCACAATCCTCAACCTGAATCTTTTTCGAGATGAATCAAACATAATAAAAACCAATCAGCATTTTTTACATAACCGAATCCTGAGAATACTCTGGTAATCAGAACAACATCCAGTAAGTAAAAGAGGCTACAGCATTGTCTGGCATAAATCAATATTCTTCCAAATTCTTCCAAGATTGTTCTATCGAACCCAATGAAGTAAAATTGTGGTTGAGCAAGTCCCACCTACGATTACCGAGGAATCAACAAAAAGCACCGCAGGATAGGCACCGCCAAAGGCGGGCAAGCACCACCACAATAGGCGGGCAAGCTTTCGCCCAAGGATAAAACTATGGAGGTGCAAGTCATATCGTACAATTATTGCTCTATCTGAGGCTTTGCCTCATTCGAGCCAAAGCGGCTTGAAGCTCTTCGGGGGTGAGCAATTCGATTTGGCCGTCGAGGCGGAGGGCGTTGCAGCGGCCATCATGCACAGGCTCAGGCTCATACAACAAAACATTGTCACCGGACATATCCGGATTTTGCCCGGGTATATAGACGTATTCCGGTCCATTCGGGTCTGGGCAATGAAATAATCGTGGGTTTCCGCTCCATTGCTCAAATTCCTGCTGCGAGCGAGGGAAATTTCCGTTGCTGACAACATAGATCTGTAGGTTCTGCCAAATAGCCTTCATATTGCTCTGGCAACTGATAATCATAGCTTTGTTTCTTGCTTGTATCATTGCGCCAGTGTACTGCTGGCTGGCTTCGCCAAAACTTTTGATGACCCACCAGATACCAAGGCCAATAAGCCCAAGAAAGATTATAACTGTGATAGTATTGATTATCGTGCCGCCGGGTGCGGCTTTTCGCCTGGACGAGCGAAAAAGATTACAATGCGAATGTTGGAACGGAATTTTCTTTGAAGGCGTCATAATTTTGTCCTCCGGACCTAAAGGCCCATTACCAAAATCCCTAAACCTGGATATAAACAAGCAAAGGACAAATAGCAACTTTTTGAACTTTAAATGATTGTACATGCTTTGTTAGGATAGTGCCAGAAAGTTAGCTTGCAATTTATGGCTCTGTTGAAAAGAGTTCAAAATGTCATTTCGAGCGCAGCGAAGCGGAGTCGAGAAATCCCTCGGCTTGGCTCGGGACAGGTCTGCTTTTTAATAGCTCAGCCATAAATAGATTTCTCCACTTCGCCCCTCAGGGGCTATGGTCGAAATGACAAAGGCACAAATATCAAGCACAATTGGTATTAGAGGATAGATGTGCACATAGACTCGTACGAGTTCGGTAGAATCGTTATCGATGGCGTGACTTACAACAACGATTGTCTGATTCTTGGCAGCGGTGTTCGGCCTAACTGGTGGAGAAAAAAGGGCCACGTGGTTTCAGTAGAAGATGTTCAGCCTATCATTGAGGCAAAGCCACAGGTGTTAATCATAGGAAGTGGAACGTCAGGGATGATGAAAGTGCCGGCGGAAACACAGAATTTTCTAACAGAACACAAAATCGAAGTCGAAACACTCAGCACCTCACGAGCTGTCGAGCGATTTAATGAATTATCCGCACAAGGAGCAAATGTTTCGGCTGCATTGCACTTGACGTGTTAAATCCCCTGCGGAAAAAGCGTGTGCAGACAGAGCTAAATACTTCATTTCTTTGGTTCGGCTTCACTCTTTTGTACTTCGCCGGTCATAGGGACAAAACGGACCGGCATAACGTTCCTTCTGTGCAGATTGCCCTTTTCGTCCTTGGTTATCAAGACCAGATGCTGAAAGCCGAGGCGCCCCTCCACAGGTAATATCATTCTGCCGCCCGGCTTTAACTGCTTGATTAGTGGTGGCGGGACACGCCCAGCCGCAGCCGTACCGATTATTGCGTCAAAGGGCGCCTTTTCGGGCCAGCCGAAATAGCCATCACCGGCCCGGACGAATACATTCTTATAGCCGAGCTTCTTTAAGCGCTCTTTAGCGATTTTCGCAAGCCCCTCTACGATTTCTATCGTATAAACCTCCTTCGCTATCTCGGCGCAGACCGCAGCTTGATAACCTGAACCTGTGCCGATCTCTAAAACCTTTGAGTCTGGCTTGAGCTGCAAGGCCTGTGTCATAAAGGCCACGATGTAAGGCTGGCTTATTGTCTGGTCGAATTCGATCGGAAGCGGATGGTCGTCGTAGGCCCAGCTCTGCTCACGTGCTCTTACAAACGCATGACGCGGCACGATTTGCATTGCCCTTAGCACATTTGGGTCGTTTACATCACGGGCCTGAATTTGCCTGGCGATCATTTCTTTACGTTCTTCGGCTCGTTCACGAAAAGCAGGATGCTCATGAGGCAGGGGTGGTTCTTTCTCGTTGGGATCAGCGGTTTCGTCAGCTTCGTTATATGTCTGTTCGGAATGTGAAGTGAACTCCGGCGGTGGCGTTTCGTGTGTGCACAATACGCCGATAAATAAAAATAAAATCAATAACAGAAAAGCTGGCAGATACCACAAATTCTTGATCTTTTTGGCGGACATATTTATATCCCTCTACTTAACCCCTAGCACGAATACGATCAATTGCTCCCCTCTGCATCAATTCTACAAAACATCCGAATAGGATTCTACTTGAATTTCTCACGAATTCTCACAAGCTCGATATTCCACAAAGGCAACCGTAGTTTCCTGCCAATTGCTGATTGCTTATATATCCTCCGAAGCCAACTACAAAAAGCAGCACTTTTATAACACTTTCCCCTCAACACCTATACTAAATATGCCGATAAGACGATCAGCAAAACAGGGCTTAACACACTCGATCAACACGCACTTTGTGAAACCCGAATTGAGACAACTCGGAGTTGATATGTAGCCACATGACTTATAATGACATCACGCGGGGCAAATCCCTTGATTACCAAATGTTTCGCATGTTTATGGTATAATTAAAATGAAACAGATTCTACGAAAGAATAGTCCCATACACAGTTATCTGGGTACGGACGGCACCGCTTTTCTCGAACACTCACTGAGAGCATTCGAGCGGATTCTGCCCCACACTGAAGTTTGCAAATGGTGGGAAAAGCCAAGAAGGATAAAAGCCCAAGCCACATGGGCTGACAACTCAAGGAAGAGTATCCGTATCACTATATCGGTTGGCCCCCAACAAGGGAATCAACAGCGCCATCTATCATCCGAGCTTAAGCGACGACAAATTCCCAAGGGTATAGGAAAATTTAGTCGCACCTTAGACACACGAGAGCATAAGATATGCCAAGCTATTTTCAAGCACCTCAGTAAAATTATAAAAGAAAATGGTGCTCTGGGGAATCATCTTTCGTTGAGATCTATTCGGGATGATTTTGACGAACAGATAATCGCCCAACACCTTCACGATCACCACCACCTGGATCTCGACGTATTTGAAGTGCTAGCATCCTTACACATGCTTGCAGAGCAAACTTATGAAAATAAGCAACTTGCGTTCGGATGCATCCTCGATCCCAAACCACAGAGAACTACCGGAGCGCAGATATTTCCACAACAAATACTTGACCGTAAGCGCTATCGGGCACTATCAGACGGCTTCAGGTCTGCCTACCATGTAGCAAATAATGGTGCATTGCTTAGATTTGTCGACCTTGAAGAATTCGAGAAACATACCATCTCACAAAGACACTTCTATCCACAATGGGCAGAAGCCTTGGCGCGTGCAAGCCGCAAGAGTCGTTGTGGCATTTGTCTCAATCGAAATGGCGACATACTCGTTTTTGATGAAGGAAGTCTGAGATTTACATATCGATTTGGCATATGGCAATACTGGAATCACAACCACATTGTTGACCTGCTCAAGAATCTCATACGCGTCCAGCGTGTTCCACCAACGTTGGTAAGTAAGGTCGCCAGCGCGGTCTATAGGGCTGCGCTGGACTCCGCCTTCCGAAGAGCAGGAGCTTTGTTTGTCATACTCCGGCTAGAAAAGGATCTGAGAGAGATTGTCCCTATGGGAGACGCCATAAAGGACCAGCACCGAGATAAGGTCGATCAAGCTTTTGATGGCGCATTACCAAGTCAATCGATCCTGTCGCTCCCACGCACTGTTCTTGTGGAACTATCGTCTCTTGACGGCGCTATTGTACTCAACAACCGAGGCAAGTTACTGGCATACGGAGCGGTTCTGAATCCCCGGAAGAAAGGAAAACGCGCCGCTACTGAAGGGAGTCGGACGAAAGCAGCTATCGGCGCGTCAAAGTACGGCATAGCAGTGAAAGTCAGTTCCGACGGCGACATAACAGTATTTCATCAGGGCAAAGAGTTTCTTAGAATATGATCATCCGGTACTCTCCCGCACTGACCCTACCTCGAAACCTGAAACTCAACATTAACGCTAAAGTCTTTATACTGCTTTAAAAGTCAAAATTTTTTGCAAAAAATACCGCTTGCATGGAGGATAACAGCCTCTATAATTAACCAACAGTATCGCGTTAATCGCGAGGCCAATAACGAGATACGAGATACGAGATACGAACAACAAGATACGAACAACAAGATACGAACTTTGCGGGTGTAGCTCAGTGGTAGAGCGTCACGTTGCCAACGTGAATGTCGTGGGTTCAAATCCCATCACCCGCTGTAATATAAGAGCACAAGAGTATAAGGGCACAAGGGCAGAAGGGATTATTGCCTGTTTAGTTGCGATTTATGGAGTTAATATAGTGTCGGCGAGTTACCGGCTAAGTTAGTCAGGCATTGGTCGTCGGTACGTTAGCATCCAATACCAAAACGGTAGTGGAAGGAATACCACGAAGACCTGGCTAAGGGAAGATGTCTTCCTGAGGCCTTTTTGTTTAATTATCCGTGAGCCAACAAGGCAAAGCCGTACGGGAGCACCAATATGGATGAAGATGAACAACAACAGACAACAGCGTCGAAAAATATTGTGACCATTGAAGAAGCAGGGCCTTGCAAGAAAAAGGTCATCATAGAAATTCCGGAAGAGGCGATAAGAGAAGCCACAGACGAACAGTACGACAACCTTGGCAAGGAGGCAATAGTGCCCGGCTTTAGAAAAGGGCGAGCACCACGACGACTGCTGGAAAAAAGATTCAGCAAAGAAACATTAGAGCAAGTCAAACTGAAACTACTGGCAGACGCGGGCAAGGCAGCGATCAAAAAAAAGGAACTGGAAGTCCTCGGCGAATATGATATTGACTTCGAGAAAATCGAACTACCTGCCGAGGGTTCGCTTAAATTCGATTTTGAAGTAGAGGTACGGCCGGAGTTTGACTTGCCGATACTGGAGGGCATCCCGGTAAAAAAGACAGAGCTGGAAGTTACCGACGAGCAAATCGATCGGGAAATTGAGCAATTGCGACGATTGGCGGGCGTCTGGACGCCGCGCGAGGATGAGGCTATTCAAGTCGAAGACCAGATAATAGCCGATGCCGTTATCAAGACCGAAGGAGTGGAGGAAGAAGAAAAACTCGACAATATCGAAATCTACGTCAGAGCAAACGGTTTTGTCGGAGAGGTTCCCGTTGAAAAGCTCGACGAGTTGCTGATTGGGGCCAAAGCCGGCGATACCAAACAAACAAACATTGAAGTTCCGAAAACGTACTTCAGGGAACAATACCGCGGCAAAAAGGTAGAAATCGAAATCAGCGTAAAAGATATCAAGTGGCTCAAACCTGCTGAAATGGACGAGACGTTCTTAAAAAGATTTGAGGTCGAAAATGAGAGTGAGCTGCGTGAACAACTTCAGGATATACTACACAGTCGATTAGAAAACCAGGCACGAACCGATATGGCTGAGCAAATTTATCAATACCTGCTCAACAGCACCGATTTCGACCTGCCGCTGGATGTCGTGGGTACGCAAGCGGCTAACGTGCTGAAAAGACAATATGTCAATTTGTTAGTGCGAGGACTGTCTCGTGAGCAGGTCGAAGAACAGATGGAACAGCTACGTGCGAGCAGCGAAGAACAGGCCAAACAACAGCTAAAAACGTTCTTCATAATGGATAAGATTGCGGACAAACTCGAGATTGAAGTGAGTGAGGAAGAGATTAACGGCCGAATTGCAGAATTGGCCATCCAACAAAAACAACGTCCGGAAAGGATGAAAGAGCAAATGGAGCGAGACGGCTCTTTGGTTCAGTTCAGGCTGGAAGTGCGAGACAGCAAGTGTATTGCTAAACTGCTGGAGTCGGCGCAAGTAGCAGAAAAAGAACCCGACAAGAAGGTCAAACCAACAAAGAAAGCCAAGGAGAAATCGCCCAAGAATTCGGACAAACAGAAAAGTTAAGGCGTCATGAGCAAACGGTTAGCTTTAAGTTGCAAAGGAAGGAATCAATGTCGATCCAACAGACCCCCAGAAAGATGATAGAGATTTTTGATGCTCACAATCAACTGCCGCAGTATCAGCGATGGCGGCAGATGGGCTTGAATGAAATGCTGCTCGAGAACCGGTGCATCTTTCTGGATATGCCGCTGGCACCGGACATCATTACTAATCAGGGTACTATAGCATCGGTTGTGATTAAGTCGCTGCTATACCTGGACAATCTGAAACGCGGCAGCGATATTCACCTGTATATTAACTGCCCAGGCGGCAGTGTCGATGATACAATGGCAGTTTACGATACGATCCAATTTATATCGTCCAATGTCTGCACATACTGCATAGGACATGCTGCCAGCGGGGCAGCAGTAATTCTAGCGGCTGGGACAAAAGGCAAACGGTATGCTCTGCCACATTCAAAGGTAATGATACACCAGCCATCGGGCGGAGTAACCGGGCCAGCGGCAGACATCAAAATTCAAGCAGAAGAGTTGCTTAGAACCAAGACCATGATAAACGAAGTTCTGGCAAAACATACAGGTCTGCCGGTAGAAAAAATTGCTGCTGAAATAGAAAGAGACCGATGGATGACAGCAGAACAAGCCCGAGAGTATGGCATTATCGACGAAGTGTTGCAAGTAGAAGACAAGCAGAAAAAGGACTCTAAAAAGCCAAACGATAAGAAGTAGACAAAAAACAATCAAGGAACTAGCCGATTTTGATGTGCCTGTACTGCGTTTAATAGATGAGGGACAATATGGCAACTAATGAGACTCTCATACCAAGAGTTATTGAGAAGAGCGGCCGAACCGAAATGGTGTACGATATCTATTCGAGGCTGCTCGAAGACAGGATAATTTTCTTAGGTGGGCCAATTGACGATCCAACCGCGAACGTGATTATAGCCCAGATGCTGTTCCTGAGCAACAAGGACAACAAGAAAGACATTCACTTCTATATCAATTCACCCGGAGGGTCAATCACAGCGGGGCTTGCGGTCTACGACACAATGCAGTTTTTACGTTGCGAAGTTGCTACATATTGTATCGGGCAGGCAGCAAGTATGGCAGCGCTATTGCTGACCGGTGGTAATGCTCAGAAACGATTTCTTCTGACAAACAGCAAAATACTATTGCACCAGCCGCTAATATCGGGAGTGCTTTATGGAGCAGTGACAGATCTGGAAATAGAAGCCCGTGAAATACTACGGCTACGCAGCCGAATTTACAACATAGTGGCCAAGCACACCGGTCAGAACGCTGAGAAAATCGAAAAAGATTGCGATAGAAATCTGTGGCTGGATGCAGAAGAAGCAGTCAAATATGGCCTTGCCGATAGGATCCTGCAAAAGGCTCCTGAAATAGTAAAAGACCAAGACAAGAACGAGTAAGAGAATAAAAAAGTGAAAAGTGTCGCATCAAACACAGGCACCTCACGGCACGTATATTGGGGTATCTCTACCATATTTCTGCTGATCTTGATAGCGGGCTGTAAAAATCCGGGCAGTCGAGCAGTATCTATTGAGCAAATTGAAAAGATAGAACAAGAACAAATACAACTGCAAAGAGAAATCGCGCTGCTTAAAACTGAAAACGACCAACTCAAAAAGCAAATCCATGTTTTGTTAGGACTGCCGAAGGAAGTCAAGGGCGAGAACATCTATTGCCTACAGAGAATAAAGATTCATGGGTATACCAACATCTACGACAAAGACGAAGACGGCAAAAAGGAGTCTCTTATTATCTACATACAGCCGATCGACCAAGATGGCGACATTATAAAGGCGGCAGGTGAAGTAGAGGTTCAGCTATGGGATCTGAACAGAGACAGTGGCGAGGCGCTGCTCGGTCAATGGACGATAACTGCTGAGAAGCTAAGAAAGTGCTGGCTCACTACGTTGATAACCATGAATTACAGACTAATTTTCAATGTTTCTGATAAAGTCGAGCAGTATGAAGAGCCGTTGACGGTAAAGGTGACGTTTACTGATTATTTAAGCGGCAAAACATTCAAAGAGCAAAGAGTAATCAAGCCCCATAAGCCATAGGTTCGTATCTCGTGAACCGTGATGCGTATTGCGTAATGAAGGAAGATTGAAGCCTGTAGAATTGCCACTTTTCCCAGCAATATTACATCTACAAATTCGATGCTTCTCGCTAATCACGCGTGATCACAAAGTTAATCCTAGTAGTCTGTCAAATTCAATTAAGTAGGTTGTCATTCCGCACTTGATGCGAAATCCAGTCTATTAATAATTTTGGATTCCCGCTTTCGCGGGAATGACAAGCCACAAGAACAATTTTGACAGGGTACTAGGTGAAACATTTATCCTTGAAGACTCTCTGCCAATGCTTAGAATATCGCTATGCAGAAATTCCTCAACAAGATAATCTGCGGCGACTGTATAGAAGTCTTGAGCAAGGTGAATGAACCCTTCGCTGATCTGATCTTTGCCGACCCGCCTTTTAATATCGGCTACAAATACGACAAATACTACGACAAGGTCAAAAGCAAAAACTACATCGCCTGGACAAGAGACTGGATGAGCGCTTGCAAAAAGGTGCTCCGAGCCCACGGCTCATTCTATATAGCTATAGGTGATGAGTACGCTGCGAATGTAAAAATCATAGCCGACGAATTCGGCTTGCATCTACGTAACTGGATAATATGGCATTATACCTTCGGCCAACAAACAAAGAACAAATTCGCACGCTCCCATACTCACATATTCTACTTCGTCAAGGATAAAAAGAACTTTACCTTCAACGACCACGCTGTGCGGCTGCCTTCGGACCGACAATTAATTTATAACGACAGACGAGCCAATCCCACAGGTAAGATGCCAAACGACGTTTGGAACGAATACTCCCGCGTGTGCGGAACATTCAAGGAACGTGCCGGCTGGCATCCCTGCCAGATGCCGGAAAGCCTGCTAAAAAGAATCATAGCGGTAAGCTCTAACCCAGAAGATTGTGTACTCGACCCCTTTAGTGGTTCCGGAACCACCGCAGCAGCAGCATGCCTATTAGGCAGAAACTATGTGGGCATAGAAATTTCCTCAAAGTACGTTGAAAATGCGAACGAACGTTTAGCTGATTTAAAAAGCCAATGGCACGGTTCGACCAAGCTCGCCGAAGTCAGCAATCTGTTTCTCAATCCGATTGAGCTAATTGAATTGAAGCGGCTCTTATCCGATATGAAAAGACCGGCTAAAGAGATTGTGGCTAACAAGGACCTTCTGAAGATATTCACAAATCAATTTGCCGTACGAATGAACAACGGAAAGCGATACAAAGCTGAAGACGTAACGACAGTTTTGAAGGATTTATCTGGTTGAAGAATGCGCGGTCTCAAGATATTGTTTTCACGCTTTTGGCGCTTATCGCAAGTGCTATGATGCTAACTTTGATTCAGCCGCCTATCGGCTGGTCTTTTTTGGCATGGGTGTCATTCGTGCCTTTTATCCTCGCCTGCTCGCCTGAAGCGAAACCCAAGGCTTTAGCGCTAGCAGCATATATCGTGTCACTTGTTTACTGGCTCGGTAATCTATACTGGGTATTTCCAATAACCAAGATCGGATGGTTTGCACTCTGCGTATATATTGCAATTCCGTGGCCTTTATTGGCGCTTTGTCTGCGCTACTGCAGAGCGAAAAGAATACCGTTATTTTTATGCACGGGTGTACTTGTTGTCGGTGCTGAGAGGTTACAAGGAGCTTTTCTCGGTGGTTTCTTCTGGCGGTTCTTAGGCCACAGTCAATATCATAATATCACACTAATTCAAATAGCGGATATATTCGGTGCAGCGGGAATATCGCTTTTAGTTGCCTTGGTCAACGGTCTTATTGCTGAATTGATAATAGCGTGGCGCCACAGGCATCTTTTCAAAGCCAAAACGTTTATAAAAACAGCTATAGTCGGTGCTGCCTTAATAGCCACTATTGTATACGGGCGGTGGAGAATCGAGCAATCAGACATATTTGTCGAAGAGGGGCCATTAGTAGCGTCGCTACAATCAAATATCCCTCAGTCAATTAAGAGGACGTTTCAGGCAGGAGATAAACTCTTTGAAGATTTGATGCAGGATAGCCGGGCGAGCGCAGAAGCAGGGGCTGAACTGATTGTCTGGCCTGAGACGATGGTACAGGGAATACTTGATGCTGACATCTGGCCATACCTTGTGTCGCCCGAGGAGGATGAGGCCTTTGACCAGGCCCTGCGTGAACATGCAAGAGACACTGCCTTTGTGCTAGTAGGAGCGTATGGTGCAGAGATAAAGGTGGACAATAATCAAGATATTTCGCTTGCCAGATATAACTCAGCTTTTCTTTATGGTCCCGATGGTCAGCGTGACAAAAAGCGATACGATAAGATTCATCTTGTGCTTTTTGGGGAGTACCTGCCATTTAAGAAAAGCTGCTCATGGCTGTACAATCTGTTAATGAAATTTACGCCCTTTAACTATGACTACTCACTCGATTCAGGCAGCGAATATACTATCTTCGAAATGACCAAGCCGATCACAGAGTCAGGATTAGTTTCTGGCAAGGAACAAAGTAAACTTTCTTATGAGAGCACTGATAGAGACCAAGAAAGACAAGTCTTCAGATTCGGTGTGATCATTTGCTATGAGGATACAGTCCCGGCTATTGCGCGAAGGTATGCTCTGGATGAGCACGGGCAAAAGCGGATCAACTGGCTGGTCAACATCAGCAATGATGGTTGGTTTGTGAGATTCAAAGATGAGCCGGAAAAAGTAAATCCAAGCGCCGAGCTCACCCAGCACGCAGCAATTTGCGCTTTCAGAGCAGTCGAGAACAGAGTTGCTATCCTTCGCAGTGTCAATACCGGCATAAGCTGTCTGATCGATTCGCTCGGAAAAATTCGCGACGGTTATGTCCAGGCAGGTCCAAATTTGCCCGTAAAAGCGATGGAACGTAAGGGTATGGCTGGATGGTTCGTTGATAGGATGCCAATAGATAAAAGAGTAACTTTTTTTAGCAAGTATGGGCAGTGGCTCGATTTTTGTTGTGCAGTGTGCCTTATTTTGCTCATAATAGTGCAGTTTGCACTGAGACTCTCTAAAACCAAAAAATACCAAACTGGTCTGTCGGGGCAAGTCAAATGAAACAGACTCACAGGAAAGTTGAGAAAGCTATCGAAAAGAAATCAATAGTCTTTATTGCTCAGATTTTATTCACGGTCTGCATAATTATTTCGACTTCGGGATGTGAGGATGGATTGCAGATGACCGGCAGCGACAGTTTAACACCAGAGCTACAAGCCGAAGCTCTTAACATCCTCCAGAAAGGCCTTATAGACCCAAATCCACTGATACGGGTTAATACCATCGAAATCGTAGCAGCAACA
>Ga0315548_1003206_pt1 | contig 12355 bp, 13 predicted proteins | sample SalMarSW160110MG_2_FD_202540 | JGI IMG/M metagenome (GOLD analysis project Ga0315548, IMG submission 202540) | Salt marsh sediment microbial communities from the Plum Island Ecosystem LTER, Massachusetts, United States - Salt Marsh Sediment SW1601-110 ... | reverse complement strand
AATATAGTCAGCCCCACCCCCCTCGGCCGCTTTAGCCTGCTCCACGGTGGTCACCGATACGCCCAGGAGCACATCAATCGGCAGCAGCCTGCGGGCTTCCTTGACAGGCAGGTCCTTCTGCCCCAGGTGCAAACCGTCGGCGCCAACCGCCAGGGCTATATCTATATAATCATTGATTATAAAAAGCACATTATTTTCAGCGCACAAAGCTTTCAGTTCTCTGGCAATGGCCAACAGCTCTTCTTTGCTCTCGAGCTTATGGCGCAGCTGGATGGCTTTAGCCCCACCCCGGATTAGCTTACCAGCCACCTCAATATGATTGCGTTTGCCCAGTGCCTGGCTATCGATGATGGCATAGAGCCCGGTTAAAAGCCCCACCTTATCCCGCCGCAGTAAGCGGGAGAGCAGTTTCTGCTCTATGGTGTAGAGTTCAAAGCGGGCCTTTTTGAACTTTTCCGGGTCTAACTCAGGGGTAATGTCGGGAACCTTGGCCATCTCCTCCAGGACACGCAGCGCCTCCTGGACTCTCCGGGAGTTAGCTACTATTATAATAGGTAGCTCTTTCTCCTTCTTCTCCCCGGATACCTCAATATCAATGCCGACATCACCCTCAGAGTCCCTCGCCCGGATAAGCTCTTTATTAAAATCCATGTCACCCCTGATTATCTCATGGCGCATGGTCTTTAGCTGCTTGGTCAGCTCGGCGTCGTTAAGCGTCAGCCGGGCCACCTCTTCCAGAAGGTGAAGCCCCTCGCCGACACGGTTTAGATTGGCGTCGATAATGCGCAGCCTCTGTTCCGACATCGTAGTTAAATTCTAGCATAGCCGGATTGAGAGTTAAAGCTAGTCTTCGCCTACGGCGTTTTCAATCAGCTCGATTCTTGACGGCTTGCCCTTTGAGTCAAGCTCTATGGCGACGACATCGATGCGCCACAGCTGGGGGAGGTTATGGTGGCTCTGCCGGTAGTGGGCGGCGACCGTCCTCAATTTCGCCCTTTTGGCCGCCGTAACCGACTCCTCCGGGGTGCCGAAGGCCAGGCTCCTTTTGGTCCTTACCTCAATAAAGACCAGGTAGTCTTTGTGCTGTGCGACTAGGTCGATTTCACCTTCGGGGCAGCGGTAGTTGGCTTCAAGGATACGGTAGCCGCGTTTTTTGAGGTAGTCGCTGGCCAGTTTTTCGCCCAGAATGCCGGTATCTTTGCGCCTCATCACCCTCTCCGCCTAAAGCTGGATATAGGTCTTGGGATCGAAGTTGGTCTTCATAGTCCAGACGATGGCCTTACCTTTGAGCCGGTAGACGACTATGGCCTCGTAGCCGTTTTGTTCTATCTGCGACTTTAAGAAAGGGCGCAGGGCTATTATCTCGTCTTTCAGTTTCTTATCATCAACGGGCTCAACGGCGCCGCTTACCCTTACCTGGATACCATCCTTGGCATTATGGAAACACAGCTCCACGTTGGGGTTGGCCGATAGTTGTTTATATATGTCTTTATAGGTGGATGTCTGGATTATAATGCCGTTTTCGTCGGCTTTAACTATGCCCATGCCGCGTACATGAGGCTTGTTGCCTTCCACAGTAGCGAAGTAACTATCTTTGTTGGCGTTTAGGAAGGCGATAATTTCATCTTTATTCATAACAAACCTCCTTATTCACTTAATTTCAATTCTTATTTGCTTCTCCACCCCACCCCATTTTAAACAGCTCTCTTTTTTCCCACTTATATATCCAGTATCCTACTCCCCGGTTAAACGCCCGTAGAAGATAATGTCCTTCACCGGGCTGAATGACCGGCGGTGGATGGGGCATGGCCCCAGACGGGAAAGGCAGGCGAAGTGCTCACTGGTGCCGTAGCCCTTGTTCCGGGCCAAGCCGTAGCCGGGGTAGACCCTATCAAAGAGTGCCATCAGCCGGTCACGGGCTACCTTGGCAATAATAGAGGCGCAGGCTATGGAGAAGCACAGATTATCGCCGTTGGTTATCCCCTTCTGGGGAAGGCCGACCTCGGGAAGGCGCAGGTAGTCAATTAGCAGTGACTCAGCCGGCGGTGAAAGCTGCTCTATGGCCTGCTTCATGGCCAGGCGGGTGGCGCTGACTATGCCCTTCTTATCTACCAGGTCATGGGGGGTGGCGCCGATGCCTATGGCAACGGCCACCTGATGAATATGGTGAAAGAAAAGCTCGCGCCTAGCCGGGGTAAGTAGTTTGCTGTCCCTCACCCCGGCCAGCCAGGGCGCAGCTAAATCACGGGGTAAAATAACGGCGGCGGCGACCACCGGGCCGGCCAGAGCGCCACGACCGGCCTCATCGACGCCGGCGATGAACCGGTAGCCCTGCGCTTCCAGCAGCTCCTCTTCAATGAAGGACGGCATCTATTATTCCCCCACCAAGGACGGCATCGTCCTGGTAGAACACCACCGATTGCCCGGGGGCAATCGCCTGCTGAGGCTCATCAAAGCGAACCTCGGCCCCGTCATTAATATGGAGCTCAGCGGCTGCCTCCGGTGCCTTATAGCGCACTTTAGCCGTTATACTCACCGGTCCGGCGGGGGCTTTACCCGATAGCCAGTTCAGCTGGCTGGCCAGGAGCACGCTGTGCAAAAGCTGGTCTCGGCTGCCCACCACCAGTCGGTTATTGGCCGCGTCCAGCTCTATCACGAACAGCGGCTCGGCCGAGGTAAGCCCCAGACCCTGCCGCTGTCCCACCGTGTACTTGGCCAGGCCGTCGTGCTGGCCCAGCACCCTGCCCTTTATGTCAACAATATCCCCCGGCTGTAAGGAGACATGCTGAGCGATAAACGACCGATAGTCATTATCGGGAATAAAGCAGATGTCCTGGCTTTCACTCCGGCTGCTGGTGGGCAAGCCCAGCTCATCGGCCATCTTTCTGACCCTTTCTTTGCTCAGCTCTCCCAATGGCAACAGCAGGTGCTCAAGCTGCCTTTGACCCAGCGTATAAAGGAAATAGGTCTGGTCTTTACTCTGGTCAATAGCCTGCCGCAGGCAGTAGCCGTCCGGCGAAGGTTCTATCCGGGCATAGTGGCCGGTAGCCAGGTATTCGGCGCCCGTCTCCAGTGCCTTGCTCATAAGCAGGCCGAACTTTATATGCTGGTTGCAGACGATACAGGGGTTGGGTGTCCGCCCCCGGCTGTATTCCTGGGTGAAATAGTCAACCACCAGGCGGCGGAATTCCTTCTCAAGATTAAGCTTGTGGAGAGGTATATCCAGAAGCTGGCAGGTGCGCTCCAAATCGGAGACGGTGCTTCTCGGCTCAGCCTCCGGCCACAGCCGGGCATGGATGCCGCTGACCTCGTAACCGGCCTGCTTCAGCAGGGCCGCCGCCACCGAGGAATCCATCCCGCCGCTCATGGCTACCGTCACCCGCTTTTGAGGCATTCCTTACCCGTCCTCTCCTGATTAACATAACGCAAAAAACAATTCCCGAAGCTACCCAGCTTCGAATTGTTTCCCTAAATTTTAAATTGTGTTCTTTTGTCGCTTCAACCCTTGGCCAGCAACCGGCTCACCCGCTGCCAGATAATCTCGGTTATCTTCTGCCTGGACTGGCTGGCGTCCACCACCAGCCATCGTTTCGGCTCAGCGGCGGCCAGCTCAAGGTAGCCTTCCCTTACCTTCTGGTGAAAGATTGGAGTCTCCTGCTCAAAGCGGTCCTGCTTTTTGGCCATCTTGCGGGCAAGCCCTTCCTCCACCGCTATATCAAGCAGAATGGTCAAATCGGGCTTCAATCCCTGTGTAGCCGCCTTATTAGTTGCCTTGACCATGGCCAGATCCAATTCCCGCCCGTAGCCCTGATAGACAGTGGTAGAGTCGGCATAGCGATCACAGATGACCACCTTCCCGCTTTTAAGATTAGGCTGGATTACCTCGGCCACCAGCTGGGCACGGGAGGCGTTGAACAGCATCAGTTCCGTTAGCGGCGATATGTAGGCATCTCGAGCCCATTTCAGCCAGTGACCAAGCTTCTCACCAAAGGGGGTGCCCCCTGGCTCGTGGGTCAACAGGGCAGGGACAGCTAACTCCGATAGCCTCCGGAACAGCGCTTTAGCCTGGACACTCTTACCACTCCCCTCCCCTCCCTCGAAGGTGACGAATAGAGCCATAATCTATACCCTTGTCTCTTGTTTATAAATCATCACCCTTCTATTAGGGTCTTTACCCGTGCTCTGTGAGGGCAGCTTATTTCGTTCAGCTATGAGATGCTGCAGCCGCCGGATATAGGCGCTCTGTGGACTGAGTTCCACTGCGTCCTGCCCACCCTGCACTTGGTTAACCGCCTCTTCCGCCTCATCCATGGCAGATCTAAACAGGTCTGCCTTACCCGTATCAGCTCCGGGATAGATAGTATTCAGTAGCTGCCGGAACTGAGCCGGGGTGTTACTTCTGAGGACATAGATAGGCAGGTTAGCCGCTTCGGCATCCCTGACCTTCTGCGGCCTGCGGCGATAATGGCTTTTAGGGGTTACCAGCAAATTGGCCTCGTTCAAACTATCTACTATATCCGGCCTCAGTTGCATGTCCTTGGCTATCTGCTCCATTCGTCCCCGGTTCACCCCGAAAAGATAGAGCTTGGGCGGACTGTCTCCCCGAGGCTGCGGCTTGATCCTGGAGGTCTTTTCTGTTACAGCCGTCGGCAACTCTTTCTGGATCTTGACCTCCCCGCTCTCATCCAGCCAGCGGACCTCGGTGGCTATTAGCTGACTGCGCAGCAGGGCATCAACCGCTTGGCTGACATCGGGATGAATGGCCACCTTGTCCCGGTCCTGAATTTCGACAACGATATCAAAGGTAGGCGGTGCCTTACGCTCTAGTATAGACTTCTGGGTACCCCTCCGCCTTGCCTCCTCATCACCCAGGGTTACCGCCTGGATGCCTCCAATCAGGTCGGCAAGTGTGGGGTTCATCATCAGGTTTTCCAAGGTGTTACCATGAGCGGTGCCTACCAGTTGAACACCACGTTCAGCGATAGTTCGGGCGGCTAAAGCCTCAAGCTCGGTGCCAATCTCATCAATGACGATTACCTCGGGCATATGGTTCTCCACAGCCTCAATCATAACCGCATGCTGCATGGTAGGGGTGGTTACCTGCATACGGCGGGCATGACCTATAGCGGGGTGGGGAATATCGCCATCGCCGGCAATCTCATTCGAGGTATCGACGATGATGACTCGCTTATCCAGGTCATCGGCCAGCACCCGAGCTACCTCGCGGAGCATGGTTGTTTTACCCACGCCGGGACGGCCTAAAAGCAGGACACTCTTGCCCAACTGGATAAGGTCTTCAATAACCTTTATCGTGCCAAATACGGCCCGGCCCACCCGGCAAGTCAGCCCGATGATGCGCCCTTTACGATTGCGGATGGCCGAGATGCGGTGCAGGGTGCGCTCAATGCCGGCACGGTTGTCGTCGCCGAAGCTACTGACCCGGGCAGCTACATAGTCAATATCCTCCTGGTCAACTTCTTTGGGGTTGAGAATTACCTCCCGGAGTGGAAAACGGGCTTCAGGGGGACGACCCAGGTCAAGGACTACCTCTAAAAGCTCACTGATGTCCTTCTGTCGGCGTAATGGCTGGCGAATATGTGTCGGCAGAATATCAACCAGCGCATCAAGGTCGTCAGTAATTACCTTCTGCAAAACTACACTCCAGATTTGCGGATTCCGGAGACTATGTCCAGAAAATATTGGTGAAATCGCAGGTCGCTGGTCAGTTCGGGGTGAAAAGCAGAAACCAGTAGCTTGGCCTGCCGGGCAGCGACCGCCGTGCCATCAGCTAACCTGGCTAGTATTTCCACTTTACCATTGGTCTGTTCAATTACTGGAGCTCGAATGAATACAGCGGGAAACGGCTTTCCCCCCAGTACTGGTATCGAGATCTCGGTCTCAAAGCTTTCCCTCTGCCGGCCGAAGGCGTTGCGGCCAACAACTATGTCCATGAGGCCCAGAGGTACGACATCCGAGTCTGAAATTTTACTGGCCAAAAGTATCATACCAGCACAGGTGCCGAATATAGGCAGCCCGCTCCGGGCGAGATTTCCCACCTCATCCACCAAGTTATAAGTCAGCATCAACTTGCTTATGGAGGTACTCTCCCCACCAGGAATGATTAGCCCATCCAAACCAGCCAGTTCTTTGGGTAAGCGGACGGGCAAAGTATCGACCTTCAGTTGGCGCAACATATCTATGTGCTCAACAAAGGCTCCCTGCGAGGCAAGGACGCCAATTTTCATGTTACCACCCTCTAGGCGCCAGCAGTTCTTCGGCAGGGATTTGCTTGATATCCAGCCCGGGCATAGCTTCTCCCAGGTTCTTGGAGACCTCGGCAATAATCTTGGGTTCCTGAAAATGGGTAGTAGCTTCAACTATGGCCTTGGCTCTAACCTCGGGGTTAGAGGACTTGAATATACCTGAGCCGACAAAAACACCGTCAGCACCAAGCTGCATCATCAGGGCGGCATCAGCGGGGGTGGCCACCCCACCAGCGGCAAAGTTAACTACCGGCAGTTTGCCCGCTTTATGCACCTCGGCCACCAGCTCGAAGGGGGCTCCCATCTCCTTGGCCTGTGCCATCAGCTCTCCCTGAGGGGTATTGGCCAGTTTACGTATGCTGTCCGTTACCGCCCGCATATGCCTGACCGCTTCTACAATATTGCCGCTGCCGGCTTCGCCCTTGGTTCTAATCATAGCCGCCCCCTCCCCGATACGCCGCAACGCCTCACCCAAATCTCGGCAGCCGCAGACAAAAGGAACCTTAAAGTCATGCTTCCAGACGTGGTGGCTTTCGTCAGCCGGGGTAAGCACCTCTGACTCATCAATGAAATCCACCCCCAGAGCCTCGAGCGCCTGGGCTTCCACAAAATGACCGATGCGGCACTTGGCCATTACCGGGATAGAGACCGCCTTCATGATGGCTTCTATAACAGTCGGGTCAGCCATGCGGGCTACACCCCCGTCCGCTCTAATATCGGCGGGGACTCTCTCCAGCGCCATCACGGCGCAGGCGCCAGCCGCTTCAGCAATCTTGGCGTGCTCAGGATTGACCACATCCATAATCACCCCGCCCTTTAGCATCTGAGCAAGCCCGGTCTTGACCTTCCAAGTGCCGGTTTCCATACCTTTCTCCTCACTACGGTTTAAACTACGACTTTTCACACCTGTATTTTACTATTGTTTGGTCTATTTATCAATTTAAGGCTTAAACCCCGATGGCGACAAAACTAACCGAAAAAATTTCGGGGAAACAATTCGAAGCTGGTTAGCTACGAGTATTTGTTTCCAGCGTTATGTCAAGTCAGCCTCAAGCGAGCGGCCTTCTGGCCGGTATGCCGGGGCGGCGGGGGTAGTGCTCCGGGGTGGGTGATAATTTATCAATCACTACCAGGTAGCGTTCGTTGGGGAGAGAGGTTAGAGCAACCTTTTTTACCTCACGCAGATTGCCGCCGAGAAGGCTGATTGCCCTACCCGCCCGGTCTATCTCCTCGTCGATATTGCCCTTCTTCTGGGCGATGAAGCCGCCGCCGACAGAACAGAAGGGCAGGGCCAGCTCCGCCAGGGTTGGCAGGGCCGCCACCGCCCGGGAGAGCACTATATCGAAGTTTTCCCGGTAGCGAGGCTCGCGGGCAATATCCTCCGCCCTGCCGACCACAATTTCAACATTCGCTAGCCCCAGCTCCCGGACAATGTGGCGCAGGAAGTCGGCCTTCTTGGCCGTCGCCTCTAATAAGACCAGCTTTATTGCGGGGAAGACGATTTTGAGCGGGATTCCGGGCAGGCCGGCGCCGGTGCCGACATCGATAATACGGAGGTCTTTTTCAGCCGCCTGCGGCGGCCAGGCCAGCGTCACGGTGAGTGAATCCAGAAAGTGCTTTAGCTGGACCTCTTCGTAACCGGTTATAGCGGTGAGGTTTACCCGCTTATTCCAGTCAATCAGTTCGTGGTAGTAGCTCTTGAACCGCTCAAGCCGGGCGGGGCTAAGCTCCAGCCCCAGCTCTCCCGCTCCCGCTTGCAGTTTTTCCATTTTAGCCATTATAGCACCTTTAACCCCACTTTAAGGGCGGCGGGCGGGAATAGATATAAAGGGGGGTTGACAAAGCAGAGAGATGGCGCTAGCATTGTCCGCACTGGGACAGATAATAACCGCATGAGAACAGAACCCCTATAGCCTCGGTTTGGAGGTTTACGGGATGAATCAAGGGCACCAGCCACCGCCATAATTTAGCGGTCCCGGTGCCCTTTTTATTTAACAAAAAGGAGGTAAAAGATGAAAAGAATAATCACAGTGCTGGTCGTAGCCGTATTGCTGGCGGTTATTGTGCCGGCCGGGTTAGGCTGCCCAAAAACGCCTTCAGAGTTTGAGGCGAGCGGCACTATGAAACAGATTGCGTATATTATGGACCCCAACCCAGAGATGGAAAATGGCAAAATTACCTTTGAGGGAAGCACCTATTTTTTTGATGTTCACGGGACGCTGGAAGGTGTAATCGTGGTCGACGGTATTATGGTAATTGACACCACGACCGGAATACTTACCATGGATGCGATAGGGACTTTCACCGGAGAGGTAGATGGCAAATCAGGCAGCTATTTTTACAGTGCAGCTGGGACTGGCCATTTCACCAGTCCAACGGGAGACGCCGGTGAAATCACCGGTGAACACACTATTATCAGCGGCACGGGTGAACTAGTCAACCTGCGCGGTAGCTTACATGTAGAGAATACATTTGATAAGACGACTGGAATGACCGAAACCTATTCGGGCACGCTCAGGTTCGAGGAATAAAGCGGAACCGCAGTAGTATGCGGCGGCTGGTGCCCTTTTTATTTAATAAAAAAGGAGGGAAAGAACTTGAAAGGAAAACTTGTATGGCTATTGCTACCCTGTCTCATGGTGATAGCCCTAGTCATGCCATCGTGTGGGGGTAATCCAGCCCTGGAAGTTGCCAAAAAATGGGATGCCGCAATGGATGATGCCTCGATGAATGGCAACGTAGACGCTCTGGATGAAGTCGAAGACCCCGATGTAGTTGTTCATCCGATGGGTTTGCCGGACATGGTGGGGCGGGAGGCGCACAAGGCGATTTACGCTTCCGAATGGTATGTTAATTACCAGCGTGAGACTATGGATATAACCGGAAGCGGCGACACCGCGGCAATCCGGTACACCGAGCGTTGGACGTTCTCGAAGGAACTGCCGGGGTTTCCCCCACCTACCGGTAAAGAGCTGAATTATGAGGCCGCCGTATTTCTTCGTATAAAGGATGGCAAGGTTGTTGAAGTATTCATGATTTGGGACACCATGCGTTTTAACCAAGGGATCGGTATTGTGCCGGAGACCCCAATGCCAGGCCAAACACCAGCTTCGATAACAACGCTCGAGACTGAGATTCTTGTGGATGGCCTCGTATTTGGAGAATGCCCGCGCTGGCACAATGGTAAACTATGGTTCTCTGATATGCATGCACATCAGGTAATGACGGTTGACCTGGACGGTAAGACCGAAAAAATTGTTGAAGTGCCGAACCAACCTGCCGGACTGGGATGGCTTCCCGATGGGCGTTTGCTAGTGGTCTCGCAGACCGACAAGCGGCTTCTCCGACTCGACCCTGACGGCCTCACCGAAGTCGCCGATTTGAGCGGGCTCGCCTCCGGCACCTGCAATGACATGGTGGTCGATGCCCTGGGGCGGGCCTACATCGGAAATTTCGGGTTGGATACAGACTTGAAAGTGTTTAAGGTCGGACCGGCGGAGATTATCATGGTCACGCCGGAAGGAGACACGCGCGTTGTGGCTACTGATATGATTTTCCCGAACGGGTCGGTCATAACCCCTGACGGACGCACACTTATCGTTGCCGAAACCGCTAACTCAGACCTTATTGCCTTCGATATCGACTCTGACGGCTCCCTATCAGGAAGGCGGGTCTGGGCTAAACTCGAGAGTCTCGAGAGTAATGTATTCCCCGATGGCATCTGTCTTGATGCCGAAGGTGCCGTCTGGCTGGCGAACGCCGCCGGAACCGAGGTCATACGGGTCCTTGAAGGCGGTGAGGTGACGCACCGCGTAAAGACGTCAAATTTGGCTTTCGCCTGCATGCTCGGTGGACCGGACGGCCGCACGCTCTTTATCTGTACAGCCGAAACATTTGACCCCGATGAAGCCAGGGCTAAAGCTAGCGGCCGCATAGAGACGGTAAAGGTAGATGTCCCCGGCGCGGGTCTTCCATAACTCGCTAGAGGCTAATCCAAACCGGTCAGCATACTAAAGCCGTGCGGTGGTAAAGGAGACGGGAATGACCGGCACCTATTCGGGTACGTGCTGGTTCGAGGAATAAAGCGGAACCGCAGTAGTATGCGGTGGCTGGTGCCTTTTTTATTTTGAGCAAAGAGATGTAAAGAGGCAAAGCCTTTTTGGGCGGGTGGGTATGGGAAGATAGACGATGGGGGGTGGGGTTATGACTACGGGTGAGGAGTAACAGCCAATATCGTGATTATGCCTCTAGAAGGACCGTAATACCAGAAGACTCTGTAGGCGGCTGGCGTCTTTTGCTGGGCATATGCCTCAAAAACTTTCTCCTCTTTGGGGCCCCTCAAACTCAGATACGGGTGAGTCTCAAGACTGTTGTGCCGGGGGTTACTCGCTAGGAACTTGATGGTCTTCCTAACAGCTTTGTAGCGTTTCTGCTGGGATGCGTCATCTTTAAGCCGATTGTAAGCCCCACGCGCTTCCTCGGTCCATTCTAACTCAAACAAAACCTTTGACCTTATAGAGTATCAAGGTCAACTTTGGATACCCTGCCTTTGGCCGCATCGGCAAGACCCCGCCGAACCGCTGCCAGGGCATCCGGGTTGTTGAACAGCCATGCTTCTGAAGCCGGGACGGTTACCTGCGGGTCAAGCACAATCTGACCAAGGCTATTGCTGTATATATGATAGGTAACACCTTCCAGCACCGGGACTTTAGATAAAACTACCCGCTTTTTGACGTCTAGCTTCACGCTATCCGCGACCCTTTGAAAATTTTTATCCCTTATTATCATAACCATCGTAACAACATCATAACACGGGTGGGATGATGTGTCAAGTGGGACTGTCCCACCCACTCACCCTACAGAGACTTTGCCTCTCCCACTTTGGAGTCAAATCCCCCTTAATCCGCTATTCTTCTGGGAGTAACATTTTCTCCAACTATGTGATAGAATCCAAAAACGGCTGATTGCATTTCGATATCCGTGATGAGACCCTGACAAAATATAAGGAGTAAAGAATGAAAGTAGTTAAAATGCATACTACGCTGCTGTCCCTGCCAATGAATATGCCCGTGTTCTTCGGAAAGGCAAACCCCAGAATAAATCCGGTAATAGTGCAATTAATGACAGACGAAGGATTAGAGGGGTTTGGACTTGCTTACGCTTTCAATGATTCCCAGGTAAATTCGCTCAAAGCCAGTATAGATGACCTTGAGGAAGTGGTGATTGGGCAGGATATCTCCCGCTGGGCGGCAACATGGAAGGACCTTCATACAGCCCTGAAACATGCCGGACAATGGGGTGGCTACGGGCTGAATGCCATTGGTGCGATTGATATAGCTTTCTGGGACCTACGGGCAAAAGCATTGAAGTTACCACTAGCCCGCTTACTCGGCGGTTTCAGAGACAAGGTACCAGCCTATGCCAGCAACTGGCTATGGGGTTTTCTGACCACAGACGAGCTGCAGAAACAGGCCGCTTCACTGGTCAAAGATGGCCACCGCGCCATGAAAATGAAGATGGGAGGCAAAACACATAAAGAAAATGTGGAAAGATTCAGGGCCATTCGCGAAGCGGTTGGTAATGACGTCAGCATAATGGTTGAAGGCCACTGGTCATGGACAGTACCGGAGGCCATCAGAATGGCACGGGCACTCGAGCCCTTTAACCCTTACTGGCTGGAAGACCCGGCGGGACTGCATAATGGTGATATCTGCCTGGAGGACACAACTGCACTTGCCCAGATAGCCGCTGCTGTGGATGTACCGGTCGCCGCCGGCGAGACTTTTTCAACCAAGTACGGCTTCCGCCGTATCGTTGAAGACAAGGCTGTAGATATAGTTATCGTTGATGTGTTACGTGCTGGCGGTATAACCGAGTGGATGAAAATCGCCGCTCTGATTGAAGCGTATAACCTACCTGTAGTCAGTCACTGTCTCCATGATATCTCCGTACATATGATTGCGGGCATTCCCAACGGACTTATAGTTGAATATATGCCGTGGTGGGACATAATCTACAAAGAACCGCCCCGGGTAATAGACGGCTATTTCGAGATATCCGACAAACCGGGGATAGGGCTCGAGCTAGACCAC
>Ga0315548_1003205_pt1 | contig 12358 bp, 13 predicted proteins | sample SalMarSW160110MG_2_FD_202540 | JGI IMG/M metagenome (GOLD analysis project Ga0315548, IMG submission 202540) | Salt marsh sediment microbial communities from the Plum Island Ecosystem LTER, Massachusetts, United States - Salt Marsh Sediment SW1601-110 ... | reverse complement strand
GATACGCTCAGGGTCCTTGGGGAGGCACACTCGAAGGATACGGTCGTCAATAGCTGCTAGCACCGCTCGCCAATTATCAGCTACCTTGCTCTCCGGGTGTAAGTTGTCGGTCTGCTCTTTGTTTGGCATTCTTGGTCCCTAGACAATTCTCCGTATGCAAAGGGGAAAAGTCAATAGCTTGGGTATATGCAGTGGACAAGGAAGATGGGTTTTTCTCGACAGTAGTGGTATCCCTTTACAGGAACCAAGCCACCCAAGCCATGAAAGAAGTAAGAAACAGCCGGAAAACGAAGTAAGTTATGCGAGATCGATCGGGAAGATGAACAAGTTGGTGAGGCAGTGTCTACTTTTCTTTCTTGGAAACCGCAATGACCTCTATTCCATTGTAGTAGCCACAGTGTGGACAGACACGGTGAGGAAGTTTTGGTTCATGGCAGTGGGGGCACTCGCTCACTGTCAGTACGGACATTGCTTGATGTGAGCGGCGCATTCGTGCCTTTGATCGTGACGTTCGATACTTGGGTACAGGCATCTGTTTTCTCCTTAACGTGTATGGACTTTCAAATTTCCGTAACAGTTTAACCATGCTATTGTACAAACACAAGGTCAAGGGGTTTCAAAAAGGAGTGTTACCGGCCCTTCATTGACAAGCTCCACTGACATTTTAGCGCCAAATTTTCCCGTCTTTACGGGAATCTCCTCTGCGACAAGGGCTGAAACAAAGGCCGAAAAGAGGGCTTTTGCTTCAGTTGATGGGGCGGCTGTAGAGAAACTCGGACGACGCCCTCTTTGTGTATCTCCGTACAGAGTGAACTGGGACACAGCAAGGATCTCCCCGCCGACATCACGCAAAGAGAGATTCATCTTCCCTTGACTATCTTCGAAAACGCGAAGGTTTACGACTTTTCTTGCCAGCCGGGAAAGACCAACATCACTATCATTCCTGCCAATGCCAATCAGCAAGAGAAATCCCTGGCCGATTGTAATAGGAGCCGCATTATCAACGCTAACCGAGGCTTGGCTGACCCGCTGCAACACAACACGCACGATCTTTACCTCTTATCCTGCAAGCGCTTGGCGTGCTCAATCAATTGCTCCATATCGGAATTACTGAGCGAAGCTGTATAGGCCAGTAAGCGCAGATCGAGGTGTTCATGCGTCATTTCTGCCTGGATACGATTATGGAACGCTTGTTCGACAAGACGAGGTGCCTTCCGATTAACATTGCTATCGATGAAATTAACCCGCCATTCTGGGAACTTGTTCAGGCAACCCTTGCTTATTTCTAGCAAATGCTGCAGGGGAGGTTGTCGAGTTTCCAAGATCCCATTCAGTTGATTCACTACGGATTGGTTGTCGGTGAAGAATATCACTGACTGTGGCGAGTAAGCAAACGTTCGTTTGCATCCTTCTATCAGGGCTTGGTACACAACTGCTTGTGGGATACTCCTGCCAATGAGGCTGGAAACCTCTTCTATGACGTTTCCCTGCTTGTCTGTAATAGCAATCCCGATCGCAGCCGCTCCTGGCTTACCTCGTGCCTTGCCGGCCACGTAAACAAATAGTTTCTCCATAGTTTCCTGTGGGCCCACCAGGATTCGAACCTGGGACCGACCGGTTATGAGCCGGTTGCTCTGCCGCTGAGCTATGGGCCCAATAAGATCCCACGCTGCAATATAAGTCAATGATGGATCGCTGTCAAGCCATGTTGTTGTCAATGTGTGGTGTCGTTACTGCTCTCTCCCATAACATACACCTAGCTGGATATTTACCTGAGTGGAATCTCCCCTTGCTATTGTTGCAACAACTTGAACACCTTCGTAATCTGTTTTTCTGTAAACTAAGCCAATGGATAAGGCAATCTTTGAGCTAGCGGCTTGCTCTACTAAGCGCATTCTTGCCGTTAGTGCAAGCTTAGTGTTTGCGACAAATGTAAGCCCGCTCAGGAGTTCAATGCCTGTGGGTGAAATCCTGATCTCTGGGAGAACCATGACAGGGTCACTCGTCCAACTGAATCCAATCCCGATGGTGTGCCCTATTAGAGGGATTAATAGGTGGGCCTTTATGTCTGTGGTCTGGTAAAAAACGTATCTTATCTTAAGAGAGGTTTGTCCTAGTTCTTTTGTCCTGGTCATTATGGTCTGTTCTGTGCCGTAGTAAAGGTTAAGCCTTCGAGTCCATACAGAGGCACTATGAAGAGAGAACTGACCTTGAACAGCCAACTTACTGGTGATATCTAAGAAACTGGCAAAGCTGAATACGAGCCCAACGGTTTTGTCAACATTGTGCCATAAGCCGGAATCATCTATAGAGTAGTACGGAATGGTATTGATGTATCTCGAAACTTGTGCCGTAATTTGCCAAGCCTTTTCTCCTTGACGAAATTGGAGCACGTCTATTCCTTGGGCAACAGTTGCAGTGAGCAGCAGTGTTATTAGTGTGCAAATGATACTAATCGACACCTTTCTAGTTAGCCAAGTGTCCATAGAAATATCTTCGAGAGTTGAAGGGTCTTCATTCCTTCCACTATCTTTCCTTGAATCTGTCGGACTACCACTTTGGCTCGATCCGCACTTCTTTGGTTTGGGGCGAATGCTAAGATTAATCCGTTCCAGCACCGACAAAGCTCTGCCAAAGAAATCACCCTCATTCCCCATGAGGGATCAGCCAACACAATTCTCTGGCCAACCTGAGTTACCGCGACCGCAAAGTGTTCATCAGGTGTATCTAAGTGAATTAGGACGGGTAGGGAAAGCTCGTGTAAGATTGTGCCCAGGTTGCCTTTGGGTATTTCATATCCCTTAGCTGGGATCCCTTTCTTGATACTGGCCTGTTTCAAATCGAGCATTGAAACGCCGTTCTCTGGAATCTCTTTGGTTGATTTGTTGTCTGGATCCTGGCGTGAACAATGTGAAATGAAGTTGGCAAATTCATTCTCACTAACCTGAACTCCAAAGAAGTCTGAGAAGATAGTGGCAAGTGCAGCTGGCCCACAGCTGTAAAAGTTCTCTTGTCGATCGACGTTCTCGTATCTGAGCTCCCTGTAAGAGATCACTGGCCACCCGTTGGTTGAGAGCCAGAATGTGGCCGTGATAATGCCTGCCAGGAACAAACCTGTTATGCTATGATGGAAACTAGGTGAGTTGTTGTGCGTGGCAGGATTCATGTAAACAGTGCTGGAAGCACTCCTCGAGCCACCCAAATGGTTCCTATAACAAAAAGGCCAGTCTCAATAATCGAGAAGCACGGTATTCTTATTCCCATATGCAGACCCCAAAACAGCACCGTTATGGTTACTACCAAGAGAATTGTCCATTTATACATCTTGCAGTACCGCATTGTATCGTTAAGCCCCTTGTGCATTACTATGCATCGAAAGAACACAATGCAAGCAACACACGTTATGCCAATAGCAAAGAACAAGAGTACTCCTAAAGCTGTTAGCTCTAGATAGGTAAGCAAGTATGGCATTGTCATACTCCTTCTATTTGCCAGAGGTCAGTAGATATCTGGCCTCTGGCATGATCACGTGCTATTTGATTAGAACCAAGGGATGAAGTAACCCACTGTAGCACCCCAGCCAGCACCAGCCGCAGCACCAACTCCTGCTGCATGAGCGAGTCCACGCATGCTCCAATGCCCCCAGTTGCTTACCCCGTAGACCCCAATTCCTGTAACTGTTCCCCCGATTGCACCCACTAGCGTGCCTCCAGCCCACGTGAAGAATCCTTCCCCTTCTTCCTCTCCCAATTTCTCGTCATCTACTTCTTTACCTCCTTGTTTTTCTATCTGTTGGAAGGGGCAAGCCAGTAGTTGATCCTCTCTTTGTTCTTGACTTGCTGTTGTGGCGGGAGTTTGAGTAAACGATCCAAAAACTGGTACGGTCACCATCAATAGAACCAGTGTAACGCTAAGAACACTCTTCAATTTCGTCACTTCTTGCCTCCTTGTGTACGGCATGAAAGGTCCACTAGATTGTCATAATCCAAAAGGGACAACCATCAATACCTAGAACATCATATATAGCACCTCCTCTTACTCTTTTCTCTGGTCTACTCCTATTTTATCATATATTATGTCCTGTGTCAAGAGAACAACATGTTAGGTTGGGAATTTATCAGATTGTGACTAGCTTTTAGAGAATCGTTTCTTGTATCAATCAGTCAGAAGTAGATAGATTCAGGTAAGTATCAACAGAAAGAGTTGCTGTTTTCCAGGTTTCGAGGCTATTTAAGTTGTTCCGCGGTAGAGAAATCTCGATACGGTGACAGGCATTCCAAGGTTTCCTGATCTTTCGAAGACAGTTCGTCCTGTGTGACCATGCGAGCAAGAAACTCGCCTAAACCTGGCCCGAGCATGAGCCCCTGACCACACATTCCAATTGCCATTAGATATCCCTCTATCTCCTTGGCCCACCCAACCAGTGGTGAGCCATCCGGAGTCATTGGGTAAAGACCACGCCAACTGCGACGCACGCGGATGTTTGCCAGTCGTGGCATCAAGTCAACAATGCGATGAGAGATCATTGGCAAGAATGTGCTGGTTTCCGAACAGTCAAAACCCCAAATACTTGGACTTGGCGTAATGCAGAATACAACCTGTCCGGTAGAAAGCTGGTAGAAGTAGTAGTTTAGTGAGCCTGGCGCGGGACGGATATCAACTACCATTGGATCAAGAAAGTGAGCAACCGGTTCAGTAATTCCTGCTTCGTGAGAATCGGAATTCACAGGGTGTTCAAACCCCACCATTCTTCCCACTTGCTTTGCCCACGCTCCAGCAGCATTTAGTACTACCCTAGCGGGGTATTCGCACCTATTGGTTCTTACCCCCCGTATACGTCCTCCCTTGACGAGAATGGCTTCAACCGTCTCGCCAAAGTGAAAGACTGCTCCTGTGCGCTTTGCCTCTTCGTATAGAGCGTGGGCAACAAGCAGGGTAGAGCAATGACCATCACCGGGCGAGAAGGTTCCGCCAATAAGATCGATTGGGTTCAGATCAGGGATGACATCGAGCAATTCATTCCTGTCACACCAATTAATATTGAGCTCATAGGCGCGTTGTATTCTAAGCAAATCTCTAAGTGTTTTCTCCTCTTGCTCGCGGTAGGCAACAAACGAATAGCCGCCTGTAGTCCATTCAATGTCATGGCCATAAGTTTCTTTCCATGTAGAAAGGATTTCGAGGGAACGCTTACACAAACAGATCTTTGTTGGGTCAGAGTGAGTGGCACGGACACCGCCGATCGCGGATTTGCTTGAACCTTGACCTTCACTGGCAAACCTATCAAGCACTAATATCTTGAGACCGGCCCGTGCCATTGCTAGGGCAGCAGGAATACCCACACTTCCTGCACCGATGATGATAACGTCATGACTATCCATCGTTATCCTCCTTCACGCCAGCGAAGGACCCAAATGGAACTTCAACAAACAATGGACGCTTAACGAGTTCGGTGACCTCTTCCACAGGAATCCCTTCCTCACGGAACATTCGTCTGATCAGTTCAGTGCAAGTCTTACCGCCGCATGCGCCCATTCCCGCTCGTGTTATCGCTTTGATCTCGTTCATGTCACGGCAGCCCTCGCGAATCAGTTGACGGATTTCACCTGCAGTTACCCGTTCACAGCGACATACGATCATCTCATCTTTCATGTTCTCGGGTACCTCAGATAGCGGAGCAGACACCAACGGTTTCTGTACGCGGATTCCGGCAATGCGTTTGGCATAAGCCTTGGGAGCCTTTACTTTCACAACCGCAGTATGATCTCTCTTTGCAGCGAGTTGAACGCTTTTCACTTCTACTTCACCCAGCACCTCTCCCTCAGTGCCGACTACGGTAACGGTTTGCCCTTGCTTGATACTCTCTTGAAGAAACTCATAAGCAAGAGCCACAGTTGGCATCTGTTTGTCCTGCCGGTAATCAACCAATGTGATTGCCAGTCCCGGGCAAGCTGTAATGCAATTCTCGCAGCCAATGCACTTCTTGCCAATCTCAGGCCCGATAAACTTGGGACGATGTCTGATATCACTTTCATCAATGTCAATGAGTCCTAATGGGCAAGCATATGCGCAAGGATCACACGGGATTTCTTGGTAACAGTGAAGAATAGGAAAGACACCTTCCTTCTGAGTCGGAATTCCTTCCGGGTCAACTTTTCCATGGCTAGACTTGAGGATCTCAGCCATCCGGGACCATTCCGAAGGGATTTCCCCAACATCTACCCCAAGCGCTCTAGCTACTTTTAGCCCCGCAATCTTACCAGTAAACATTGCCGCGGATGCCTCGGCAATCTCTTGTGCATCACCCGCAGCAAATACTTGCATCTTGTATTCCTGGGCCTTTTCGTAGAACTCATTCACGGGATTCAATCCCACGGCAATCAATACTGTGTCACAGGCAAATGATTTCTCCGTTCCGCGAATCGCTTGGAAATGTTCGTCAACTCGAGCAATCGTTACAGATTTCACTTGCGTTTCACCATTGGCACTAAGAACAGTATGCGAAGTGTAAATAGGGACGCCCATACGAGCCAACTTATCCCTGTGGACTTTGTAGCCGCCGCACTCGGGCAAAGCCTCAACTAACCCTACCACTTGGATGCCGGCTTGAAGGGCGTGATAGCCAGCAATTAATCCAACATTCCCTCCACCGACGATAAACAGCCGTTTGCTAGGTTTTACCAAGTCACGATTGACCAGTGTTTGAAACGCCCCAGCACCATAAACACCCGGCAGCGTGTTTCCCCTAAAGACCAGTGACCGTTCACGTGCTCCCGTTGCTACTAGTAGTACCTGTGGTCGAACAAGAACATAGGTTCTGTTGTCCTGGAGAATACCTACTTTGTGATCGCTGAAAACTGCGACAGCTACGCTATTTAGCCAGACATCGGTTGTGTCATGTTTCTTGGTCTCGTTCTCCAGTTGTGTAGCAATATCAATCCCCCGTGTTCCAGCGTGAACAGCATTGGTAGAGCCAAAAAAGCGATGAGTTTGTAATACAAGCTTCCCTCCCAGGCGATGCCTGTCATCTACAAGTAGCGCTCTGATCCCGTGGCTTCCAAGTTCGGCAGCTGCTGACATTCCTGCCGGGCCACCACCGATAATGAGCACAGGCACTGCAATGCTTTCCGTTTTGCTCATAGATGGAACTTGTCCTACCTTGGGCAGATCAGGCAAGCCAGCACTTGGCTGAATACGCATACCTGCCTCAACTGGTGTCATACAGGCCTTTGCCGGTACCCCGTCCGCAATTACCAGGCATTGGGCGCACTGACCATTGGCACAAAAGATACCCTGCGGCGCACCATCTTTGGAATGATGTCCAAAGGTCTTGACTTCATTAGCAAAAAGAGCAGAAGCGATCATCTCGCCTTCCTTGGCGATAAGCGGTCGTCCCTGCCAATAGAAGGTGATGTTCTTGCTTGATTCAACCGACAAAATAGGATGTTTCTTGATTCGATAGTCTGTCATGTTCTCCCTGATTGTGCCTCTGCTAAACCAGCTTGGCTCTCGTGACAACAATACGGCACCCTCATTTTTCGCTCGATCTTAGTGTTTTACCTCTTCATTTTCCAGATCAAAGCCTGCCGGAAACGGATCGTCCTTCGTAAGAACGAGGGAGCCAAGAGCCATCACGTAAGCAGATCCTCTCACCTCGGGGATGATCCCTGGGGTATCTCCTACGTTCGTCTCAGAGATTATTTTTCCTGTAAACTCTGTCTTCAAGATGCTTTGGTAGCGGTATTCCTCCCCCACAGCGAGCTTCCCTTCCGTGTGGAGAAAAGCCATCTTGGCGCAGGTTCCCGTTCCACAAGGAGACCGGTCGACCTGTCCCCTTCCAAATACCACCACATTCCTTGGCGGATCGGTCTCCTCGTAGAATTCCACCAGATCTACTAACAAAGGATTCCCTGTCGCGGGATGGTGAAAGGTGAGGTTCCGGTTGGTCCAGCTTCTGATCATCATTCCAAGATCCACGATCTCACGTATATTCTGGCGCTTAAGTTTAACGCCCAGGGAACTTGCCTCCACTAGAGCAAAGAGATTCCCCCCGTAGGAAAGGTGAAGCGGGACCCCTTTCCATTGCACGGTCCTTAGGAAGAAAGAAGGAACATTACGAAAGGTAACATCCTGAACGTCGCCCTCTTTCCAATGAAGGTGACAGGTCACAAGACCAGATGGGGTATCGAGTAGGATCTCTTTCTTGTGGATTCGTCCTAGTTCAGCCAGGGCGGTCACTGCTCCGATCGTCCCATGCCCGCACATCGAAAGCGTCCCACCGTTATCGAGGAAGATCAGTCCATAATCTGCTGTCGGGTTAATGGGCGGGGTGATAACTGCTCCGAACATATCCGTGTGTCCACGTGGTTCCCGCAGGAGGAACTGCCGCAGGTCGTTGCCCGGTCCATCGAACCACGCACGCCGCTCGGCCATCGTTTTACCGGGGATGGGAGGAAGTCCGTCAAGGACCACACGAGTCGGTTCACCAGCAGTATGAGTGTCGACGACTTGGACAAAACGCTGAATCCTCATCCACTTGTGCCCTCCATGAGCCTCTCCACAGGGATGTAGTCCCGATCGTAACCAAAGTAGCGAGGACCGAACGTGGCGATCCCCCGTTCTGTGCGCATCCGTCCGTGTGCGGGGATGAGAAGCACAGTTCCCCGGTATCCGTAGCGCACGATATCGGTGCGGATCGGTTCCCCGGTCGCCGGGTCGAGGATGCAGATCAGATCCGGCGGCATGCAGCGAACTTCTCCATCGATCTCCAGGTTCAACCACTCGTTCTGGAAATCGACGACGACGGTCCGCCCCTTGAAATCGTCAGTCCCTTCCACCGTGATCCGCCCAAGGGAGAAACCCTTAGTCTTCTCCGCCCCGAATTCCCGATCGATGTCGACGATCTTCCCTTGAAACGCACGGTATCCTCCGGTGAGATTAATAGCCTCAGCAATAGGATCGAGGTGCTTGCGCCGCGCGTTGAATACGCGCTTCCCCAGATCCCAGGCCATGGATATAGATCGCAAGATCGCTGTATCCTTGAGCTGGCGCCCGGTCATCGGATACCCCGCGATCCATGAGATACCCCCGTAGGCCATCGCGGCGTTGCGGATGATCCGCTCTGTCAGCAGTGCATCTGATGCGTCGCAGATAGTCACGTGTCCCTTCTCATCTGCCGCCGCCGTTGGCGACGGAGAGACCCCGTGGATATAGAAGGAGGTCATCTGCAGCTCGGGAAAGGCGCGTCCCATACCATCGGCGTCGATGACGGGAATCCCGACTGCCCCAGCCACGGCCATCGGGACCGGCGTATTGACCCCACCGGCCTCCGGGGGGACAACAGCCTCGATCGACTTCCCCATGTAACGGCGCAGACTGTCATAACACCAGAAGAGCTCTTGACCATTCGGTGGTTTCTCGGTGAGAACAAGCGCTGCCCCAAGGCACCCGGCGATCGCCGCCAAAGCCTCATCGGGCATCGCCTCAGGGTCAATAAGGAGGATCTCCTTTCCCTGATCGACAACGTTATACGCCCACAGAAGGCCGATCTCAGGATCTCCCCCGCCTCCGGTGGCCAGGATCGATGCACCTAAGGTGATCTCCGAAAGCGCCTTCTTATCGATCACTTGGAAGTCGGTAACTCCCCACTTGCGAAGGATCTCTCTGACACCCACTTTTACTCCTTTTTCCCCGTTAGTCCACGCGGAGCGCTGGTCAGAACCTCACATCCGAGTGGGGTGACGACCACCATGTCCTCGACGCGCGCTGCACCTATCCCCGGAAGATAGATCCCAGGTTCCACGGTCAGGACCATACCCGATTGGAGGATCGTCTCTACCCCGCGGTCCGCAATCGGCATCTCGTGCGAGGAGATCCCAATTCCATGCCCAGTGAGGTGCGGGAAGTACTCCCCGAAACCAGCATCTTCGATCACAGTCCGTGCAGCGGCATCAACATCACAGGCACGAACACCGGGACGAATCGCTTCGATCCCCGCTTGTTGCGCCTCTCGTGCAACCCGAAAGATTTGCTCTTGCTCCGGTGAGATGTCACCAATGGCAAAAGTCCGTGTGATATCTGAGCAATAACCATCGTAGATCGCGCCCATATCCAACAGAGCCAGTTCCCCTTCAGCCAACACCTTCTGCGATGAGATTCGCTGCGGAAGCCACGCGTTCTCGCCCGACATGAAGAACGGTTCAAACGAGGCACCTTCCGCGCCTCCCTGTCCAATGAGGTACTCTGTCCAGGAGGAGAGCTCGATCTCGCGAACGCCCGGCCGAATAGCACCCTGTACCAGTTCCATGGCATTACTGGCAATCTCGGCCGCTCGCCGAAGGCAGGCAATCTCCTCATCAGACTTGATTGCACGCAACTCGGATGTGATAGCGCGCACATCGACGAACTCACTCTTCCCACTACTCAAACCACGTAGATACTCGGCCTGCGCCAGAGTCAGTGAGTCCTTTTCAGCGCCGATCCGTTCGCCTGAATTGCCGAATAGAGGGCGCAGAGCGTCAAGGTAATTTGGGGTATCCTCAGGAAACGGGATGACCCGCTCGATCCATCCATCCCTTTTCGCACGGTTTAGATCCAATTTTGCCACGAAGTAAACCGGACCTTCCTCAAGGGAGATCGCCAAGATGGAGGCGACCACCCGGTTCAACTGGAAACCCGTGAAGTAGCGAATATTGTCCCGATCGAAGAGAAGGACGAGCCCCAACTCTTGCTCGCGCATCCGTTCAAGCAGCGCGTCAAGGCGTCTTGCGTGTTCCATAGAGTTAGAGCTGTTCACGAATGCCCTTCTCTTCCTCAGGGTTGACCAGGTACACTGTTTTCAATACACGTGACTCAACGCTTGAATCCGCCTGGCCAGCAAGCTCTAGGATCAACATCTTCTCAGAAAGAACCGTCAACAGCGACTCTAGGTCGGCTCGCGGGAGGTTCAGTTTCTCCTCCAATGTCGACCGTTCGATGTACGGGGTATCAATAATCGCCTGAAGCACGTTGCGGTACCTTGCATCAGATTCGATAATGGCTTTCAGATCCATATCTTTCTCTCACCTCCTGTCACTGTTAAGCTCTTCTACAGGGACATAATCCAGGTCGTAGCCGAAGTGACGCGGACCGAACATCTCGATCCCTTTTGCTGTTCTCATCCGCTCGTGCGCCGGGATGAGGACAATGGTTCCCCGATAGCCGTACTTCATAATGTCGGTGCGGATCGGTTCTCCGGTCTCCGAGTCGAGGATTGCGATAAGGTCCGGTGGCAAACAGAGAACCTTCCCATCGATGCGCAGGTTTAGCCACTCGTTCTGAAAATCGAGGGTAGCTGTCTGACCCTTGTACGTATCGATACCATCTACAGTAACTGATCCTAATGTAAATCCCTTATTTGTCTCCGAACCGAAGTCGCGGTTGATATCCACAATCTTTCCGCTAAACACGCGGAACCCTTCCACGTTTCGCTCCTTCTTCAGGCTCTTCAGAAGCTCCTCAATCGGATCCAGGTGTTCCCTGCGGGCACGCATAACTGCACGTCCCACCGCCCAGGCAATGCTCTGCGAGTAGAGGATGGAGGTCTCTTTTACCTGCTTCCCAGTTAGAGGGTAGGTAGCGATCCATGAGATACCACCATAGGCCATCGCTACCCGACGGGCGAGTGTCTCCGCTAACACATCATCGTTTCCGGTATCGATCACGGTAACGTTCTTCCTGTTATCCACCGAAACAGTGGGAGAGGAGTGTACACCATGTGTCACCCACGATGTCATCTGCAGCTCGGGAAAGGCGCGATTCATCCCATCAACATCGATTACGGGAACACCAAGTTCTCCGGCAGCAGCGTAGGCGACAGGAGAGTTGACCCCTCCACATTCGAGCGGGATCGTCGCCTGGATCGGTCTTCCTAGGTACTGTTCGAGGCGCCCCATCGCCAGGTTTAACACCTCTCCACTCGGCGGCTTCTCGGTGAGGACAATCGCTGCTCCTAGGCAGGCTGTGCTCGCTGTTTGGATATTATCGGGGACATCCATTGGATCGACCATGAGGATCTCCTTCCCCTCGTCGATCACCTTATACGTCCACAAAAGACCAATTTCCGGATCCCCTCCTCCACCTGTAGCGAGGATGGAGGCTCCCAGCGTGATCTCGCTGATTGCCTCCTTATCGATAACGCGGAAGTTCTTGATCCCCCACTCCTCAAGGATGGCACGTGCGTTTGATCGTGGACTGCTCATTAGAGCACCTGCCCTTTCACCCTAATCCGGATCTTCTCGCGCTTCCCAGGCATATACGTAAAGGGAATCTCTTCTACGTCAATCACCTCTACGGTGTTACGAATCGCCCCGGCTGCCTC
>Ga0315548_1003204_pt1 | contig 12358 bp, 14 predicted proteins | sample SalMarSW160110MG_2_FD_202540 | JGI IMG/M metagenome (GOLD analysis project Ga0315548, IMG submission 202540) | Salt marsh sediment microbial communities from the Plum Island Ecosystem LTER, Massachusetts, United States - Salt Marsh Sediment SW1601-110 ... | reverse complement strand
CACTGCCTGGCTATAAGACCATCTACCCTGTTCAGACCTGTCTCTATCTGGCAAAAGCACGGCTTGCTCAGAATGTGCACAATATTATCATTGCTGAAGAAAACTCGGAGCTGCATATCATTACCGGGTGTACCACTGCTTCTAACGAAGAAGCTGGCCTGCATCTGGGCGTCTCCGAGTTCTACATAAAGAAAGGGGCTAAGGTCACCTTTACTATGATACATAACTGGAATCCAGAGGTAGTTGTTCGCCCCCGCACGGGAGTAATGATTGAAGAGAATGGCTTGTTTCTTAGTAATTATGTGCTTACGAAGCCAGTCCGTTCACTACAAATGTATCCCACAGCTAGGTGTGTGGGGGAAAATGCGGTTGTCAGATTCAACAGTATTCTGATAGCAGCTCCGGGGTCATCGCTGGACGTCGGCTCTCGGGCCATCCTCGATGCTAAGGGAGCGAAAACAGAAATCATATCGCGAGCGATAACTACCGGAGGGAGCATCGCTGCTCGGGGTTATATAGAAGGCAATGCCCCTGATGTCAAAGGCCATCTGGAATGTCGCGGGCTGATCCTGATGGGAGGGGGCATAATCCACGCCATACCCGAGCTCAAAGGCACTTTAGCTGGCATTGACCTATCCCATGAGGCGGCGGTAGGCAAGATAGCTGAGGAAGAAGTAGAGTATCTCATGGCACGAGGACTAACTCGAAGCGAAGCTACAGCCACAATAGTCAGGGGGTTTCTCAGGGTGGATATAGAGGGATTGCCGCCCTTACTCAGTGCCGAATTACAGCGGGCAATCGAAGCCAGTGAAAAGGACCTTATGTAATTAAAACCAACAGGAGGTTAGTAATGAATCTGAAAGCCCTACGCAATTTAAGCTACGGATTATATGTGGTGGCATCCCAAAAACAAGGAAAGCTGAACGCACAAATCGCCAACACCGTGATTCAAGTCACCTCTGAGCCTCCCACTATCTCCGTGTGCATCAACAAGCAGAACCTAACGCACGAGTTTATCACCGAGAGCAAAGTCTTTACCGCTTCTGTATTATCTCAAGATACGCCACTCTCTTTCATCGGTCATTTTGGCTTCAAATCGGGTCGGGACGTAGACAAACTTAAAGATATCAATTACAAACTAGGTGAAGCTAAGGCTCCCATAATACTTGACCATAGCTTGGCTTATCTCGAAGCCAAGGTAATTAATCAACTAGACGTCGGGACTCACACTATCTTTATAGGGGAGCTTGTGGGAGCGGATGTTCTCAGAGAAGGTGAACCAATGACTTATGCTTACTACCATCAGGTTAAGAGAGGCACCACCCCCAAGACAGCCCCCAGCTATATCGCAGAGAGAAAGGAGACGGTATCCAAAATGGCGAAATACAAATGCAGTGTTTGCGGGTATATCTATGACCCCGAGTTAGGCGACGCCGACGGCGGTATAAAGCCGGGAACGCCTTTCGAGGAAATACCCGATGACTGGGTATGCCCTGTCTGCGGAGCAAGCAAAGACCAGTTCGAGAAAATAGAAGAGTAAGTGACGGAGGTGCCATGATAGCAAACCTGAGCCAAGAACAATTAGCAGGAATATTAGAAGCAATACCGGTGGAAATTTCTTTCGTTGATGAAGATGATTTGGTTAAATTGTGGAATAAGCACGAAACGAGAATTTTCAAACGGCCGGCTTCAGTGATTGGGAAATCAGTTCAGAACTGTCATCCGAAGCAAAGTGTGGACAAAGTAAACCAGCTATTGTCCGATTTCAAGAGTGGCAGGAGGGATTCAGCCGAATTTTGGATAAATCTCGGGGAAAGGAAGGTATATATCAGATATTTTGCCGTGCGGGACAAAACAGGCAGGTATCTGGGCACACTGGAAGCCACCCAGGACATTACAGAGATAAAGAAAATTGAAGGAGAAAAGAGGCTGTTGGAGTATTGAAGGAAGGAATAAAATGAAAGCAAGACGAATAACGACAAATGTTTACTGGATAGGCGCTATCGACTGGGACAGGCGTCTCTTTGACGCCTTGATACCCCTTCCCGATGGAACAAGCTATAACTCTTACCTGGTGCAGGGCAGCCAGAAAGTTGCTTTGATAGACACCGTGGATCCTTCCATGACAGATATCCTCATGGCTTATCTTGAGAATGTTCCCGTAATTGACTATGTCATTGCCAACCATGCCGAGCAAGACCACGCGGGCAGCATCCCCCAGGTTCTGGCGAAGTATCCCGATGCTAAAGTGGTCACCACGCCCAAAGGCCAGGATATGCTCGTGGCTCTCTTGCTTATCCCGGAGGACAGATTTATCACTGTAAGCGATGGTGGAATCTTATCCCTGGGGGATAAAACCCTGGAGTTTATCCATGCCCCCTGGGTACACTGGCCTGAGACCATGCTTACATATTTACGGGAAGACAAGATACTCTTCCCTTGCGACCTTTTTGGCTCCCATCTGGCTACCACAGACTTGTATGTAGCCGATGAAGGGCAAGTCTATGAAGCGGCTAAAAGATACTTTGCTGAAATCATGATGCCTTTTCGCACCAGTATTGAGAAACATTTGGAGAAGCTAAACAGTTATAAGATTGACGTCATCGCCCCCAGCCATGGCCCCCTCCATGATAAAGCATCGTTCATCATGGAAGCATATCGAAGCTGGGTGTTCGGCCCACCAAAAAACATAGTAGTCTTGCCTTATATCTCCATGCATGGCAGCACCCAAAAAATGGTGGAATATTTTGTTGGAGCCCTGGCTGACAGAGGCGTCACGGTTAAGCAGTTCAACCTGGCGGCAACCGATATTGGGAAACTGGCCATGGCATTGGTGGACGCCGCCACTATGGTCATCGGCACGCCCACAGTTCTGGTTGGTCCACATCCCAACGTCGCCTATGCGGCATTTCTAGCCAACGCCTTAAGACCCAGGCTCCAGTTCATCTCCATTATCGGCTCCTATGGCTGGGGCAGCAAGGCTGTGGAACAGCTCACGGGAATGATTCCCAACCTTAAGGCGGAGGTACTGGCTCCCGTACTCAGCAAGGGATTTCCCGGAGAAGACGATTTCAAGGCCCTAGACAATTTAGCCAGCACCATCGCACAAAAGCACAAAGAGAGTGGCTTTGCCTGATAATGTCTCGCTCAAAGAGGATTGAGAATAGATAAGACAATAACAATTTATGACATCGGAACTGCTAGCATAGGGACAATAGTGAAGGCAATTGAAGAAGGGAGGGAAAAAGCTGGAGTTGAGGTTATATCGAAGAGGACTGCAAATGCAAAAGCAGAGGATCCCAAAGATATTGATGACCAACCAACAGCCTGAATGGGTTTCCCCGCTAGACATCTCCATGGTTCTTTGGGCATCCCTCAAATGTCATAAATTTGTAATTTTTTTAACCACCGTTTTATAACTTCTTCATTAGTTCTGGTCTAAGATTTCAGCATGATAGTATCCTTAGAGTGTGCCAATAATGCCATCATCAGCTATCCTTTGGGTGGAGTGGCGAATCTGTCCAGATGATAACTGACACAATAAAGCACATGTTCGGAATGAATGCGACGGAGCCAGGACTGAAAATGCTACGCAGACCAAGCAAGGATGGCTTGAAACAGTGCCAGGAATTTGGGAGGAAGATTGCTGGGGAAATAACACAAGAACTAGGGAGGTGATGGAATTATGCACTAAGGTTGAAGCTGTGCTAAATGTGACGGAATCAAAAAAGGAAATTGACTAATCTTACAAACTAAGGAGATAGGGAAATGAAATTCGGAGACATTTTAAAAGGAAAGGAAACTGAAGGGAAGGAAAAACACGTCCCAATGATCGAGGTTGGTAAAGGAAAGGGTGAGGCAGGTATAGACATTGTCCATGTAGTAGTGGGTAAAGAAGTGCCTCACCCCAATACTGTGGAACATCATATTGCCTGGATAGAGCTTTATGGAGTTAAGAAAGATGGACAGGTAATAGACCTGGGCAGGTCTGCCTTTGCACCGTCCTATACCAATCCCAACGTCAGGTTTCAGGTGCCAGTGGAGCAATTTAAAGCCTTCTGCGCTGTCTCTTATTGCAACATACACGGCGTCTGGGATAACTGTTTGGAAATCTAAAAAAGGAGGTAAACATGGAAGAGATAAAAGAACAAATAGGTCACATGCCCCGGATAGGCGAGCCGGCTCCGGCTTTTGAGGCCGTAACCACTCATGGGAAGCTCAAGCTGGAAGACTTTAAGGGCAGCTGGCTGATTCTCTTTTCCCACCCGGCTGATTTTACCCCAGTGTGCACTACTGAGTTCATCGCTTTTAGCGAGATTCATCCCGAACTACAAAAACGCGGGGTAGAGCTTCTGGGACTTAGTGTAGATAGTGTCTCCTCGCATATTGCCTGGGCGCGCAATGTGGAGGAGAAAACCAAGGTAAAGATACCATTCCCCATTATCGCTGACCTCAACAAGGAAGTTTCTCTGGCCTATGGTATGATTCACCCCGGTCAGAGCAAGACTGAGACTGTCCGATGCGTCTTCATAATAGATCCCAACCAGATTATCAGGACTATACTCTACTACCCGCTGACCACCGGCAGGAACATGGATGAGATACTGAGAATAATAGATGCACTACAAACGACTGACAAGAACGCAGTAGCCACTCCGGCTAACTGGAGGCCCGGCGATATGGTAGTGGTACCGCCACCGAACACACAGGAAATGGCTGAAGAGAGACTCAAGCAGGGGTACGAGTGTACCGATTGGTATCTCTGCAAAAAGAAGCTGTAAACAAAATAGGAGGAGAATATGGCATGTATTAGCCCTGATGGTAAACCTACTGAGTCAGGTTCCAAGATGCTCCGTGCGCTACAGGCAGGGTTGAAGTCCCCCGAAGAAATCGCCAAAGACACTGGACTGCCGCTATTCAGGGTCAGAAGCGGGCTCCGCGAACTTACTCAGGCTGGGTTAGCTAAGCAAAGAGATGATAGGTACGGGCTTAGTGAAGAGGGAGCCAAGCTGATAAAGTAATATCCCAGGCAATATTGAATGTATATAGGTGATATCTTACCCTCACAAAACCAACACCTTGTTGGTGAGGAGGGCTAAGTATATATTGCGATGATATAGATATAAAGTAGGCAACACAGGAGGGACAAATGGACAACGATAAAATTATTGCTTTACTAAATCAGGACCTTGAGGGCGAACACGCAGCCATCATTCAATATCTGGTTCATGCCCATGCTATGGGCGAGGGTGAGATGGCGTGTGAAATCGAGGCTATCGCCCGGGAGGAAATGCGTCATTTCGATTGGCTGGCTGAGACCATAGCTAGCCTGGGTGGCACTCCCAGCCTTGATAGGGGAGACATGCGCACGAGCGGCGAGTCGGTTTCTGATTGGATGAAAAACGATGTGGTTCTGGAGGAAGACGGCATCGCCTTATATGAAGAGCACGTCAAGACCATCGGCAATCCTAAGATAAAACGGCTGCTGAAGCGAATTCTTTCCGATGAAAAATCACACCGAGGCGACTTTGAACACTTTGTAACTAAAGCCCAAAAGGAAGGGGCTAAGGATTTAAGGGGCTCTCGACAGGACAAGGTTACCAAGGTTCTCAACTGGGGCATTGAGCATGAATATACCGTCATCCTTCAATATCTTCTTCATTCCTATATGACGCCCAACGAGGATGTCAAGAAAGAAATGGAGGACCAGGCTATAAACGAGATGCAGCACCTTGGATGGTTGTCTGAAGAGGTGGTTGACAAAAAAGGCAGTCCCAGGATTGAGCACACCAAGGTGGATAAATCCACCAAGACCGCTGATATGCTTCGGGCAGATATCAAGATCGAGAAAAAGGTGGCGGCTGAATATGACCGCGCTGCCAAGGAAATCGAAGACCCTGACCTGAAAGAGCTCCTTACTAGGATAAGGGACCACGAAATATATCATGCTGATGTATTTGGTGACCTGCTGAAGGAAGAGGAAGGCTAATTGCTATGTCGAGCTGGCATTCTGCTGCCAGCTCGAGTCTCAGCAATGAGGGAGGAGAGCAACCCCAGCAATCGACTAATGCGCTGTGAAGCTGGAAGTAGCGGCATCTTAGTGGAAATTTAGGTCGCTTCACCATAACCTGCAAATCCCGAAAAATCTAAACTATTAAGACATAGGGTGGGGAAAAATTAATGGCCGATAAAACTAATTCCAAGAAGGCTGATAAGGCTTCAATCCATATAACTGGGATGACCTGCACTACCTGTGCAGCCACTATCAAGAAAGGCCTTTCCCAGACTCCTGGTGTGGAACAAGCCGATGTTAGCTTCGCTTCGGAGAAGGCTTCAGTAGAATACGATCCCAAGAAGGTAGACCTTGCCAAAATTAAGAATACCGTCTCGCAATTGGGGTATGGGGTCGCCACCAAGAAGTCCATATTCCCGGTAGGTGGAATGACCTGCGCCTCCTGTGTTACCCGAGTAGAGGAGGCTCTCTCTAGTGTGTCGGGGGTGATTTCAGCCAGTGTGAATCTGGCCTCGGAGAAGGCTACCGTAGAGTATCTGGAAGGAACGGGGCTGGCTGACATGAGACGGGCGGTAAATGATGCTGGCTATGAACTTGGCCCCGAAGGGCAAGCTTTGGAGGACGTGGCCACCGCCGCCCAGCGTGAGATTCGAGTTCTCAGGAACAGATTTATCATCGCTGCTATCCTCACCGCATCAATCATGGCCCTAGGCTGGGGGGCTTCCTTTGTTGGCAAGTCCTATCTACTATTAGCTTTGGCTACGCCAGTGCAGTTCTGGGCGGGTCTGCGATTCTACCGAGGGGCATGGGGTGCCCTGAAACATAGAACCTCTGATATGAATACCCTGATTGCTGTAGGTACCTCGGTGGCTTACTTCTACAGCATGATAGCCGTTATTTCCCCCGGCCTTTTTACCACTGGTGTAGTGGAACCCCATTTATACTTCCATACCTCAGCGGCGATCATAACCTTGATTCTTCTTGGCCGTTTTCTGGAAGCTAGAGCCAGAGGACAAACATCAGAAGCAATAAAGAAGATTATCGGTATGCAACCTAAAACCGCTCTAGTTATCCGTGAGGGCGAGCAGGGGGAGATTCCCATTGAAGAGGTTCAGGTTGGTGATTTTATCCTGGTGCGTCCTGGCGAGAGGGTGCCCGTTGATGGCATAGTTCGCCAGGGCTACTCCAGTGTTGATGAGTCCGTGATTACCGGGGAGAGTATCCCAGTGGAGAAAAAGGTAGGTGATGAGGTGATTGGGGCCACTATTAACAAGACAGGCAGCCTTGAAATCGAAGCAAGCAAGGTGGGTAAGGATACAACGCTGGCTCATATCGTCAGAATGGTGGAGGAAGCACAGGGAAGCAAAGCTCCTATTCAGCGTCTTGCTGATGTTATCGCCAGCTACTTTGTGCCAGCAGTGATTGGCATTGCCATCGTGACCTTCGTAGTCTGGTATTTCGTGGGACCAGCTCCAGCCCTCACCTTTGCCTTTCTTAACTTTGTTGCCGTGCTCGTTATCGCCTGCCCCTGCGCCTTGGGGCTGGCCACTCCCACTGCGATTATGGTCGGCACGGGCAAGGGAGCCGAGCATGGGATTCTCATCAGGAATGGCGAGGCTCTGGAGAGGGCTCACCAGATAAACACTACTCTTCTAGATAAGACAGGCACTCTGACCAGTGGCGAGCCTGTGGTGACTGACATAATCTCTGCTCATTCCTTCTCTCAGGAAGAAGTCCTCCAACTAGCTGCCTCCGCTGAGCATAACTCAGAGCACCCACTTGGTGAGGCTGTGGTCCAGGCTGCTCTAGAGAAGAAGTTGAAATTATCTCCGTCCTCAGATTTTAATGCCATCCCGGGGCAGGGCATAGAGGCTTCGGTGGAGGGCAAGAAGCTTTTTCTGGGCAACTTCAAGTTAATGGAAGAACAAGGCCTTTCCCTAAACGGGCTGGAACCAAAAGCCACTGAACTCCTTGAAGAAGGCAAGACGGTGATGTTACTGGGACTGGATAGTCAAATAGCAGGAATCATTGCCCTAGCTGATACCCTAAAGCCAGGCGCCAGAGAAGCGCTCCAAGCGCTGCACAAGATGGGTATTGAAACAGCTATGCTCACCGGGGACAACCGGCGCACGGCAGAAGCAATTGCTCGGGAGGCAGGTATTGACCGTGTTCTGGCTGAGGTACTCCCTGAGGATAAGGCTAGAGAGGTCAAGAAATTGCAGGAAGAGGGAAAGGTGGTGGCAATGGTGGGCGATGGAATTAACGATGCTCCAGCATTGGCCCAGGCAGATGTTGGTATTGCTCTTGGTACAGGTACTGATGTTGCCATGGAGACTGGAGATATTACCTTGATTAGCGGGGATTTGATGGGAGTGGTAACCGCTATATCCTTGAGCAAGCGGACCATGAGGACTATCAAGCAGAACCTCTTCTGGGCCTTTGCTTACAATACTGCTCTAATCCCGATAGCAGCCGGGGTATTGTATCTTGCCTTCGGGAATATAGGTGTACCATCCGGGCTTCGTTTCGTCTTGGGTGAGTATGGTTTCTTGAATCCCATACTGGCCGCCGCAGCCATGGCGGCCAGCTCCATCACTGTGGTATCCAATTCGCTGCGTTTAAGAAGGTTTAAGCCAGCCAAACTTGGCAATTAAGGAAAGGAGGTGCTCAATGGCCGTAGATCCAGTTTGCAAGATGGAGGTACAGGAAGCTAAGGCAGCAGTTACTTCCGAGTATAAAGGAAAGAAATACTACTTCTGCGCTGTTGGTTGCAAGAAGGCTTTCGACCAAAACCCTGAGAGATACCTCGCTGAGAAAAAGAATTAAACTTGCAAGGGGGTAGATAATATGTGGAAGTGTACTAATTGTCATCACGTGGAACTTAGCACCGACAGACCTCGGCAGTGCCCGGTCTGCGGTGCTGAGGCAGAGAAGCTCGTCCCGCATGAGGTGTCGGGGATAAAAGGAACCAAGACCTTAAAGAATCTTAAAGCTGGTTTCGTGGCCGAGTCCCAGGCACATCTGAGGAACTTGGCTTTTGCCATGAAAGCTGAGCAAGAGGGCTATTCTCAGGTTGCGAGGTTGTTCCGTGCTATCGCTGAAGCTGAGGCAGTCCATGCCTTCAACCACTTCCGCCTTTTGGGCGCTGTGTCCGACACCCAGGAAAACCTTGAGAGTGCCTTTGAGAGGGAGAATTTAGCTAGTAATACCTATCCTCAATTCGTCAGAGATGCAAACGAGGAAGGGAATACGAGCGTAGCAACGGTCTTGAGTTATTCCCGCGATGTGGAAAGGGGGCACGCTAAGCTTTACAAGAAGGCGCTGGCGCATACTATGGCTGAAGAGAAGACCGAGTACTACGTCTGCCAAGTCTGCGGCTATGTCTCCGACGGCGTTCTTCCTGACGTGTGCCCTATTTGTGGCGCTCCCAAAGAGAAATTCCGGAAGGTAGTCTAGGCGGGCAGACAATAATTCTCTTAATAGCTAGGATTTATGAAAGGGGGTGTTCTATGAGTAAGTTTATAGAGGTAGCCAAAATAGAAGAACTAAAAAGCGGAACAATGAAGACAGTAACTGCAGAGGGGCGCGAAATTCTCCTGGCCAGGGTTGGAGATAAGTACTATGCCACTGATAATCGCTGTCCCCATATGAAGGGCGATTTATCACAGGGTAAACTGGAAGGGATTGTGGTCACCTGTCCTGTGCATGGCTCTCAATTTGATATCAGTAATGGGCAGGTGGTGCGCTGGTTAAAGGGAGGGCTGATGTCGAAGCTCGGCGGTGCATTCAAGTCGTCCAAAGACCTTGCGGTGCACAATGTGAAGGTTGAAGACGGCAGAGTCTTGGTAGAGGTCTAGCCCCGTCTTGGCAAGGAAAACCTGCGGAAGGACAGTATCGTGAAGAAGTTAGCTTGTGCGGCAGATGAAATAACAACGCTAGCACCTAGTGAGGTCCAAGCAGTATTAGACAAGGACGAGAAGGGTGACTTTCTCCTTCTAGATGTCAGACAGCCTGAGGAGTATGAAGATGGGCACATTCCTGGGGCCATGTTTATCCCGTTAGGAGAGCTAGAAGCTAGGCAGGAAGAGTTGGAGCGAGATAAGAAAATCATCACCTATTGTCGCTCAGGGCACAGGAGCATGGCAGCAGCCATAGCCCTCTGCGGACTAGGATTTAAAGATGTTCACCACCTGGAGGGTGGTATTCTCAACTGGCATTATGAAACTATAATTGGAATGCCTGAAGCGAGGCCTGAGTTGGTAACTGAGATAACTGGTGTTAGGGATATTCTAATACTGGCTATCAAATTGGAGAAGGGCTCTTGGGATTTTTATTTAGCGGCTAAGGAAAATGCTGCATCGCCTCAGGCGAAGGAGAAATTCCAGATGCTAGCCAATGCCGAAAATGGACATATGCAGAGGCTGTGGGAGCGCGCAATTACCCTGCTCGGGGAAGGGGCACTTCCGCCTTTGGAGAAGCTCAAGCAGGAACTTAAGGTGGAACACATAGAAGGTGGTATTGAGATCAGTCATGCTCTAGCCGAAGTAGCTGAGAAATTCTCTGACGAGATGGAGGCATTGGAAATAGCGTTGGAAAAGGAGTATATGTCGTACGATTTCTATAAGCGGGCTTCGGTATTAGTGGAGGATCCAAATGCCAAAACGCTCCTTCATGAATTAGCCTTGGAAGAACGGAATCATGCTGATATTTTGCTCAAGCGGGTATCGGAAGTTGTTCGACAGCAATGATTGAGAGAGGATAATGCAGATGATTTTTGAGCGAATAAAATCAGAAGGGATAGCCCACAATTCTTACTTGATTGGCTCAGAAAACGATGCTGCTGTGATTGACCCTCGACGTGACTGCCAGGTTTATATTGACCTGGCTCAGCAAAGAGGCCTGAAAATCAAGTACATTTTTGAGACCCACCGTAACGAAGACTACGCCATTGGCTCTGTGGAGTTGAATCATTTCACCGGGGCTGATATTTATCACGGCCCCGGGCTGGACTGGAAATATGGTAATACCTTGAGAGAGGGGCAGCAGTTCCAAATTGGCAAACTCAGGTTAACTGCTATCCACACTCCCGGGCACACTGACGAGAGCATGTCCTATGCTGTGGTTGACCTTTCCACTGGCGAAGCCACGGTAATTGTATTTACCGGAGATGCAATATTTGTAGGCGATGTCGGCCGAACTGACCTATACGGTCCCGAAGAAGCTCCAAGGGTTGCCTCAAATCTCTATGACAGCATCTTCAATAGGATCCTCCCTTTGGGGGATGGGGTCATTCTGTGTCCAGCTCATGGGGCAGGATCGGTCTGTGGAGCGAACATTGCTGACCGGGATGAAAGCACACTTGGTGTAGAAAGAGCCCAAAGCCCTCTACTTCAGATGAGCATGGACGAATTCATAAAATACAAAGTAGCTGAAAAACTGGAAAGGCCTCATTACTTCCGCCAGATGGAAAAATATAACCTGGAAGGGCCTCCTTTCCTAGGATGTCTGCCTCTACCGGTTCCGTTTCCTCCATCCGCTTTCAAGAAGGAGATGGAGCGGGGGGCAGTGGCCGTTGACACGAGTTATCCCGCTGCCTTTGGCGGCGCACATATCAAGGGGTCCTACAGCATCTGGCTTGAAGGACTGCCTGTTTTTGCTGGCTGGGTATTATCTTATGATAGGCCTATCCTGCTGGTATTAGATGACCAGCATCATCTGGAGAAGGCAGTTCGCTATTTGATACGCGCCGGCTATGACCGGATTGTCGGCTATCTCAAGGGTGGCGTAGAAGGCTGGTACAATGCTGGATTTCCTGTGGAGCATCTGCAAGTCTTAACGGTTCACGAACTTAAAGCCAAGATAGACCGCGGGGAACAATTAACCATATTGGATGATAGAGGAGAGAATGAATGGAACGAGGGCCACATAAAGGGTGCTCATCATATATACGTAGGACACATCCAAGAGAGGATGGCGGATATTCCCAAGGATAAACCGGTGGCCATGTTCTGTAATGTCGGGCATCGCGCCGGGCTCGGCGCCAGTATTCTTCTCCGGGAAGGTTGCCGGGAGGTATACAACGTCCTGGGCAGCATGACTGCCTGGAAGGCTGCTGGCTATACTATATCCACCGTATAGCTAGCATATGGAAAGAAGGCTTTAGATAGTATGACAGAGAGCTTCAGGATACAGACAGAGAGCCCTGGCAAGAATAATTGGAGGAGGTCAAGTTATGGCTGAATTATCTTTACCATTTGAGTCCAGATATTTTCCTGTGAAGAAATTCCTCAATATGTACCAGGAGTCCCTGGATGAGCCAGAGGAGTTCTGGGCTGAACAGGCACG
>Ga0315548_1003203_pt1 | contig 12363 bp, 12 predicted proteins | sample SalMarSW160110MG_2_FD_202540 | JGI IMG/M metagenome (GOLD analysis project Ga0315548, IMG submission 202540) | Salt marsh sediment microbial communities from the Plum Island Ecosystem LTER, Massachusetts, United States - Salt Marsh Sediment SW1601-110 ... | reverse complement strand
TAAATATTAAGATTGAAAGTAGAGTAATTAAGGAAGGGTTCAAAGAGACAATCATGGAAGCCCGGCTGGCTGTAATAAATTTTAATCCCGAGAAAAAGAGGAAATTATAACCCGCGGTACCGGTAAGTGCTAGAGCTATAATCAACAAGAACTGTGAAAAGTTAATCCGGGTGAATTTACCATAAATTTTAAAGACAAATAAAACCAAAAAGAAGGAAGCTAACAGAAATCGCAAAAAAGCTGAAGTGAAAGGAGGAAGGTTTGCTGCCATTATCCTCCCGGCAATAAAGGTGCTTCCGAAAAATAAGGCAACCAGAAATAGTTTTAGGTAAGTAGTATTGTTTTTTAAGAAAGTTTTCAAAATATCTCCAAATATCTAGCGACTATGAATCCGCCATTTTGTCTAAGGCATTGCCTTTTAAACGATAAATAATCCATTTTTTCATTGGTTTTGCGCCCATTTGTTCATAAAATTTTCGAGCCGGATTCCAATCCAAAACAATCCATTCCATTCTACCACATTTATTTTCTTTGGCAATATAGGCACACTTTTTAAAGAAAGCAGTCCCAATTCCTCGTCCTCGATATTCTTTGGAAACAAATACATCTTCAATGTAAAGACCGGGTCGCCCTAAAAAAGTAGAAAAATTATAAAAGTATAAAGCATAACCTACCGGCTTCCCCTCGATTTCTGCTATAAGTACTTCTGCATATGATTTATCTCCAAAGAGTGTTTCTCGGAGAATATCTTCAGTGGCAACTACCTTTTTAGACATTTTTTCATATACTGAAAGTTCTTTGATAAATTTAAGAATTAAGGGAACATCATCTATCATAGCTTTTCGGATATTGAGGTTAAGCTTTTCATCTCCAAACTTTTTCACAATTATCCCTCCTTGATACAGGGGACGGTTCTCTGTGTTAATAATAATTTTATATTTTATATTAATTTAATACAGAGAACCGTCCCCTGTATCACTCTCCTTTTAGCCCGATCTCTTCGGCTACTTCCTGCATTCCGGCAATAGTATCAGCAATAAGAACAGACACTTCCATTCCTAACATCTGGGCGCCCTTTTCAATAATAGACCTATCTACTCCGGCAGCAAATCTTTTGTCTTTCCATTTCTTCTTTACTGATTTCACTTTTACGTCCATAACACTTTTGGAAGGTCGAACCAAAGCCGTAGTCACCACCAGACCGGTAAGCTCATCTATAGAATATAGAACTTTTTCCAATTCTGTCTGTGGCTCAACTTCCGAACAGAGCCCCCAACCATGACTGACTACTGCTCGAATATATTCCTCAGGCCAGCCCTTTTCTTTGAGTATTTCCTCACTTTTATGGCAATGTTCTTCGGGAAATTGCTCATAGTCAAGGTCGTGAACTAAACCGATGACACCCCATTTTTCTTCATCTTCTCCCCTCTTTCGGGCAAAATAGCGCATAACTCCTTCTACGGCTAAAGCATGTTTTATCAGACTGTCACTCTGGTTATATTCAGTGAGCAGTTGATAAGCTTCTTCTCTGGTTGGGACTTTTGAATTCATCTTATTTCCTCCCTTCTGCATCCTTTTTTATATATCTTCTTTATTTTAGGAACAGGGGATGGTTGTCGGGAACGGAGAACCGTCCCCTGTTCTTTTTGTTCTTTTTAAAATTTTACTTCAACGTTTTCTCTTTCTTCTCCCTCTGTTTTGAAATAAGGCCTGCTGGCAAAACCGAACAGATTGGCAATGAATGAAGTCGGTACTTGAACTATTGCTATATTATATTTCATAGCAGTATCATTATAGAATTGTCTTGAGTAGCCTATCTTATCTTCGGTATCTTTCAGCTGTGTCTGTAAATCCAGAAAGTTTGTATTGGCCTTTAAATCCGGATAATTTTCAGCAACGGCAAATAATCGGCTTAGAGCACCGGCTAACTCTGAATTTGCTCCTAGTTTTTCCTCCGGCGTTTTTGCTGATAAATATTTGGTTCTGGATGCCGTCACTTCTTCTAATGTTTCTTTCTCATGTTTAGCGTATCCCTTTACAGCGCTTACCAGATTAGGAATTAGATTAAACCTCCGTTTTAGCTGAACATCGATCTGCGCCCAGGAATTGTCTATTCTACCTTTCAAGGTTACCAGTTTATTGTAAGTTAAAACCCCCCATGCTACAATTAGAATAAGAAAAATCATTATAAAACTCATAAAAAACACCCCTTTCTCTTTTTCATTTTGATAAATTATTTAAAAAGCACCGGCTCCACCACCACCGCCGCCTCCGCCGCCTCCGGAAGAGAAACCGCCGCCGGAACCGGTTGAAGAACTTGTAGTGGCAAAAGCAGAACCGAATACTCTATCAAAAGACTTGAACATACTGCTGTTCAATCGTCCGCTTCTATCAGTCATACTATATAAGAAGGTAGAATTCCTCAAGGTTATATCTTGATTGCTTAAGACCAGTTTTAATTTTGAAATGACTTTATCTGCCACTCCCAGAGAGATAGCATAAACCAGATAATGTTCCCAAACCACTATAGAAGGAATTTCGTAATCCTTCATATTGCTAAAATGTAATAAGAATTGTTTAAATGCCCTCCATTTGGTATATTCATTAACTCCCGTCTGAGTCTTTTTTCTGATTAATGCACTATAAAATATCACCCCAAAGCCAGTGGTGAGGACAGCAATCAACAAGGCCATAATAAAAAACAACTGCACTTTTAACAGGATTCCCAGGACAAACAATAAAAATATTCCTCCAAGTTCCATAAAAATTACTTTGGCTGCACTTTTTAATCCTTCTTTCGATTCACCGAAATAATTATACCTTTTAAATTCCTTTCCCACTTTTTTCACCCATTCATAATAATTGCTCCGAAAACTACTCTGGGTAATTGATGCCTTAGCATAATCTTTTATTCCTTTTAGAGTTACACTCGTTCCATCACCGATAGAATAAAAAAGCCAATGGAGCAAATATGTTTCATGTTCTTTTAAATTCTCGGTATCACTCTCGATTAATATAAATTTATACTCTTTCTTTCTTCCTGCCTGAATCTCTTCAATCTTTAAATATTTCTTGCGTACCAAATCCATCAAAGTAGCCATAATGTCCTTAGTGCCGACTCCCTGAATACTCATCAATTTACTCAAGACAGCAGGGGTGATATCCCGGGGTAACTCACGGTAATAATCCATTTCAACTTCCGGCTTGAGTTCCCTATCATATTTAAAATAAAGCCGAATAGCCTGAAATATATTAAATAAAACTACCAATGGAATTAATAAGAGGACTATGATGTTGAATCCATTCTCTCGTTCTTCTTTTTTAGCCCATCCTAATTCCTCTTCCATTATTTCCGCAAATTTATTCTGATTAATTTTTTTACCACTATCAGGAATCATATTGGGAGGGAATAAGATTCTTGCTTCCACCATTTCTCCCGAATGTAGACTATTTACTTCATACAGGATTTTCTTATCTTCCTGTATAGATACTGTCCCATTCAGTGGACCATGGCCAAAGACTTTTAGTTCTTCTGCTGAGACTTCTGCAGAGGGGAGTTCTACTTCTATCTTGATGTGGCCGATGGGAGAAGTATTGGATTTGTCAAAAAATTTCCAATAAAATTCTGCAGTATCATTATATAGAGTTACCACATTTCTTAACTGGTATTCCAATAAAAACAATTTTCTTTCATTGCTGGATGTATCATAAATTTTAAAAGTTACCATATCCCCTTTGATACTTTGGTCATAATTTAATTCTTTATCTGTGGGGGAATATTCGGAAGCTTTAAAATACTGCAGCCCAGCAGACCCCTTAATTCCTATCGTTCTTATTATGCCGTTAAAATCGCCATCAAAATTATATTCAAAAATTTCGCTTACCTGGATATCACCATTTTCTAATATTTTCACCTGAGCTTGATAATCAGTTATCTCAAAGCTCCGCTCTGCGCAGGAAATAAAAGTAGCAAAAGAAAATAGTATAATAATCAATAAAGCAAAACCCGTTATTAGCTTAGCTTTTATTTTAATCACCCCCTTAGTCGCTTTTAAGTTGATACAGAGAACCGTCCCCTGTATCATTTGGAGAACCGTTCCCTAGGTCATATTTACAAAAACCCTATCGTCACCCATTTCAGTGACGGTAGGGTTTTTGAATTTAAATTAAACTTTCATTTTTTAGGGACGAGCAGGAACCAAGATACTTTGTCCGGGGAGAATTAATCTGGGATTTTCTAAGTCATTTATCTTATCTAGTTCTTCCCAGGTAAGATTATATTTTCCAGCAATTCCCCATAAGGTATCACCGGATTGAACCACATAAGTAGATGCCTCCAATTTCCCTTCTTCCAAAAGTTCAAATACATTCAGTGCCTTTACATTTAATGTCCTGCCATCTTCGGAAGTGGGGATAGATAATTCTCCTTTTCTTACCATATCGAAAATGACTTCTTTAAAAGGAGATTCAAGGTCGACTCCAGTTATCTTCCAGTTATTATCAACTGTGGGAGCTAATGTCCCGCCTTTTTCTTCTTGAACATATTTTACAATCATCGCTCGAATTCTACCCGCATCCTGTAGAGTTTCATAGGAATCATAATATCTATCATCCATCGTTACTAATCCTAACCCCAGTAATGTTCCAAAACGATAATTATTGAGTGATAGGTGATAAACTTTATCATCAACCAACGGCTGGCCGCTGACAAGTATGTTTTCTACCCGTTCCCCTGCTGGTTTGGAGAGATTAATCTCATAAGTCATTCCGGAGAACATGTCATAGTTGTAACCGCGAATCTCAGGATTAAAACTGATGGTAACATCTCCCTCTTTCCAGGTGTTATAATAACCGGCTGACCATTCCATATATTCTTTCAGGTTTGCACCGGTAATCTTTGTTCCCACCAGGGTGTTGGGATATAAGTAAATAAAGGCAACATCTTTCTTTTTAAAGGGCCCTTTTACCAAATTTGAACCAAAATTAAAGAGTGCTGCTGAAGACACATCTGATTCGGTATAAAACATTTGTACTTCATTAATGAGATCAATGACCGAAGTATCTACCAATTGAGAGGTAGGCATGGTAGTGATTTTAGCTTCTCCGGTGATATAATCAGGAGAGGCAATAAAATCAGCGGCAATCTCTCCTACTACTAAATTGGCATCAGCAACTGATTGATCATGTACAAATTTAAATTCTGCCAATACTTCCGGGTCAGGATCTACCGGTTTAGTTTCAAGGTTTTCAGTAGTTACCTCAGCCACTTCCCATTTATCTCCAACTTTTTCCATCTTAATTGCTGCTTTGGCTAAAGCCCATCCCCACGGTCCCGGTTCGATGATGTGTACTCCATTGGTTATTTCATTATATTTTGAATGGGCATGTGCGGCAAAGATTACCGAAAATTCCGGACAAGCGTTGGCAATATCGATAGAACCTTGATAATCATATTCCCCATCCGGACCTAAATGGAATGCTCCAATCAAGACATCGTATTTGCCTTCAATTTCCGCAATAATTTTTTTAGATTGCTCTACAGTGCCGGGAAAAGTTAAACCTTCAAAATGTTCCGGAGCACTCGCTTCCCATTGAGTAATGGATGGCGGAGTCATACCTATGAACGCTACCCGTACGCCATTCACCTCAAAAATCTTGTAAGGTTCAACATAATAAGTTCCGTCGGTCTTTAAGATATTTGCAGATAATACAGTATTCTTAAAAGTAGCGACATTTTTATCTAGGAAAGCCTTTTCAAAATTGAACTCATGGTTTCCGATAACCCATATATCATAATTTAAGAAATTTAATCCTTGAATCATAGGATGAATAGGCAAATCATTGAATAATTCTGCACTATTGTCCTGAACGGTATCCCCACAGTCAATTAAAAGCGCATCGGGGTCAATTGCTCTTTCCTGTTTTACCAGAGTGGCAATTTTGGCCAATCCGGTATCATCATCTACTGTGTCGGTAGCATAATCATGAGGGTAAATACGTCCATGCAGGTCTGCAGTTCCTAAAATAGTAATAGTTGTCGAGTCTTCGGCAAAAACAGTCGAGAAAAGCAAGCCAAAAACCAAGGTCAAGGTCAGTAAAATCGAGAGCACTTTGTACTGTCTTTTCATTTTCAAAATTCTCCTCTTATTTTTTTATTTTTGTGCCCGAGGATTATTCCCGCTCACATTTTTTATATATTCGATAGAGCATCCTAAAAATCCTTCTTTTTATTTAAAATATTTTTATTTTTTTTAAAAAAATCCTCATCTTCCCCAAACATTCACCATGATTACCCCGGCCAAAGCAAGAAACCCTCCCACTAATGATAAAAAGAAAGGTATTTCTCCTAACCATATCCAGGCAATTAATATGGCTAATATAGGAGATAAATAAAGATAACTTCCGGCTAAAGATGCGGGGATTCGGGAAAGGACATAAGCCCAGGTAATATAAGCCAAGGCAGCCGGGAAAATACCCATATAAATAATGGCCAGTGTTGCCTCAATCGGTGCAGTTTTTATATTTTGCATTAGACCTCGTGAAAAAAATAATTGAAAAAAAGTTCCGCTCCAGATTGCATAGGCAGCAAATTTTAAAGGTGAGTATTTCTTCAAATAAGGTTTTTGTAAAACAAAATAAAAACTCGTACTGATGGCAGCTACTAAAATCAAAAAAGCCGCCGGTTCAAATCTAACTTCTTCGCCTTCCCCTATGGCAACCAAGCTTACCCCTAAAAAACTGATGACAATGCCTATCCAGCCCCAAATCTTAATCTTTTCTTTTAAAATAAACATAGCCAGGATAGCAGTAAAGATTGGAGCAGAGGCAATTAAAAGGCTGGCAGAACCAGCAGTTACTTTTAATTCTCCATAGGTGAGGGCAAGATGATAGACAGTTATCCCGAGAAAACCGAGAAAAAATATCGCAGGCAGGTCTTTTCTTTCAGGTAAAGGCATCCGGGTAATGATTGCATAAACTGATAAAGCTATTGATGCAGTCAAAAAACGAAGTAGGACTAAATTTCCAGGACTGTAGGCTTTTAATCCCACCCGGATACCGGCAAAAGCAGAAGCCCAAAAAATTAGAGTAATGATTAGTGCTATTATAAGGCGAAAATCAATGATTACTTTTTCTTGCCTGTTATCTCTTTTGTTCATAGCTTATTTCCTTTATGATACTCCTTACATTTTCAATAATAGATATTGTTAGATAAATAGAAATAATTATTACCACCAGATTTCGTAAATTAATATATATTCCTTTAAAATATAATCGGGTAAAGATAATAACCGTAATTCCCGAAAAACAAACAGCGCCAACGTATTTGCCTATTTTATTTTTGATTATTTTCTTCTTTAAAAAAGAAATATAACCGAAGGTAATAAAAGAAAGTAAAATTAAAAATATAATATATACAGACACCATTTGTTTTAAATACCAAAACATAAATACTGAAAAGACTACCATAAAATCAGCTACAATATCAAAAATATCCCCTCCTTTACAGCTGCTCTCTGTTTGTTTGGCTACCATGCCATCAACTATATCCGACATGCTGATTAGCAATATTATCATCAGAGACTGAAAATATTTTTCCTGCAGCTCGCTCATAATTAAAAAGGGGATAAAAGCAATCCTGGAAAAAGTTAATAAATTAGCTAAAAATCTTTTATTGATACTTTTTATTATTTTACTATCCTCATTGCTATAAAAAAAATATTGATGAATTAAAATCATCTTTTATACTTTCCGGAGATATTATAATTTTTCTATCAGTTCTTGACTAAATAATTTAATTTTTTCTTGCAGCTCGTTCTCTTTATCAGATGTAATAAACTTTTCTTTTTCGATTATTTTTCCGCCCTTTTCCTCGATTAACTTAGCAGCTTTGGCAGTATCCACATCCATACTTTCTTTGCCTCCGCCGGTAAGTACCACAAAGCATTCTATGCCTGATAATTCATTCCTCTGAATAAAGTCTGAAAGTGGCGGCCGAATAAGACCAGCGTAGACCGGTGATGCAAACCCAATTGCCCTGGCATCTGCTAAATTGATTTGTAAATCTTCCCCTGCAGAATATAAGGTAACTTTATAATTATTTTGGGCAATATTTTCTGCCAAGACCCTTAGCACTTTGGTAGTAAATTTAGACATTCCGGGATGATATACAATATATATTTGTTCGATGGAAGCATCGCTTCCAATGGTTTCCGCAGGTATATTTTTCTCTCTATCCAAAATAGAAACTACCGCAGAACCTACGCCCGCAGGCAGGATGATAATAAAAGTTAAAAAGTAAAATACAATCAATAAAATAATCCCCATTACACCCATTCTGCCCTTTAGTCTGAAAAAAATAGTGTGCAGCCAAAGCAAAGAAATGGCTGCAACAAGGGGAAAAATTCTAACTCCTATGGGTATTATCCTGGCAAAATTTGTCATAAAAAGGGGTATACTCAGCAATAATATAATGATGGTGTAAAGGATAGCAAAATTCATTTCAAACCCTCCTTAAATATTTTTATCAAATCTATCAAGCATGAATTAAAAATTCGTTGGTCATTCCTTAGCAAAAAATATTGAAAAATCCTCTTTTTCACCAAAAAATAAGTACAATGATTGAGTATAATTTTACCATACTATTATCGTTTAAAATAAAATTTCTATCGGAATTTACTTTTCTTTTCTATCACAATCTTCTTCTGTCTTCCTTTCTTTTTTAAACTCTTCTCCGCAAAAATTGCCTGTCCGGTAAAAGGGTCTCTTTCAGTATAATACATTAGGGTTGAATAGGTGGAAGGAGTGGGGGTAAATATCTGGATTTGTTCCGGATTGAGCTTTAGCTCTTGGGAGGTATATTCTTTCAATCTGTCCATATCTGCTTCCCTGCATCCCGGATGAGCGGCAATTAAATAATAGGTTAAAAATTGTGTCTTTTTCTGCTCTTTATTTATCTGTAAAAATTTATCTCTAAATCTTTTTAAATATCCCTGGTCGGGTTTGCCCATTTTTTCTAAAACATTATTTTCCGTATGTTCAGGAGCAATTTTCAACTGGCCGGAGATGTGATACTTAACTAATTCGCGTAAATATTCTTCTCCATATTTTTGGTCATCCAATAACATGTCATAGCGTATCCCTGAAGCGACAAAAACCTTTTTTATCCCCTCAATTCGTCTTATCTTATTTAAAATTTCCATCTGCTTTTTATGATTTATCTTTAAACTCGGGCAAATTTGGGGATACAGGCATCTCTTATCAGTGCAGCTTCCCGACTTTAATTTCTTCTGACATTCTATTCCGTACATATTGGCGGTAGGTCCGCCCACATCCAAAATATATCCCTTAAAATCCCCCAATTTAGTCAATAATTTCGCCTCTCTTAAAATCGATTTTTCGCTCCTTCCCTGAATAACCCTTCCCTGATGGACGGTTATGGAGCAAAAATTACACTCCCCATAACAACCGCGGTGAGTGGTAATAGAGAATTTTATGGTCTTTAGGGCTTCTACTTCTCCTTCTTTTTTATAATAGGGGTGGACTTCTCTTTCATAGGGTAAATCATAAATCTTATCCAGTTCCTTTTGGGCAAGAGGATAACTGGGCGGATTTTGAATTAAATATCTGCTGTCCTGCTGCTGACATAATCCTTGGGCAGTTAGCGGGTCATTATTTCGATAAAAATCATGAAACATGGAGATAAATTTTTTCTTATCTTTTTTAACTTCCTGGTAAGAAGGGAGTATGGTATATTCTTCTCTGTAATGTGGAGAGATGTAACATATTCCTCTGATATCTTTCCAATCTTTGCCGGTTTTCAAATTGCGGGCTAATTCCAAAACAGACTTTTCTCCCATACCATAGACTAAAATATCTGCCTTGGCATCAAAAAGTATCGCTCTTCTTATCTGGTCATCCCAATAATCATAATGGGCTATTCGGCGCAGGCTCGCTTCTATTCCTCCCAGGACAATCGGTTTGGTCTTTTTGAAATAGTTTCTTATCAGATTAGAATAGACTATAGTGGCTCGATCAGGCCTCTTAATATTTTTTCCTCCGGGAGTAAAATCATCTTTCCTCCTTCTCTTCTTCAGGGCAGTATAATTAGCCACCATCGAATCTACCGAGCCACCGGTAAGGCCCCAAAAAAGAGCAGGCTCTCCCAGTCTGGTAATATCTTTCTCACTCTCTGTATCTGGCTGGGCAATAATACCCACCTTATATCCTGCTGCCTGAAGCACCTTTCCGATGACGGCTGCTCCGATGTAAGGACTGTCTATATAGGTATCCCCGGTTACAATAATAACATCCAACCTATCCCAGGATAATTTTTTCATCTCTTCTCTGGAAGTAGGCAAGAACATTTACAATCTCCTTTATTAACTAAAATTCCTTAAAGACTCTGGCTAAAGATTTACCGGGTGCTTTTAAGTCCAAGTCTAAAAAATAACCAAAGGGAGTTTGCCATGTTTTATAACCTGCATCTTCTAATCGCTTTTCAGCATTATTAAATATTGTTTTTGTTATCTCCGATTCAGCTTTACTTAAAGATAAATGAGCAAAAGAATGCAATAGAATATTGTTTGTGTCATTCTTTTTAGCTGCCCATTTTAAATTTTTAATTAATTTAGTTTCAACTTTGTCAATTTTTTCTTCGTCTTCTTTTTCAACTTGGATAAATCCTACCAAAACATCTTCTATTTGCTTTTCTTCTTCATATTCTTCAACTGTTTCTAAAGTTTTCTTACTCGTTTTATAAGCAAATCTATCTGCGTAAATCATCAATAGTTTCATATCTTTACCTTCTTTCTTGTAAGATTTTAACGTTATATTAGGTAGCAATACGGCGTTTTTGTACTTTTATTCTCTTAATCATCTTATTCTCATTACAACCTTAATAAATATCCATTATTTTTTAGCCAATCTTCATGCTCTTTATATTCAGGATCTAAGATTCCCATTTTATTCCAAAATGCTTTTGAATGATTTTTTAATTCAAGATGCACGAGCTCATGAACAACAACAGAATCTATAATAGGTAAAGGAGCCATAATTAATCGCCAGGCAAAACTTAGATTGCCTTGGTGAGAGCAAGAACCCCATCTCTTTTGCGCATTGGTAATATTGATTTTATTATATTCAAATCCCCTTTTTTGCGCATATAATCTAACCCTCTGGGATATGGTTTCATATGCCCTTCGCTTATACCAAATCATAAAAATATTCTTTGCGTGAGATAAATATTTTTTTGAAAGGAAAAATTCATTCTCAAAATTTAATAGAATTTCTCGATTATCCACTAACTTTAAAGGGTAATCATTCCCCAGATAAAGGAATCTTTCTCCGTTAACAAATTCTTTTTTATTAAATTTCAAATTCTTTAATTGAACTTCTTTTTGCCTTTTCTCCAATCTTTCCTTATATTTTAAAACAACTTCATTGATAACTTCTTCACTGGTATGAAAAGGCGCCCTTACGATTAATGCGGCATCATTATTTATATACATACCGATGCTTTTTCTCTTTGAACGTATTATCTTCTTAATTTTTATGATTCTACCCTCCTTAGGTAGTCGTCTGCTTTTCCTCTTACTACACCACCAAAGTATACACTAACCATATGATCCCGTAAATGACTTATACAAAAGCTGCATCATTGTCCCAATGATACTCCGAGTTTAAAAGCTTGGTGGAGCAGTTCTTCTCGCTTTCTGGCGCCTTCTCCACGGTCAGAGTCCGTAATCATTAAAGTATCTATCAACTCAACATTGGCGAAATATTTGCACCAGATTCTTATAGATACCAGTGCGTGTTCAGGATTTTTCGATAAGTTAGCCACCCAGATAAAGACACCTTTCTTTCTTTTCTCCAACCTCGACTTGAATATCAATTTACCATCCGGGAGTGTAACCATCTCCGCCAGACAATTTGAGCGATCAATAAGCAATTTGAGCTGAGCACTTAAGGAACCAAAATAGGCAGGAGCCCCGATAACCAGAGCATCAGCAGTTTCAAGGGTATCATATATTTTTTCCATCCCATCTTTGTAAAAGCAATAATCAGGGGCGGGAAATCTCTCACAGGCCTGACAGGGCTTTATTTCCAGATCATTGAGATAGATTTTTTCTGTTTCTGCACCGACGGACTGGGCACCTTCCAGAGCTTTCGTTACAAAGGTATCAGTATTCATCTCTTTCCTAGGACTACTTACAATTCCCACTACTTTTAGAACCATCATCTCATTCGCTCCTTAATTAAATATAATTGATAAAAAAGACATTTTACCTGTTGTTAGAAAAGAGTTAAAATGTTTAATTGACATTTAATCTATTTAAAAAAATATTTGGCTAATTGAATCTTTTT
>Ga0315548_1003202_pt1 | contig 12365 bp, 9 predicted proteins | sample SalMarSW160110MG_2_FD_202540 | JGI IMG/M metagenome (GOLD analysis project Ga0315548, IMG submission 202540) | Salt marsh sediment microbial communities from the Plum Island Ecosystem LTER, Massachusetts, United States - Salt Marsh Sediment SW1601-110 ... | reverse complement strand
CACAGCGGGAAACTTGGTCGGGCTGTATTTGGCACAACAGCTCGATCCGTTGAAACCGGAGGGACAGGTTGAGGCCTCCAGGTTCCTGCAAACCGCCATGGCCGCTTTTGACGTCACAGGGCTCTGCTTTATGGCAAGCGTGGCCCTGTTGACCCCCGAAGCTGGTGAGGTATTTATGAAGGTGCTCAATGCCAAATTAGGCACACAGTTCGGACCGGACGACTTCCCAGGGGCCATGGGTATTCGAGTATTGAAGGCGGAGAAAGAAGCCAACAGAAAGGCAGGGTTTACGAAAGAAGATGACCGATTGCCCAGGTTTTACTATGAGGAGCCCCTGCCTCCCCATAACACCGTGTTTTCCATTACTGACGAAGAGATTGACAGCACCTTCGATTTCTAATGGGAATCAAGAAGAAAAGGAGGGATGAGATATGTAATATTTTATGAGAACAAGAGTTAGTAAAGTTTGCAAAAACCTTTGGAGGGAGGAAAAGTAAATGGAAAAGAAAGCATTGTCTGGCCTGATAGTTTTGGCACTTGGGGCATTGCCTTTATTTTTTTCTTGTACCTTAACAAACCTCACAACCCCAACAACTCCACCAACCCGATCGATGATTGATCCTATTGTTTCCACTCAGTGGTTATCGGATAATAGGAGTTTTCCAAACCTGCTCATCCTTGATGTCAGGGCCCCGGACAACTATGCAAAAGGGCATATCCCCAACGCAATAAATGTTCCCGGTCTTGGCAACTGGTACTTAAATCTCTTCTGCAAAGAATTTCCTTGGATGGAAGTGCCGGAAGAAAAAGCCCTTTTTACCACTATCGGCAAAGCAGGGATAACCGGTGATTCCCTGGTGGTTGTTGTGGGTAGAACAACTGACCCAATGGCCCCCTATGCCGTCGCGGATGCTGCCAGGGTTGCCACTACGATCCTGTATGCCGGGGTTGAAAACGTGGCTATCCTTGATGGGGGATACGATAAGTGGGCCGCGGAGGGGAAGGATACCTCCACCGAACTCGTCACCCCAACGGCAAGAGCATATACCGGTGCAGCCCATAAAGCAACGTTCGTCTCAACGGATTATGTTAAAGGAAAGATCGGGAAATCCATCATAGTCGACGCTAGAGACCCTGATGTTTACTTTGGTTTAGTGCAGGAACCGTGGGCAAAAAAAGCAGGCCATATCCCAACGGCGAAATCTTTGCCCATCCCTTGGTTCTGGAATTTTGTGAAGGATAAAAAAGGAGCGGTAACGTACGGAACTTGGAAAGATATCAATATAGCGAGAGAAATGGCCTCAGCCGTACTTGGTGAGGATACCTCCGAGGAGATCATTGTCTATTGTGGTGTTGGGGGGTATGCTAGCTCTTTATGGTTTGTGTTACATGAGGTGATTGGCTATCCGAATGTAAAGATATATGACGGCTCGATACAGGAATGGACGGCAGATCCAGAAGCACCGGTTGTCAAATATAAGTATGAGTGAGGCCGCAGATTCTCGCTGTTAAAAAATAGGGAATACATCCTTACGATCGGAGGGGTTCCAAGCCCAAAAAAGAGATCCTTATACGATCAAGGGGAGGAGTCTGTTTAGCTCCTTACATGGTGATTGTTTGACTAAATGGGTCAGACATTTTCGATTGGCTATTGCAATCAATAGGCGTTTTGAGTGTTCAGGGGTTCAGTGTTCAGGAAAGACCCCCTACCCTTCATGGCTCCTGCTCCCCCCTGAACTCTGAACGCTGAACGCTGCACACTTGAACACTCGCATTACCTGAGGCGTGGAAACAATGATCAACGTTGATTCAAAGTTGAAGCGAATTTCAAATATGTTTGGCTAGTTATTCCCGGTGTAAGGTTCTCTATTAGCCAATGTGAAAGGAGGTAAACACTATGTCAGGTGAATTGGTGAGATTGCTATCGGATTTGAAGGAACCAGAGGCCTTAGCATTCGTTGAGAAGGCCTTGGGAGAGGGTGTCGATCCCCTGGATCTCTTAGGGCAGTCCAAGGAAGCCATGAACATCGTGGGCCAGAGATTTGCAAGTAGTGAGTACTTCATCCCGGACCTTGTGTTTTCAGGGGTGATCCTCAAGCGCATCGTAGAAATGCTCGAGCCCCATCTCAAGAAAGGCCAAGAGGCGGAACGTCTGGGAAAGGTCATCATCGGAACAGTAGCAGGTGATATCCATGACATCGGGAAGGATCTTGTGGTCTTTATGCTGGATGTCAACGGGTTTGAGGTCCTCGACCTGGGCATCGATGTGCCGGTGCAGAAATTCGTGGATACGATCAAAGAGACGAGCACTAAGGTGGTTGGGCTGAGCGGGTTCCTGACCTTGGCATTTCAGTCCATGAAGGACACGGTAGATGCGATCAAAGAGGCCGGACTCCGAGACAAAGTAAGAATCATGATCGGAGGAGGCCAGATCGATGAACAGGTCAGGGGTTTTACCGGGGCGGATGCCTATGGAAAAGACGCCATGGAGGCCGTTCGACTGGCCAAAGGCTGGATAGGAGGGTAAGACAATGGAAAAGAAATGGGAAGAGATGTCATCGGACGAGAAACAGGAGGCGCAGCTTCAAAAGTGGCTTTCGCCGAAAGACCCTGAGGGGAATGACCTTAAATTTCAAAGCCCCCAAGCCGAGAAGGCGTTTAAGGAAAGGGCAACCAGGCTAAAAGATGCTATTCAAATGAAGAAAAAGCCGGACAGGGTGCCCGTCTTTACCATTTATGGCTTTTACCCCGCTCTTTATGCCGGGTTTACCCCTCAAGAATTGATGTATGACTACGACAAATGCCTCGTGGCACATAACAAATACGTGCTGGACTTTGCGCCGGATGGGCATATTGGCGCGGTTGTGCCTGGCCCGGGAAAGCTCTTTGAGATTCTTGACTACAAGTTATACAAGTGGCCAGGCCATGGGGTCTCGCCTAGTGTTTCATACCAGTGCAACGAAGGCGAATACATGAAGGCGGACGAATACGATGCCTTTATTGATGACCCGTCGAATTTCTACAGCAATGTCTACCTGCCGCGCATATTCGGCGCCCTGGAGCACTTACATGCCTTTAGTATCAGCGATGTGCTGGAAATATATGGAGCTGGCTTTAATTTTATACCCTTTGGTCTACCCCCAGTTCAGGCTGCCTATAAGGCTCTTTTTGAGGCTGGCGCTGAAGCCCTGAAATGGGTAGGATTTATGGTTGCTCACGCTACTGAAATGGCAGCCGCCGGATTTCCCGCCTTCTGGGACGGACCTGCCAAGCCACCGTTTGACATGATTGGCGACACCCTCAGGGGAACCAAAGGGATAATGACGGATATGTACCGCCAGCCGGATAAGCTCCTCCAAGGCCTGGAGGCAATGACGCCGTTAGTGATTAAGATGGGGGTGGCCGGGGTCAAGGCGTCTGGAGTCCCTGTGGTGCCTATAGTTATGCATAAAGGCGCCGATGGCTTCCTCTCCGATGAGCAGTATAAGAAATTCTACTGGCCCCCCTTTAGAAAGGTCCTCATGGGCTTAATTGATGAGGGAATCGTACCATTTTGTTTCGCTGAGGGAGGCTATAACTCGCGTCTGAAAATTATCCGGGATTTACCTAAAGGTAAGGTTATATGGTGGTTAGACCGGACAGACATGACTAAGGCCAAGGAAATACTCGGCGACGTTGCCTGCATCGGCGGCAACGTACCGCCCGGCTTATTAGCCGTGGGCACACCCCAGCAAGCGAAAGACTACGCCAAGAAACTCATCGATACTTGCGGCAAAGGCGGTGGCTATATACTGGGCAACGGGACGGTAATTGAACAGGCAAAGCCGGAAAATCTCCATGCAATGATTGATACGGCCAAGGAATACGGCGTATACAAGTGAAGCTCCCTGCGCTCCCGCGCGGGGCATCCTGGCGAAGGCGAGTGAATCACGGACGGACCAAGCTAAAGATGACTGTATCGCTATTTTTCTTTGCTCCAGGAGGCCAGCAGTGAAACTCAACTTCTACTCAAAAGAACCTCTCTGCTTTCAAGGAGAGGCTCATTTAAGCGATGTGAAAAGGACCTATAAAAAGGCCTAGATGAAAGGAGGACATGTCAAGTAAATTCATATTAAAAGAGTTGTGCCGTTACAGCAGAGGAACGTTTGCTGATATCGTGTATCGCAATGCCCTTTTGCATTCCGATGAAAAGGCCTTTATATGCGGCTCACAGAGAATCACGTTCGCCCAGTTCAATGCACGGGTGAACAGCTTGATCCATGCACTTTGCTCATTAGGGGTCGGAAAAGGAGATGGCATAGGCATTCTGTCGTGGAATTGTCTTGAGTACGTGGATGTGTATGGGGCTGCAATGAAAGGGGGATTTATTGCCTCGCCTTTCAACCCCAGGCTCCACAGCGAGGAGTTAGAATATCTCATTAATTATTCAGAGGCAAACACACTTTTTATTGGCCCGGAACTTGCCCCAACCGTCAACAGCCTACGATCCCATCTTCCCAAAGTGAAGCACTATATTTCCTTCGGGGGTTCTGCTCCTGACATGCTTTCTCATCACGCGTTGCTCGCCACGCATCCATCGAATGAGCCTGAGGTGAAGGTGAGCAACGACGACCCCTTTCTCATCTTTTATACCAGCGGTACCACGGGTGTCCCTCGCGGCGCCCTCTACAGCCATTACCGCAAGTTGGATAACACCAGAATAAAGGCCTTGGAGATGGGCGCAAAGCCCGGTGATAAGCATATTATGGTGCTGCCGTTTTTTCACATCGGTGGAGATAGCCATGTGTGGCCATTTTTCCTGGTTGGGGGTTGCAATGTGATCATGCCTCAAAAAGCCTTTGATCCGGTTTCCGTTCTTCGGGCGATTCAAGAAAAGAAGGCCACGGATATACAGATTGTCCCCACACAGCTGAGCGCTATGTTGTCTCGCCACGACTTGAAAAACTACGACTTAAGCAGTCTGAATAGGATCTATTATGCAGCATCCCCCATGCCAGTGGAGTTATTGCGAAAGGGGCTTGAGGTATTCGGCCCGATTTTCTCACAGGGCTATGGACAGACCGAGTCGGGACCACAGATTACCTCCCTTCCCAGGAAGGCTCACCAAGTGCTGGACAGGCCGTCGGAAGAGCAAAAAGTGTTGCGTTCCTGCGGGCAGCCGAGTCTCGGCGTTCATGTGAGAATTGTCGATGAAAACAATAACGACCTTGAGCCTGGAATGGTTGGCGAAATCATTGCTCAAAGTGATTCAATCATGTTAGAATACTGGCACAGACCGCAAGAAACCAAGGAGACTATCATCGATGGGTGGCTCCATACCGGCGACCTCGGATACTATGATGAAAATGGATTCATCTATATCGTAGACAGGAAGAAGGACATGATTGTGACGGGCGGTGAAAATGTATATTCTCGAGAAGTAGAAGACGTCCTTTACAAGCATCCTGCAATTGCCGAAGTTGCTATCATCGGCATCCCTGATCCAGTATGGGTGGAGCGTGTTCATGCAGTGGTCGCCCTAAAGGAAGAGGCAGTTGCTTCTGAGAACGAAATTATCGCCTTCTGCAAAAAGCATCTGGCTTCTTATAAGGCACCGAAATCGGTTGAGTTCCTTGACTCGCTTCCCAAAAACCCCCAGGGCAAAATACTTAAGAAGGAGATCCGGGCGAAATACTGGGCTCATAATAAACCATATACTCAAACCAAGAGGTAATGGGATAGGAACATTACCATGCTCCGTGCCGTCATCTCTCAGCTCTGTCTCTGTCGCATTATCGAAGAGGGAAATTGCATGCACTATTCCCTCTTTAATAACGCACTAAGGAGTCAAAGATGAATATCGCAAAGAACTTGGAACAATCGGCATTCTACTTTCCTGATCGGCCTGTCGTGAGCGAAGTCTCGTCCGAAACCAGCTATGCCCAGCTTAATGAACGAGCCAATCGCGTGGCAACCGCACTCATCAGGATAGGCATTAAGCCCGGCGATCACATCGGGCTTTGCGCACCAAATTCCAGTGATTGGATTGCCTTTTACTTCGGTGTGCTCAAGGCCGGCGCTGTAGCGGTGACCCTCTCCAGTATGCTTAAGCGTGATGAATTGTCTCTTTTGATCAACCACTGCAGGCCCAAGATCCTTTACACCTTTGATGAGAAACTGGATGAACTGGCCGCATTCCGAGGGGCAGAATGGTTGGATAAGGTGATCAGCCCCCATGGCGACCTGGATTTCGAACAATTATCGAATCTGGGATCCGGCTCCTTCCAGGCTATCGACCGTGACCGTTCTGACACAGCCGCTATTCTCTATACAGGAGGGACAACAGGAACGCCGAAAGGGGTTATGCTCACACACGAAAACATCAATACGGCCATACAGAGTGTCGTTTTTCATGAGCGATCAAATGAAGAGGATAGGGGGCTCCTTTTTTTGCCTCTCAACCACGTCTTCGGCCAGATGCACATTATGAATGCCACCATATTGAGCGCGGGTTGCCTTGAGATGATACCCGTTTTTGATATGGAACGCGTTCTGTATCTTATGGAAAATGGCCGTGTGACCAAGCTCTTTGCTGTTCCCACGCTGTATGTTCGTTTGCTGGCTGTGGAGAGGCTCAAGGAAAAACTCGGTGCCGTGCGCTATTGTTTTTCGGCCGCGGCCAGCATGGCAGCAGAGGTGGTCCGCCATTGGAAGGAGCAAACCGGTCTGGCGATTTATGAGAGCTATGGTATGACAGAGTCGGCCTCTATGCTAACGTATAATCATTACTACCGCCATGTCATTGGCTCAGTGGGCACAACGGTGCCAGGTGCGGAAATTCAGATTAGAGATGAAACTGGCAAACAGATGGGTGTGGGAGAGAAGGGTGAAATTTGTATTAGGGCTCGCAACATTATGAAAGGCTATATCGATAACCCCGAGGCCAACGAAACCGCTTTTTGGGGTGGGGAATGGTTCCGTTCCAGTGACATCGGCCTCTTTGATGATGATGGCTACGTGTATATCGTAGACCGGCTAAAGGATATGATTATTACCGGCGGTGAAAACGTATACTCCCGCGAGGTGGAAGAGGTCCTTTACACCAGGCCGGAAATCCAAGAATGTGCGGTCATAGGACTTCCTGATCCGGAATGGGGCGAGCGGGTGACGGCCTTTTTGCTATTGAAGTCCGGTGAATCCTTGGATAAGGATGCCTTGCATGCCTATATGAAATCTTATCTTGCGCCATTCAAGGTTCCTAAAGAGTACGTGACAGTAAACGATTTCCCCAGGAGCCCGGCCGGAAAGATCCTGAAGCGAGAACTAAGGAAACAATTTTTAGAACAGCCACGGGATTCCCGTTGAGCACAGGCAGCAAGCATAGCGAAATTTTTGCAACTTACTGCAAATGAACCACCTTACAGCAAGCTGCAGGGTATCCATTATCAAACTTCCCCTCCCTTGATGCCCGCCTGCCACTGCGAGGCACGAGCGGGCAGGGGAGGGGATATAGGGGAGGGTGAACAGAGTTTTTGAGAGCGAAGATAGCTGCTTTCAGAAGATGAGCATGGCACACAGGAGATCGCGATAGGTGGAAACTGACAGCAAGGTTACCTTACGGATTGACAACCTCTCGCTTAGCTTTGGCGGCGTCAAAGCCCTCAACCGCGTGAGCATGGATGTCAGGGAAAATGAGATACTAGCTATCATTGGGCCCAATGGCGCCGGCAAGACTGCCCTTCTCAACTGCATCAATGGTTTTTACAAACCGCAAGAGGGAGAGATCTACTACGATGGACAGAAAATTACCCGAATGCGGCCGGATAAGCTGGCGAAATTCGGTATAGCGAGAACCTTTCAGAATATTGAGCTCTACACTGGATTAAGCACTCAAGACAACCTCATGGCAGCCCGACATGTTCTGATGAAGCAAAACTTCGTTACAGGCGGACTATACCTTGGCCCGGCACTCAAAGAGGAAATCGAGCACCGAAAGACAGTAGAGGAGATTATCGACTTTCTCGAAATCGAATCCATTAGAAAGAAGGCGGTTGGCCTTTTGTCTTACGGAATGAGAAAAAGGGTTGAACTGGCAAGAGCACTAGCGCTCGAACCGAATGTGCTTCTTCTTGACGAGCCCATGGCAGGGATGAACTTAGAGGAAAAGGAGGATATCGCCCGTTTCATCCTTGATATATTTGAAGGTCAGGGAGGCACCTATCCTGACACACCTGTTCTAAGGGATGGGATTGGTTGTATCATCCTTGTCGAGCATGATATGGGGGTCGTGATGGACATTGCAGACAGGATTGTGGTTCTTGATTTTGGACGTAAGATTGCCGAGGGAACCCCAAAAGAGATCGGCACGAATCCCGAGGTCATAAGGGCTTACCTGGGAAAGGAAAAATAAGGGTCTGGAATAATGTTGCAAGTAAACAATATTGAAGTTGTATATATAAATGTTATTCAGGTGTTGCGAGGTGTTTCACTGGAAGTTGGCGAAAGCAAGATAATTGCCCTGCTTGGGGCAAATGGTGCGGGCAAGACAACTACACTAAAAGCCGTGTCAGGGATGTTAAGGACGGAAGAGGGAGAGGTGAGCGACGGCAGCATTGATTTTGACGGCAAGAGAATAGATAGGTATGGTCCCGAAGAGATTGCTAACCTGGGCATCAGCCAGGCTATGGAAGGCCGAAGGGTTCTCGAGCACCTCAGTGTTGAAGAGAATCTATTGCTAGGTGCCTACTGCCGTAAAGACCGTGCTGGAGTTAAGAAGGATATAGAAATAGTCTTTGATTGGTTTCCAAAGATTAAACAACTTCGCCGTCAGATGAGCGGCTATCTATCTGGCGGGGAACAGCAAATGTTAGTGATAGGGCGAGCACTCATGGCACGTCCGAAACTGATGCTTCTGGATGAGCCCTCACTGGGCCTTGCCCCTTTGCTAGTGGAAGAAATCTATGAAATTATTAAAAGAATTAATGCCGAACAAAGGATGGCGATACTACTGGTGGAGCAAAATGCCAGAGCTGCCTTGGGTATCGCAGATTATGGTTATGTCATGGAGAATGGCAGGGTAGTTCTGGAAGGTCCGGCTGAGAAAATGAAGGATAATAAAGATATTCAGGAGTTCTATATGGGGCTCTCAACCGCTGGTTCTAAAAAAAGCTATCGTGACGTCAAACACTACCGGCGAAGAAAGAGGTGGCTTACCTAATAGAAATAAAAGGATGTAGGAAATGACTCCCGGCACAGCGCCAGTCTACAGTGAAAAGGGTGATACCTGGCCAAAGATACTCAGATATAACTATGAAAAATATGGCGGTAACCATAAGGCCATGCGACATAAATATTATGGTATATGGCAACCTTATACCTGGAAGGACTACTATCTAAATGTTAAACGCCTGGCACTTGGCCTGTTATCCATCGGGTTTGAGCCTGGAGATAAGGTGCTTGTTATCGGGGATAATGCCCCCCAATGGTACTATGCTGAGCTTGCTGCCCAGGCGAACCATGGAGTTTCAGTGGGGATGTATTCAGATCTAACCCCGCAAGAGATTCAATATATTGCCGAAAATTGCGAGGCACGATTTGCTGTGGTTGAAGATCAGGAGCAGGTCGATAAGTTCCTCCAAATCAAGGACGAGCTGCCCCTGCTCAAAAGGGTTATTTACTGGAAGTATAAGGGGTTAGCCCACTACAACGACCCTCTTTTGGTGGGATACAGGGAGATTCTGCGATTAGGAGAAAAATATGAGGGGGAACACGCCGGGCTCTTTGAACAGAATGTGGATACCGGGAAAGGGGATGATGTCTGTGCCATCGTTTACACATCGGGAGCTACCGGAGTTGCACCCAAGGGAGCTGTCCACACTTATCGAACGATGAGGGCAGGTGCTGACCATCACTTGCAGCTTGATCCTTGGTATGAGAATGATAATGTCGTCCCTTACCTTCCACCAGCATGGATGACTGAGCAATGGTTTGGAATCGGTTGCCACCTGTTATCGGGAAACATCCTGAACTTTGTTGAAGCGCCAGAGACCCAACAGCGGGATAGAAAGGAAATACGGCCTAATATCGTATCTGAAAGCGCTCTGCTCTGGCAGAATCAGGCAGCTGGCGTTCAGGCACGGATTCATGGCGCTGGTGCTGTCAAGAGGTTTGCCTACCGTATGCTCATGCCGATTGGCCATAAGATGGCTGAGTTACGGTATAGAAAGCAAAAGCCAACTCTGCGCTTGAAGATGCTTTTTCTTTTTTCCGATCTATCTCTATTTAGACCTCTCAGAAATAGTCTCGGTTTGTCAAATGCCAGAATCTGTTATACCACCGGAGCGGTGCTTAGCCCAGATGCCTTTCGGTTCTACCATGCTCTCAATCTTCCTCTCAAAAGCCTGTATGGAACAACAGAGGGGGGAGCTCTCACCGGCGCAAGGAATGATGATATCAGGTTGGAGACCGTCGGTCCCGCTCACAAGGGAACCGAGGTAAAGATAACCGATGATGGCGAGCTCATTTATCGGGGACCCGGCATTTTCCTTGGTTACTATAAGGACCCGGCTAAAACTGCCGAGGTGCTTAAAGACGGGTGGTTTTATAGTGGAGACAGCGGTTTCATTAGAGAGGATGAACACATTGTATTTGTGGACAGTGTGAAGGATCTTATTAAGCTCCGAAATGGCGATACTTTGGCGCCCCAGTATGTGGAAAGCCAGCTCAGGTTCAGCCCTTATATCAAGGATGCCTGGGTAGTGGCCGGCAAAGAAGGGGCTTATGCCTCTGGCATCATAGTCATTAACTATAATAACGTCGGCTGGTGGGCTGGACAAAAGAGGGTGGCTTATTCCACCTTTGCCGAGCTTTCCCAGAAGTCGGAGGTTCATGAGCTGGTAGAGCAATATATCGACAGAATAAACAGCACGTTGCCTCCCGGTTCAAAGGTGAGAAAATATGTCAATCTGCATAAGGAATTCGACCCTGACGAGGGGGAGTTAACCAGAACCAGGAAGCTGCGAAGAACATTTTTGGAAGAGCGCTACCGCGAGCTTATCGATGCGATCTATAGTGATAGGAGTGAGGCGCCGATAGAGGTTCGGGTCTCATCCCGGGATGGACGGACGGAAATAATTGAGATTACTCTTAGCATCAAGTCTATTGAGGGAGCTGCCTTGTGACCTTTTTTCTACAATTAGTAGTAACGGGCCTTGCCCAAGGCATGGTCTATGCCCTGATTGCAATCGGATTTGTGATCATTCTTAAATGCTCCGAGGTGTTTAACATTGCCCAGGGACACTTTGTTATGATCGGTGGGTACCTGGGCTACACCTTTTTGGTGCCGTTCGGCCTACCCATATGGCCCGCCCTCGGAATGGCGATAGCAACGGCAATCATAATGGGGTTATTAATAGAACGCCTTATCCTGCGCCCTCTGCTGGGTGAGCCAGTACTCGCTGTAATCATGGCGACTATAGCCCTCGCCACGATATTGGGGGGGCTGGCAACCCTTCTCTGGGGTGCCGAATATAAAGCATACCATGGATTACTGCCGACGATAACTCTGAAGGTAGGCCAGATATCCATACCCTCGGAGTCTTTGATTGGACTTATCGTGTCTATTATTTGTGTGGCGTTACTCATGCTCCTCTTTCGCTATACTAAGATCGGGTTGGCGATGAGAGCCACTGCTGAAGATCTGCAGGTAGTGCAGAGTGTTGGTATCAGGGCAACAACCGTCTATGCCGTCTCATGGGTTATTGCCTGTGTCGTCGGTGTAATCGGCGGCATCCTGTTGGGGGGAGTATCTGGCGCGAATATGGATCTCGCTAATATCGGCCTCAAGGCATTTGCAGTCGTGCTGCTGGGTGGAGTGAACTCCATCGGCGGGGCCATTGTAGCCGGAATAATACTGGGAATGCTGGAAAACGTCGCTGCCGGGTACCTTGACCCACTCCTGCCTGGCGGGGGATTGGCTCAGGTATTCCCATTTCTTGTTATGATCATCGTGCTCATCTTCAGGCCGTACGGGCTCTTTGGTCTGGTCGGGATAAAAAGGATTTAATAAATGATTTTACGCACTGGAACCTTTCAAGAAAATTACGCGCAGGATATGGCTATCTTCCACTCCAAGCTGAAATGGGGGATAGTGGTTGCCTTTATCATCTACCTTTTCGCCTGCCCCCTCTTTTCTAGTGACAGGATACTGACCATACTGACCATGATGGGTATTGCCGTTATCAGCGTCCACGGGCTCAATATTCTCACTGGATACTGCGGCCAAATCTCCATAGGGCATGCGGGTTTTATGGCAGTCGGTGGTTATACCTCGGCTGTTTTGTGTGCCAAGCTTAGCGTGCCATTCTGGGCGGCCCTCCCCTGTGGTG
>Ga0315548_1003198_pt1 | contig 12372 bp, 3 predicted proteins | sample SalMarSW160110MG_2_FD_202540 | JGI IMG/M metagenome (GOLD analysis project Ga0315548, IMG submission 202540) | Salt marsh sediment microbial communities from the Plum Island Ecosystem LTER, Massachusetts, United States - Salt Marsh Sediment SW1601-110 ... | reverse complement strand
CCCCCGTGGCCGCTAAGTGAAGAGGAGTTGCTCCATCTTTGGCTTTAGCATGAATATTCGCACCTTTCTCGATTAAAAATTTAGCTACATCAGCTGCCCATCGGCCATTTGCAACTGCTGCATGTAAAGGTGTCCATCCATTATTATCTTCTGCATTAATATCTGCTCCATTGTCAAGAAGGAGGACAGCAACATCTAAGCGCCCAACTAATGACGCTTCATGCAGCGGTGTTTGACCCTCTGCGTTTTTTGAATTTATATTAGCGCCGTTATTGATGAGCATTTCAATTTCTTCAATTGAAGCGCAATTAACTGCATTGTGAAGCGGCTTGTCCTTACACCCACTTGTATGTAGAATAATTAACATTATGAGTAAAGGTAGACGCATGCTTTTCTGTATCATAAAGATTCTCCTATGACACCAAAGATAATTTAATCTCTCATTCTGGTAATCCGACTATACAGATGCATAACTTCTCTTTAGTTTTTCATAATTCACATCTTTCCCTCCGCCAAATTAGATGGGGTGGACAATATACTCGCCGTTTTACACACTCTATTACAATTTCTGTAACTGTTTGTAAATGCGAAAAAGATTCCGAAGTTTTAGACCATGTATTTAGGTGTGTACAAACATAAGTCACCATATATGTTTTTACCTTTACTTTTATTCTTGTTTTAGTATAGCATCTTGTCCTTACATCAAAATATGTTGTTATCTCTGTATCTTTGCAGACGAACTTTGTGGTTCCTGAAAGTACTGATTCACAGTATCCATCTGAAACGTCATCATCACAATCAGTGGGGTATGGGGTTTCTCTTCTACATCTTTCCATCCATTTGCATTCAAAGGGATCGTATGGACTCCACCCACCGGCCAAGTCTCTAAGTTGACAATCGAAAAGAGGAGCATCCCAAGGCATAGGTGTGTACCCCCATAATCCCAATTGATCAAGTTTGTTTATAGGATTGCTTCTTACATATTCATACAAGCTTAGGCCATCTTTATATTGGGAAATTGCATCAAAGTAATTTGGAAGTTGTGGATTTGGTGTAATTCCCAGCGGGTCGTGAGTCAGCCATCGGCCGGTGTGCTGGTCGTAGTAACGATTGCGATTGTATTGGATTTTCAAAGAGCCGTTATCAAGTATATCCACCCTCCGGCCGGTAAACAAATACGGATTGTCAAAGTCGCTTTGGCCGTCAGGATCATCGGCAAAGTTCGGCTCTAATATATGGCAATTGCCGTATGCGTCATATTCGTAGCGCTCGAACACTGCGTAGTTGTTGCTGGCGCCCATGTAAAGGACGACCGGGCTGTATAAATGGTCGTGCAGGTAGTAAAAATTGCCACCCATCCTCAATACCTCATCGATGTAGTTGCCATAGACATAGTAGTTTTTCCTGTTATTTTGACTGTCGTATTCCTCTAATACCTGCCAGTTGTAGTTGTAATAGTAACGCCTTGTATTGTTGGAGTCAATAAGGTCTTTTTTCTCAATCCTCCGGCCAAGCGCATCATAGGCAAATTCCGCTATATCGTTGCCGTCTTTGATGATTTTGACAATGCGATTTTCATAGTCATATTCGTATTCATAGCTATCCTTATCCTTTACCAAATCTCCTGCTGCATTGTAGCTTAAGCTGCTTCCTCCCACACTGTCATAGCGATTGGTCAGGCTGTCAATAACATAAGCTTCATTGCTGTTGATTCTTGTGGGCATCCGGCCGCCAACTCTGTGGCATTATCGTTGTCGCTTCTATCGTTGCCCCGGATGAAATGGCGATGGTGATATGAAAAAACAGATAAAATAAGTAGATATACTTGATTTTCCGGCTCTTTTACCCATACTATTCATACTGCGTTTATCTTCAATGATTTCACAGTAGTCCCATAATTATATTGACTGATAAGTCTAAATATGGTAAATTTATGTGGTTATCATAAAGCGACGGAAAATATTGCGAGATGGCCCTTACTTTGTTTCCGCCATTTTAGTTAAAAAATGTGTTTTTATTGCGAAAGAATAGCAAGAAGAAATGAGAGGATATATATTCTTGAAATTTAAAATTTTGCAGAAAAAGTGTAACAATCAGTAGCTCATCTGGACTGTATTTATTAGAACCGTATTAGCCACGAATTAACACGAAAGAAGTTAGAGCGAATTCGTGAAAATTAGTGGTTGAAAGCGAAAATTTGGTGCCTTTGTGGCAAAAATATAAGGAGGTACAGAAGTGTTATCCAAAAAGTCATTTGCTATTTTATCACTAATTATGCTCATCACGAGCATTTGCGGTACAGCTATAGCAGCGGATCCAAATGAAATTGAGGAGGCAATCGAAAAAGGTGTTGCTTGGTTAGCGGCTCAACAAAATCCATCCGTGGGATATTGGCAAGATGGTGGGGGTAATGTGGCTGGAGCTACAGGACTTGCTCTGGTGAAATTACAGGAGCGAGCGTTTGAATTGGGATACACACCATTTGACCCCTGCTATCCCTACAAGGAAAACGTGGAAAAAGGATTGAAATATCTGTTCAGTCAGATAAGTGTCATCAGTATTTCTACTCAACCCCATGGTAATCCTGACAGTGATGGAGATGGTAATGGAGTGTTCGTGAACGCTGGTCGTCCAACATACGAGACGGGTATTGCCTTAATGGCCATCGCGTCCAGTCGGGCTCCTGACAGGGAAGTTAACTCGCCTGGTTCGCCGGTACACGGCTGGACTTACAAAGAAGTATTGGTTGATATGGTCGACTATATGGCCTTCGGCCAGTCCGATAGTGGAAGTGGCCGAGGCGGATGGGGATATGCTGATAATGAAGGATGGGCGGACAATTCGAATTCGGGTTATGCGGTTTCCGGATTGGGTTATGCGGAGTTGCCACGTTATGGTTTCAACTGTGTCATCCCTCAGTTCGTAAAAGACGAACTAAATATCTGGATAGATTACATACAATCTGCTGATGGCGGTTCTGGTTATTCGTCTCCAGGAACTTCTAATATCCTGAGGACCGGAAATCTAATCTTCCAAATGACTTTCTATGGAGATAACCAGGATTCCACACGTTTGCAAGATGCACTGGACTATCTGGGTAGCACCTGGATCAACCCTTCTAAAGATCCCGGTTGGGGTAATCCAGCTTATGGTGGTTCCCCTCACTATCAGGCGATGTATTGTACATCCAATGGTTTGCAGCACAGCGGTATAGATGCGATTGTGGTCGATAGTAATGAAAGGGACTGGTATTCCGATTTCGCCGATGCGCTCGTAAATGCTCAGAAAGCAAATGGTTCCTGACCTAGCGACCTTCATGGCGGGAACGTGTTGGCCACCGAGTGGGCCCTGTTGACATTGGAAAAGGTGCCTCCAGAAACGTGCAAGCTGAGGCTTACCAAGGTTGACGACATCAATGACGGTAATTGTGTCGGGCCGGGGGATGAAATAAACTACACGATTTGTTACAGTTATCTTGGTGATGCGAACTGCTGCCTGGATATTAATGATGTGAATCTCATTGATGAACTGTCGCCAGAAGTCGAGCCTAATAATCTTTTTGATCCCAACTACAATCCTTACGACAACACCTATACATGGCACATCGGGACACTGAAGCCCGGGGATGCAAATTGTTTTACGCTGACGGTCAAGGTGAAGGAATGCGTTGAACCAGGCATTACAATCAAAAACACGTGCAAATTAATAAGAGATGGTAACGAGGTTTTAGTCAGCGCTGAAGAGAACACGCCTGTATATTGCAATTGCATTATTGTTGATGATATGGATGATTACGGCGACAACGCTGAAACTCCCGGTGAGCCCGGCGGATGCATATATTATGTCTGGCGGGACGGCTGGGACGTCAGCGGGGCCATACAGGGTAACGATACCGGCTCTCAGGTATATCACTGGAATGATTACGGCACCGACCTGATGGAGAGTACGATTGTTCGCAGTGGTGTGTCGATGCCGTTTTATTATGAGAACGACGGCTACGTGGATTCCAAGCCAGCCGGCGGCCCAAATCCTGATAATCCGCTGTATTTATATTCTGAGGCCTCAGTGAGCACTTCTGATTTGGCTATCGGCTCAAACTGGACCTTAGGCGGTGCCAAATCGTTGGTCATATGGTTCTATGGCGACCCAAATAATGATGCCGGCGCCACCGAGCAGATGTATGTGGCTCTCGAAGGTGGCGACAGCGTTACAGTTGTGCCATACGATGGCGATATGGATGATATAACGAAGCCACACTGGCAGAAGTGGAGTATTCCCTTGTCCGAGTTCACCGACGTGAATCTGGCCAATGTCCAGAGGCTCTATATCGGTTTTGGTAATAGAGACGATCCGCAATCGGGCGGGGCTGGTATCGTTTACTTTGATGATATCCAGCTTCCCCTTGACAGCAGATGTGAGCTTGCAATCGACGAAGTAATGGCCTCATTCGATGGTAATTGTGCCGGGCCGGGTGAAATAATAACCTACACGATTTGTTACAGTTATCTCGGTGATGCGAACTGCTGCCCGGATATTAATGATGTGAATCTCATTGATGAACTGCCGGATGAGGTCGAGCCTAATAATCCTTTTGATCCCAACTACAATCCTTACGACAACACCTATACATGGCACATCGGGACACTGAAGCCCGGGGATGTAAACTGCGTTACGCTGAAAGTTAATGTGAAGGAATGCGTCGTACCGGGCAGTACAATCACAAACGAGTGCAAATTAATAAGAGATGGTAACGAGGTTTTAGTCAGCGCTGAAGAGAACACGCCTGTTTGCTGCCCGACGCTTACAAAGGTTGATGATGTCAATGACTGGGATTGTGTCGTCCCAGATGCTAACATAACCTACAGCATCTGCTACGCTGCTAATGGCTATGGCGATACGAATGTCGAAATTACTGATGAGTTACCGCCCGAAGTGAACTTTATATGGGCCAGCGATAGAGGGATTCATAAATACGGCATAGTCACCTGGGATATCGGCACATTGGGACCTAATGATTCTAATTGTATTACGCTAATAGTTAAGGTAAATGAAAATGCTGAGTCGCTTGGTACGATTACAAACTGTTGCGGAATGACAGGCGATTGCATTGACATCAACGACTGCGAAGACACTAATGTATGCTGGTGGCCCTGCTGCTATCCGATTTATGTTGATGCAAATGCTACTGGGGCCAATAATGGCTGCTCGTGGCTTAATGCTTTCACAAACCTGCAAGACGCCCTCGTAACTGTACAGTACTGCGACTGTAATGAGATTCGGGTGGCTGCGGGAACGTATAAGCCTGACCAGGGCTACACAGTTACGCCCGGCGACCGCGAGGCGACATTCGGACTAATCAACAATGTTGCTATTTACGGCGGGTTTCCACCCGGCGGCGGGCCGTGGGAGGTCCGTGACCCGAATGACCCGAACAACGAAACCATCCTCAGTGGTGACCTTGAAGGAAATGACCGCCTGGGCGTTGACCCATGTGACTTACTTAACGACCCCTGCCGGGCTGACAACAGCTATCACGTTGTAACCGGCAGCGGAACAGATGCAACGGCCGTCCTTGACGGCTTTACCATCACCGCCGGCAATGCAAACGGCCCTTGGGAAAACGTGGACGACCGCGGCGGCGGGATGTACAACTCCGGCGGCAATCCGACGATTACCAACTGCACATTCACCGGCAACTCGGCTGACTATAGCGGCAGCGGGATGTGCAATAGTGGAAGTCCAAATATTATCAACTGCACATTTGATAGAAACTCGGCGAAATGGGGCGCCGGCGGCGGGATGTATAATGGCGGCTTTGGGGCTTCATCAGATCCAAATATCATCAACTGCATATTCATTGAGAACTGGGCAAAATACGGCGGTGGGATGTCCAGCGGCGGATACGAGGTTTTGTCAGCTCCAAATATCATCAACTGCATATTCATTGGGAACTCGGCAGAATACGGCGGCGGGATGTACAATGTTGGGGCAGATGCGAATCTCATAAACTGTACGTTTTCCGGAAACTGGGCTGATGGCCTAGGCGGTGGAATATATAGTATCTTGAGTGGAACAACAATAACGAACTGTATCCTCTGGGGCAATGTTGGCGAACAAATTGGTCCGAACAGCGATGGTGTTTCAGTTACTTATAGCGATATCCAGGGTGGCTGGCCGGGCATCGGCAACATCAATGATGACCCGATGCTGGAGCCGGACGGCTATCACCTGACACCTTGCTCACCCTGCATCGATGCCGGCGACCCAAACTACATAGCCGGGCCTAATGAAACCGATATTGATGGTGAGCCGAGAATAATAGACGGCGACTTTTATGGTAAAGCTATCGTCGATATGGGTGCGGATGAATATTATATCGAAGATTGTAATGCTCTGCTATATGCGCATTGTCCAAGGCCGCCTAACGACGCAACGGTTGTTTTGCATAGCGATGAGTTTAAGCTCGAATGGACTCCAGGACTTTATGTGGATGATGTTAATGGCCATAAGGTTTATTACAGCGAAGATTTCAATGATGTTAATGACCGTACGGCTCTGATAGATACCGTGAACGAACCATATCTTGTTATCACGGATTACTTCGGCCCACTTCAATTGAACACGACTTACTACTGGGCTGTCGATGAGGTTAATACTACCGACCTTAACGAGTGGACGGGTGAAGTCTGGCACTTTACGACAGAAAACTATCTTGTTGTGGACGATATGGATTCATACGGAGACAATTATACGCCCGGAGAGCCAGGCGGCAGGATATGGTACGTCTGGTTAGACGGCTGGTTTACTGATGTACGTGCTCACGGCAACTACACCGGCTCACAGGTCTATCACTGGAATGACTATGGAACAGACTCTATGGAAAGTTCGATTTTTCATAGCTCGCCACACTCGATGCCATATTACTACGAGAATGACGGCACCACTGATTCCAAGCCCATGCCGATTGACCCCCCATATCCTAATCCTGACAACCCATATATGCGGTGTTATTCGGAGGCCTCAGCAAAGACGGTTGGACCGAACAGTCTTAACTTCACCGAGGACTGGACTGTGGCAGGTGTTAAGGTGTTGTCGCTATGGTTCTATGGTGACCCGAATAACGATGCTAATGCTACTGAGCAGATGTATGTGGCTCTGGAAGATGGTGACAACCCAAGCCATATTGCGGTTGTACCATACGATGGTAATATGACTGATATAAAAGAGGGACAATGGCATAGATGGAATATTTTCCTGTCGTCAGAGTTTAACGACGTTAATCTAACCAATGTCCAGAAGCTCTATATCGGTTTTGGTGACAGAGATAATCCGCAAACCGGTGGTATGGGTATCGTATATTTTGACGATATCCGGCTGTATCAAAGCGTGTGTATCCTCTCGGAGCGTTCAGCTGATTTTGCTAAAGCTGACTTCACCGATGATTGTGTGGTTAATTACCAAGACCTGAAAATAATGACATATGAGTGGCTTGATACGAATTCTCTCAAGACAGACCTGTATTGGGATAATATTATCAATTTCAGGGATTTTGCTATTCTGGCGGAACATTGGCTTGAGGAGCAGTTCTCAGTCCCTGAATAATCGGCCTTGATGTGTGACATAAAGTGTTGCACTAATTCAGGGCCTATGCTGATTTTTTCGGTATAGTCCCTGTTTGTTCATATCGAATGAATGAGCTATTTGACCTCGGCAAGCTCAAACGTATCAAGATATAAGCTCTTACTACCCACCTTATAAATTTTCTTATTTGACAGCCCGGGCAATATGTAGTTTAATTTGCCGCAAAGTACCACGGCCATCCTGGCCGTGGTATCACGGGCTGGAAGCCCGTGATACGTACCAAACATAAAACAGGAGAATCTTGAATGCCGAAGCGAAACGACATAAAGAAAGTTATGATTATTGGTTCCGGCCCCATCATAATCGGCCAGGCCTGTGAATTTGACTACTCCGGCACCCAGGCCTGCAAAGCGCTTCGAAAGCTGGGCTACGAGATACTGCTGGTCAATTCCAACCCGGCGACGATTATGACCGACCCGGGTATGGCTGATGTAACCTACATCGAGCCGCTCGACCTGCAGACTATGACTGAAATCATTGAGAAGGAAAGGCCGGATGCCCTTTTGCCTAATCTTGGCGGCCAAAGCGGACTTAACCTGTCATCGGAGCTTGCCCGCGCCGGCGTGCTCGAAAAGTATGGCGTAAAGGTTATTGGTGTCGAGATTGATGCTATTGAGCGGGGCGAAGACAGGGGTGTTTTTAAAAGGACTATGAATGAGCTGGGCATTGAGATGCCGAAAAGCGAGCTTGCCTTTACGGTTGAGCAAGCTGAAAAAGTCGCTGATGAAATCGGCTACCCCGTTATTATTCGTCCGGCTTACACACTGGGTGGGACCGGAGGCGGGGCGGTCTTTAACATCGAGGAGCTGCGGACGGTTGCTGCTCGTGGCCTCTCGGCAAGTCTTGTGGGACAAATTCTGGTCGAAGAATCCGTGCTTGGCTGGGAAGAGCTGGAGCTGGAGGTTGTCCGGGATGCAAAAGGGCAGAAGATAACCGTTTGCTTTATTGAGAACGTGGACCCTATGGGCGTTCATACGGGGGATTCCTACTGCACTGCTCCAATGCTTACTATCGATGAGAAATTGCAAAAAAAGCTCCGGAATTACTCTTACGACATTGTAGATGCCATTAAGGTCATAGGCGGCACGAACATCCAGTTTGCCCACGACCCTGATACCGGCCGGGTGGTTGTTATTGAAATAAATCCGAGAACATCACGTTCATCGGCACTTGCCTCGAAGGCAACTGGCTTCCCGATTGCCTTCGTTTCCTCACTGCTTGCTGGTGGGCTGACTCTCGATGAGATACCGTACTGGAGAGACGGAACGCTGGAAAAATATACGCCTTCCGGAGACTACGTTGTGGTTAAATTTTCTCGCTGGGGCTTTGAAAAGTTCAAGGGAGTCGAGGATAAGCTCGGCACACAGATGCGTGCCGTCGGCGAGGTGATGAGCATCGGCAAAAATTATAAGGAGGCATTTCAAAAGGCCATTCGCTCTCTTGAGATAGGTCGCTATGGCCTGGGTTTTGCAAAGAATTTCAACACTCTTTCCCTTGAGCAGCTATTAAATCTTTTAATTTTTCCGACCAGCGAGCGGCAGTTCATTATGTATGAAGCCCTGCGTAAAGGGGCCGATATAGAAGCGCTTTACGAAAAGACCCGCATCAAGCGATACTTTATTGAGCAAATGGCTGAACTCGTCGAGCTTGAGGAAAATCTTCTGAAATACAAAGGCAAGATGCCTCCTGATAAAATGCTGATTCAGGCCAAGAAGGATGGTTTCGCCGACAAGTACCTCTCTAAAATTCTTGGTATTGATGAGCCGAAAATCCGCAAAAAGCGCATTTCGCTCGACATAGTAGAGGGCTGGGAGCCGGTGCCGGTAAGCGGCGTCGAAAATGCCGCCTATTATTTTTCTACCTACAATGCACCCGACCAGGTTGCGACCTCGAGCAAGCGAAAAATTATGGTTCTTGGCGGAGGTCCTAATCGTATCGGCCAGGGTATCGAATTTGACTATTGCTGTGTTCACGCCGCATTTACCCTCCGTGATGAGGGATATGAATCGATTATGGTCAACTGCAACCCAGAGACGGTCTCCACGGATTATGATACTTCCGACAAGCTTTACTTTGAGCCGCTTACTGTTGAGGATGTCCTTAGTATTTATGAGAAGGAGAAACCCGATGGCGTTATCGTCCAGTTTGGTGGCCAGACACCGCTGAATATAGCTGATGAATTGGCACAGGCGGGCGTAAAGATAATCGGCACTTCAACCGAGACCATCGATTTGGCTGAAGACAGGGACCGTTTCCGTGAGGTGATGAGAGACCTCGGTATCCCTCAGCCCGAATCCGGTATGGCAAGCAGTGAAGAGCAGGCTCTTGCTATTGCTAAACGAATTGGTTATCCGCTGATGGTAAGACCATCCTATGTCCTCGGCGGTCGTGCTATGGAGGTGGTCCATGATGAGGAGATGTTAAGACATTATGTCGCAAAAGCTGTTGAGGTATCGCCTGAAAGACCGATTTTGATTGATAAGTTCCTTGAAAATGCTATTGAAACCGAGGCAGACGCAATTGCCGACGGCACTGATGTCTTTGTCCCTGCTGTTATGGAGCACATCGAGCTTGCCGGTATTCACTCCGGCGATTCTGCCTGCGTCATTCCGCCGGTCAGCATACCGCAGAAACACATTGACACTATTTGTGAATACACGCGGAAAATTGCCACTGAGCTTAACGTTATTGGCCTGATGAATATTCAGTATGCCATAGCCAACGATGTAGTTTATATTCTCGAAGCCAATCCACGGGCCTCACGAACCGTTCCATTGGTCTCGAAGGTCTGTGGAATCTCGATGGCTCGGCTGGCAACTCAGATTATGCTTGGAAAGAAACTTTCTGACCTTAATATTGAGCATCGAAAAATTCCGCACTTTGGTGTAAAGGAAGCCGTCTTTCCTTTCAATATGTTCCCGGAGGTTGACCCGATTCTGGGGCCGGAGATGCGTTCGACCGGTGAAGTGCTCGGAATGGCTGATTCGTTCGGCCTTGCATTCTTTAAGTCTCAGCAGGCCGCAAAGCAGCAGTTGCCTTCTGAGGGAACTGTCTTGATGACTGTAACTGACAGCGACAAAAAAGCCGCTCTCGAAGTTGCAAAACAATTCCGAAAGCTCGGCTTCAAAATCAGGGCAACTGAAGGCACGCACAAGTTCCTGACAGATAATGGTGTCGAAAGTGAGCACATCTTAAAAATGCACGAGGGCAGGCCAAATATAGTGGACGCAATTAAGAACAATGAGATTCATCTGATTATCAATACTCCCTCAGGCAGGATAAGTAAACACGATGATTCGTATATCCGCAAAGCCGCCATTAAGTATAGAGTTCCTTATATCACTACCACTGCCGCAGCCGCAGCCGCTGCAAAGGGAATCGCTGCTCGCAGAAATGGCGCAGCTCCTGTCCGGTCGCTGCAGGCATATCATGCCGGAATAAAATAACTTTTATATCAGTTGCCTAACAGAACCGAACCTTTTGTTGTAAAAAATGTCCCTGCAACACAGCCGGTCATCAGGCAGGCCAGCGTCGCTGCGATTAACGCCCGAAATGCTGCGCCTGTTATGTTTCGTGCCTTATCGGGTGCCAGAGCACACACCCCTCCAACGAAAATCGCCATCGAGGCAAGATGAGCGAATCCGCATAATGCGTATGTGGTGATTACTGCCGAACGTGGATGCTCCAGTCCATTTTGCTCCAGAACAGTTGCCAGGTCTTGGTAAGCTACGACCTCAGTAACAATCAGACGCTCTCCGATAATTTTGGAAATTGTCCCTGCATCATCCAGCGGAACACCCAGAATTATAGTAAACGGGTAGAATATATAACCGAATACTGCTTTCAAAGATAATTCGTTCTCCAGGCCGAAAATCTTTTCTCCCATAGTGGACATAAGTAAATCAGCCAGCGCAACCAAGCCCAAAACCGCTATCAGTAACGCCGCAATTCCAACAATCATTTTGACTCCGGCATTTGCTCCGTTGATTACCGCTTCGAAGACGCTGTTGTCTTTTTCATAAAAGGGTTGTACGTTGATACCTAATGTCTCCGGCTGTTCTTTCTCAGGAAAGATTATTTTTGACATTACAACTGCCGCCGGTGCGGAAAGCAGAGATGCCGAAACCAGGTGACCGGCTATTGTTGGAAATACCTCCTGCAAGCTGAACACATACAGCACCAGAACATTTGAAGCTACAGTCGCCATCCCTGCGGTTAAAATAGTGCATATCTCTGAGTTGGTCATTCGGCCAAGATACGGCTTGACGGTAAGGGCCGATTCAATCCCTACAAAAATATTGCTCGCTGCAACCAGGGATTCCGCGCCCGATATTCTCATCAGCTTCGTAAATACGTAAGCGAATCCTCTTACAATCAACGGCATAATTTTCAAGTAGTATAAAATTGCTATAAGTGCCGAGAAGAAGATAATCGTTGGAAATGCCTGAAAAGCTAAGATAAACCCAAGCGACTCTTCACCCGCCTCGTTTACTTGCCCCGGTGCAAGTGCTAATCTGCCGAACACAAACTTTGACCCTGCCGACGCTGAATCCAGAACTTTTATGACAGCGTCATTAACTACCAGAAAGACCTTGCTTCCTGCAGGTATGCGAAATATAAAAACCGCAATTAGTAACTGTAAGCCAATCCCCCAGCCGATTACCCTCCAGTTCATATTTCTTTTGTCATTCGACAAAAGCCACGCAACGCCAATCAGAACAAATATCCCTG
>Ga0315548_1003194_pt1 | contig 12378 bp, 10 predicted proteins | sample SalMarSW160110MG_2_FD_202540 | JGI IMG/M metagenome (GOLD analysis project Ga0315548, IMG submission 202540) | Salt marsh sediment microbial communities from the Plum Island Ecosystem LTER, Massachusetts, United States - Salt Marsh Sediment SW1601-110 ... | reverse complement strand
AACGAGACAACCTATAAGATGTGCTGCACCGACGGCCCCGTATTCGACAGTAAAGAAATAGTGTTTTAGCCACAGAGGTCACAGAGAACACAGAGAAATAAATTATTAATCTTTGAAAAATAAAAGGGACAAAAAGCTTGTCACTCCCGCGCAGGCGGGAGTCCAAAAAACGTTAAACTAAAGGACTGGATTCCCGCTTATGCGGGAATGACAGAGTAGCACGGCCATCTTGGCTTGTTACCACGGGCGCCAAGCCCGTGGTAAATAAATGTTTGAACTTGAGGTGCCATTTTGGCTCCTCAAGATGAAAAGTCAGTTAACAAATATACTAACTTGAAGTTCCATTTTGGAACATCAAATTATGAATAATAAATTTGATTTATCAATTGAATTTGCAGGATTGAAGCTGGCGAATCCGGTGTTTACGGCGTCGGGGACGTGCGGCTACGCCGACGAGCTTGCCGACTTTTTTGATATAAACCTGCTCGGCGGTTTTATTACCAAAAGCATAACAGCCAAACCCCGTAAAGGCAATCCCGACCCGCGAATAGTCGAGACCGATTCGGGAATGCTCAACGCCATAGGGCTCGCCAATATCGGCCTGCAAAAATTCATCGAAGAAAAAATACCCATCATCGAAAAATTCAAACCCGCCGTATTCGTCAATATCGCAGGAGAAACAATCGATGAATACATAACAGTAGCTGAAAAACTATCGAAAGAAAAAGCAATCGCAGGTTTTGAGCTGAATATAAGCTGTCCTAATGTCAAAAAAGGCGGCATAACATTCGGGACCGAGCCGGAACAGGTCGAACAGATAACCAGAGCTATAAAAGCCGTCAGCGGTGACAAGGTACTAATGGTCAAGCTGACGCCCTCAGTGACAGACATAAGCGAAATCGCACAAGCCGCTGTCAATGCTGGTGCCGATGCGCTCAGCCTGATAAATACGTTTACAGCAATGGCGATTGATATCGAGACGCAAAGGCCGGTACTCGCCAATCGAACAGGCGGCCTGTCGGGACCGGCAATAAAGCCCATCGCTGTATACCTTGTTAATAAGGTTTATAATGATGTTGCAAAAAAAGCGAACGTGCCGCTGCTGGGAATGGGCGGTATCAGGACGGCGTCGGACGCGCTCGAATTTATAATCGCTGGTGCGACGGCTGTGGCTGTCGGGACGTGGAATTTCATCGAGCCGGATAGCTGCGAAAAAACAATTGAAGGCATCAAACAATATTGCAAGAAAAAGAAAATTTCAAAAATATCAGAGCTGACCGGGACACTGAAAAGCTGAAAATGGAAACACTGAAAAAATTGCGTGATTATTTTCCGACCGCTGTTTTTACCGGCAAGAGCCTCGTATTTATAAGCGAGGACTGGCGGGTGGAGCTGACCGAGCACAAGGAAAGCGACTTCAGCAGGCAGGAAAATCAGGCCTCAGTCATAAGAGTAAGAATCTTCAAAAAGGCATTGAACGGCGATTACATAGGCGGACATTTCGAGGATTTTCAGATTGAAGCGCCGGGTGAATTAGCAGAGGAGATTGAAAAATACGTTCAGATGGCAATAGGCAGCAATCTGAAGGAATTGGAATAAGAGGATAGACGCTTTGGGACAAACAGCCGAGTTGAAAGTTCAGGACACAGACGGAGGTGTGGTCTTCAAAGTAAAGGTCGTGCCGGCCGGCAGCAGAACTGAAATATGCGGCATACTCGATGGTATGCTCAAAATCAAGGTAACATCCCCTGCCGAAAAAGGCAAAGCCAACCAGGCCCTGATAAATTTCCTTGCTCAAATGCTAAACGTAAAAAAAAATCAGCTCAGTATAATTTCAGGACAAACAAGCAGGGTTAAACAAATACGGCTTTTATCTATGTCGGCTGAAACACTGCTGAAAAAGCTTGGGCTGAACAAATAAAGGCCTCACAATGGCAAAAGGAACAGAACTGCTTACAGAGGATACGGCCAAAGAAGAGACTTCACTGAGATATATGCTCAAAATAGCCGGCCCGATGATAATAGCGACGAGCTCATATACCCTTATGCAGTTCGTTGACAGGATGATGGTATCTCACTACAGCGAGGATTCGATAGCGGCAATACTTCCTGCGAGCATGGTCAGTTTCATCCCTGCCAGTTTTGCTATGGGGATAATGACGACCGTCAATACGTTCGTCAGCCAATGCCTCGGAAGAAGGGCAAAGAAAGACTGCTCGAACTATTTTTGGCAGGCGGTTTATATGGGTCTTCTGTATTCTGCGATAACGTTTTCGCTGATGTGGCCGAACGCAAGCCGGATTTTTAGGATGATGGCACAGCCGGAATCGATTATCAGCCTTGAGGTTACGTATTTTCGGATAATGATTTTATCCCAGTTTGTAGTAATAATAATGTGGGCAACGAACCATTTTTTTATGGGCATCCATCGGCCTGTAATAGCTATGTACACAGCTGTCATAAGCCAGGTCGTCAATGTGATAGCAAACTATGTGTTGATTTTCGGCAAGTTCGGTTTTCCCGAAATGGGTCTTGCTGGAGCAGGCTGGGGGACACTGCTCGGCTCCGTCGTCGGGGCTGGATTGCGTTTGTCTGTCTTTCTGGGCAAAGGTATTAACAGCGAATTTGCGAGCAGAAGCAGCCTGAAAATTGATTTCACAAAGATGCTGAGTCTGCTAAAAATCGGCTCGGCTGCCGGTTTTGCATTTATGATAAACACGGCTTTTCTGGGAGCGATACTGTTCAGGCTGATAGGCAGGTTCGGCACGGAAGCTTTAGCGGCGACAAGTGCGGTATATTCCTGTACGGCGCTTTCGTTTATGCCGGCCGTCGGCGTAAGTATCGCACTGACCGCTGCCGTGGGTAAATCGATTGGAAAGAAACGAAAAGACATCGCCGTTAAGCAGACAAGTGTATGTCTTAAGATATCATTTTTGTATATGGGAATAGTCGGGACACTTTTCTTCATATTCAGAGAACAGATAATAGCGGCCTGGAAGCTCGGCGAGACGGCAACGGATATCGGGGCGAAGATATTAATATGTGCCGCCATATTTCAGGTATTTGATGCAGCCGTTTTGACGTACAGCGGCGCTCTTCGCGGAGCCGGTGACACATTATGGCTCGGCTTTATCTCGGCTGTCGGTGCCATATTAGTGCTTGGCGGAGGCGGCTGGCTGACTGTAGCGCTTTTCCCAAATCTCGGAGCGATAGGACCCTGGATAGCCTATACGGTTCACATTATAATTGTTGGAATAGCAGACCGATGGCGATTTAAAAGCAACAAGTGGATGCGCATAGATTTATTCAAGCGCATGCCGGCCGGTCTGCCAACGGAAATTGAGCCGCTTATTGAGTAGAACAACAAGCCGATTTTGACGATAATATCTAACAGAGCAGATGAAAAAACTGATAATAACAATACTGTTTTTTATCTCGTTACAGCCGGTCCTTGCCGGGTACGAGCCGCTTGCGAACGAAAATAAGGACGGCTTATACGCAAAATCGATTTCACAGGTGCTTAGATTAGAGCCTGAGCAGATAGATATAGGCACAGCCGCACTGATTGTCTCGGAGCAGTGGAGTGACATGGTTGCCGGCCGACGGTGTCAGGAGCAGCTGGACGAGATGGCTTACGAGATTCGCGACCGGCTTAAGGCTGAAAAATTGCCGACAAACTATCAGGCTATCCCTGTAATAAATGAGTATCTGTTTGATAAGCTTGGCTTCGAGGCGGTGCAGCAGGCAGATGACCCGAACGATTTGTTTTTGCACTCGGTCTTGAAAAACAAGCGCGGATATTGCCTGAGCCTGTCCATTCTTTATCTGGCTATAGCTGAAAGATTGGGCCTGCCTTTATACGGCGTAGTTGTGCCGGGGCACTTTTTTATCAGGTATGATGACGGCGAGGTCAGATTCAATATTGAAACGACAAGTAAAGGCGGCAGTGCTCCGGACGAGCATTACATAGATAAATTCAATGTACCTGAGCATAGAGAAAACAGCATTTATATGCTCAACTTAAATCCGCTCCAGACCATTGGGTGTTTTTTCAACAATCTCGGAAACAGCTATCTTGCCGTCGGCAATACAGCCCAGGCACAGCTCGCTCTCGAAAAGGCGGTAAGAATAAATCCGACACTGGTCGAGTCGAGAACAAATCTCGGCAACATCTATCTGCAGGCAGACAGGCTCGACGACGCCATATCTGAGTACAAGTATTCTCTCAGGTTCAACAGGGACGATGCCGGAACACACAACAATCTCGGTAATGCTTACGCAAAAAAAGGGCAGTTAAATGATGCAGCTGCGGAGTATTCTTCAGCAATCAGGCTGGATTCGAAATTTGTCGATGCTTATAAAAACCTGGCAATCATATATTGCGAGCAAAAATTTTATACAAAAGCGATAGCAAAATTACAGCAGGCACTAATCATAGACCCGGAAAATTACGAGCTGTACCTGCAGCTTGGTGAGGTTTACAGAAAGAAACAGGATTTCAATCAGGCTGTAATCGAGTACAAAAAGGCACTCGCATATAAGCGCGACAGCTCCGAGGCGTATCTTGGACTCGGCCTTTGCTATAAGGAATTGGGATTAATCGACGAAGAGATTGCAGCATATAACAATGCCCTGGCCATCGAACCGCAAATGACTGCTGCCCTGACAAATCTCGGCAACGCCTATTTCGGAAAGCAAAACTTTGATGAAGCTATTATGCTATATAAACAGGCACTGGCGCTGAGTCCAAACGAAGCACTGCTTTATTACAATCTGGGTGCCGCATATTCGAACAAAGAAGATTTTATACAGGCAAAAGACGCTTACTTAAAGGCCGTCGAGATTACCCCCGACCTCGGCGACGCTCATTACGGCCTGGCTTACTGCTTTTATAATATAAAAGATTACGAATCTTCGTGGAAACATTTGAAAATCGCAGAGAAGCTCGGCGTTGAAATTGACAAACAGCTTATGAAGGCAGTTCAGAAAGAAGTAAAATAAGCAAACCGCTTTGCAGAAAACACTTCTATTGTCATTCCCGCGAAAGCGGGAATCCATCTTTTGAAAGCCTAGATTCCGCATCAAGTACGGAATGACAATTTAACAAGTTTATTTTATACAAATCATAAGACGGCCTGAAGAAAAATCCACCTCTCTTTTTTATTGACATATAACTCCTAAATAGGGGACGTTTACCTATTTCTAAACGTTCTAAATTGTTCTAAATAGGGGACGTTTACCATTTTATATTGACATTTCACTGCTGTAGATTATATTCATAGCCATGCCGAGAATAGCAAGGATAGTAATACCGGATGTGCCTCACCACATTACACAGAGAGGCAATAACAAGCAGGATGTGTTCTTTGTAAATGAAGACAAAAAGGCTTACCTCGGATTTCTCAAAAAGCAATCAGCCAGGTTTGGCCTGATAATCGACGGTTTCTGCCTAATGACTAATCATTTACACATAATCGCAACTCCGAGAAAGGAAGATTCATTGGCCAAGACTATGGGCAGGACAAACCTTTTGTATGCAAAATACATAAATTATATGCATGGACGTGGCGGACATTTATGGCAGAACAGATTTTTTTCCTGCCCGATGGATACCAGCTATTTTTTCAAGGCCTTAAGATATATAGAGCAAAATCCAGTAAGGGAAAAGATGGTTAGCTCTCCTTGGACTTATCGCTGGTCTAGTGCCGGATTTCATACGGGCAAAGATGATGAATTTGGCTTAATGAATAGAGCCAGGTGGAAGGAGCAATCTTGGGGATTGGATTGGAAGAAGGTGTTAAAGGAAAAGATGGAAAAGTTTGACCTGAATAGTTTGAGAGTTTTCAATAGAACAGGCCGGCCGTTGGGGACAGACAAGTTTATAAGTAAGATTGAGGTTATGTTTGGACGCAGGCTCAGGGCCTTGCCCGTAGGACGACCTAAAAACAAAAAGACAGTAAAAAAAGCAAAGCGTAAAAAGCAAAAAAATGATTACTAAATAGGTAAACGTCCCTTATTTCATATTAGGAGAATCTATCAATGGTATCTCTTTTCTATATTTCTCTTATTGTGATTAGGATTCTTTTCATTTATGCAATTACAGGTCTCGTGTTTGCCTTCGTCTTGCGACATACGAGGTTGAATAAATGGAAATTTGCAATCTTGCCAATATTTAATATAAAATTTCTTTTAGCGTTAATTGTTTTGCTGTTTATTCTTGGGCATGTTCGTTGGGCTTTTTTTTCGAGCCATATGGAATGGAATCCTACCTTTATAAAAGAAGATATTGTAGGAACATGGGGTAAAGGAGATACTTATTTAACTTTCGATCCCAACGGCACTATGTATTGTTATGGCGAATGTGATGTCTACCTTGAAAATCGGAAATATTTTTGGGATATTGCCGAAGCAAGCTCTAATATAGTAACCAGAGATATTAAAGGAGAAATAGTTTGGGCATATCATTTGATTACTTTCTTTGGAGACTATAGAATGTATGACGATCCACACAATATGGATAACACAGCTTCGAACCTTGGATTTTCTAAAGCAGAACCTCTGAAGTAAAATGCTTATACAACTATTTCGAAATAGGGGACGTTTACCATTTTTTGTCGACATACCGAGCCTATATTCAGAAGGACAGCTCAGCTTCCTTTCATTACCGACTTCGAAACGGCCAATCGCGTGCTTAAAAATTATTGATTTCAGGGATGAAAGTATTTATACTAATGCAAATTGAAGAAACTGTTATTTTGGAGGTTCTTACAGTGAGGCTGATAAGAATAATTGCCGTTTTTGTTTTATCGTTAAATTTTACCGCCCCTGCCGTCGAACAGGACACAACTGACGACCTCAGTGAATACTTCGGTTTCGGCGAGATGGAAATTATCAAGCTTGACTGGGGAATATCAAATCTATGTATATGCGACCTTAACGGTGACGGCAGAAACGATATCGCCATTGCCAACAACAGCAAATCCAGGATAGAGCTGTTTATTCAGAAAGAGACGATAAGCGTGGACGAAACATACGTAACAGTTGAGCCTGAAGACGAGGATGTGAACGCTATTTTCGACAGCCTACCTACACGTTTTAAGAACGAGTCTGTTTCGGTATCGCAAAGGATTTACTCTCTTGACTGCGGCGACTTAAATGGTGATGGTATGATGGATTTGGCATATTACGGCGACCCGAAAGGTCTTTACGTGATACTGCAAAAGAAAATAGAAGCTGCGGATGACCAGACGAAAAGCTTAAGCTGGAGGACAAGAAAAAAAATCGAAATCAACGACGCCATTATGAGCACAAACGCACTGATTTGCGCAGACCTGAACAATGACGGCAGAAAGGATTTGGTCCTCGCTGCCAATGACGGTGTTTATTTCATCGAGCAAACAGAAGACGGCTCTTTGGCAGAGGAAGTTAAATATCCCAGCACAGACCGCGTAATCGGAATCGAGGTCGGCGACTTAAATGGTGACACTATTAATGACCTGCTCCTGATAACGGACGACAGTGAAAAGCCTCTTCAGGTGCGTTTCGGCTCCCCAAGCGGCCAGCTCGGCCCGCTCAGACTGTTCTTTATCGAAAAACCCTGGGTGCTCAGACTCCATAATATCGACGGTGAAATTGGCGACGAGATATTAACAATTGATGCTAAAAGCGGACGATTAGTCTGTTATCACTTCGCAGCCGTTAACGAGCAGGACGATAACTGGCAGCTTCTTTTCTATCCGCTTCAAGCGGGCGAGTCGGACACAAAGCGGGATTTAGTAACTGCAGATTTTGATGGTGATGGTCTGGTTGATGTCGTAATAAGTGACCCGGGTGCGGCAGAGCTGATTTTTTATAAACAAAAGAAAAATTACGGCTTGGATGAGCCTGTCAGGTTCCCTGCTTTTTCCGATATCACTAACCTGTCGGCAGCGAACATCGATGGAGATAAAAATACTGAGCTTGGTGTTTTAAGTGTCAAGGAAAAAATCGTAGGCATAGTGAACTATGAGGATAACAGGTTAACTTTTCCCAAACCGCTGGATTTGGTAGGCGAGCCTCTCGCTATGGAGCTTTCAGACGTCGACGGAGACGGAGCGGTGGATTGTCTGTATATATCGAAGTCGGAGGAAAACAAAAGGCACCTGAGGGTTTTATATAGCGCAGGTAAAAAGGAAAGCCGGAAATCAACTGCAACAGAGACCGATATGCTCGAGCCTGCACTGGAGCTCAAAAAGCTTACCGCCAATCCAGACGGCGTAAAGGTCGTGGACGTGGACCAGGACGGCTTAAATGATGTTCTTATTTTTGTTAAATATCAGTCTCCAATACTTGTTCGCCAGTCACAAAAACGCGAATTTGAAGTAATCGATTCACCGAGAGCGCAAAGCAGCCTGATTAAAGAAGCTGCCCTTAGTTCAATAGCTGTCAGTGACATCGACGGCAAAAAAGGCCAGGAGCTGCTGATAGCTCAGAGCAATTTTGCAAGGAGTCTCATTTTTGCTGACTCAGAGAAGTGGAGTGTTGTGGACCAATACAACGCAAAGAGCACCGAGAACAAAATATCCGCCGTAGCCGCTTTCGATATCGACGACAAAGACTCGAACCCTCAGCCGAGCATTTTCTTGCTCGACAGCCAGAAGGGAAAGCTTCAGATGCTCTCCGCAGGCGAGGACAAAACATATCGTTTCGAAAAGGAAATCGACATCGGCAGATGGGAATCCGCAGACCACCTCAAGATTCTTTATGCGCCGTTAACAGAAAAAAAGGACAAAAGCATTATCCTTTTTGACAGCAAGAAATTTGCGCTCATAACCCCGGAAAAAGAAGCCGGCAGGGCCGAGCGTCCGGAGCAAATTTTCAGTTATGAGACAAAAATAAAGGATGGAATATATGGAAATTTCTCAGCAGGTGACATAAATTCCGATGATGTCGCAGACATTATTATGGTAGAGTACAAAAACAAACACATCGAAATACTTACAATCGACCCGGAAGGAAAACCGGCTGTCGGAATGAGGTTCAAGATATTCGAAGAGAAAGATTATCGCGAACAGGCGACCAAAACTACGGTTGAGCCGAGATGGCTGAAGGTTGCAGACGTTACCGGCGACGGAAAAGACGACCTGGTGACAATAATTCACGACCGCATTATTATATATCCCCAGGACTAACTTCGAAACATACACGGTTACAAACAACAAAGCTCTGTCATATTTTGAAACGGCTGAGTAAGAGATTAAGAAAATATGTCCCAAAAAAAAGGCAAAGTATTTATTGCACTCAGCGGCGGAGTTGATAGCTCGACTGCCGCTGCACTGCTCATCGAACAAGGCTACGATTGCAGCGGCATATTTATGATTACAAGCGACAGGCCCAAATCATCACCCGCCAATGCCAAAGCTATCGCAAAAAAACTGGGCATAAAGCTTCATTTATTGGATTTACGTACCGAATTCGAAAAAGTACTTGAGTATTTTACAAATGAATATAAAAGCGGCAGAACACCGAATCCGTGCGTTTACTGTAACAGGCATATCAAGTTTACAAAGTTGCTGGAATTTGCAAAAACCAAAGGTGCCGATTTTTTTGCGACCGGCCATTACGCCGCCATTCACAAAAACACCACAGGCGAACCTGGTTTGTACGCTGCCACTGATTTGCAAAAAGACCAGTCATACGCCCTCGCAATGCTCGATAGAAAAATTTTGGAACAGCTTATTTTCCCGCTCGGCCGATATTCCAAAGAGCAAACTCGCAGCCTTGCTTCTAAATTCGGCCTTGAAATTGAAGGCCGACAGGAGTCACAGGAAATATGCTTTATACCCGATGACGACTATGCAGCCGTCCTTGAAAGCCGATGTCCCCAAATTGTCAAAAAAGGCAAAATCATTGACAGCAGCGGCAAAGTATTGGGCGAACATAACGGCACACATAGATTCACTATCGGCCAGAGGCGGGGGTTGCGAGTTGCAATGGGAGTGCCTTACTATGTAGTCGATATAGATGCAAAAAGCAACACGGTAACACTCGGGACCAAAGAACAGACTTTGAGCAGCACACTTCTGGCATCCGGCGTGAACTGGCTTGCGGACAAGCCGGGTTCAGCTTTTACGGCGAAGGTCAAAATCCGCTATAACAGCAAGGCCGTTTCAGCCAGGGTTATTCCGCAGGAAGATAATGTGATAATCGAGTTTGAAAGCAAAGTCTCAGCGGTAACGCCGGGCCAGCTTGCCGTCTTCTATGTTAAGGATAACTTTGGCAGCAGAGTTATTGGCGGCGGCTGGATAGAAAGACCTAAATAAAAGCTGTTTTTGCAAGGTTGACCCTTAAAAGCAATCTGGTATAATGCAGTGCTAATGATTGTCAGAGCCTCCAGTTAAGAGGATATTGGTATGCCGACAAAAACATTAGAAGAAGTGGCCAGGTATGTCAATGGACGCGTTTTTGGCGACCCGAACGTAAAAATCTCCTCCGCAGCGACGTTGAACAAGGCCGGCGACGGGGACATCAGTTTTTTAGCCAACCTCAAGTATGAAAAGCAGTTGCGTACTACAAAGGCCAGCGCCGTAATAGTCGGTAAAGATACAATCACTGATTCGAAAGTCCCCCTCTTGGTAGCCGAAGACCCTTATTTTGCCTTTATGCAAATTATGGTCTTGCTGCACGGCCATCGCAAGCACAAAAAGGTCGGAATCAGCAGGCTGGCGTACATCTCGGACAGTGCAAAAATAGGCGCCGACTGTGACATACATAATTTTGTTACCGTAGCCGACGATGCCAGGGTCGGCGACAGGTGCATTATTTATCCCGGAGCATATATCGGCGAGGGTGTAAACGTTGGCAATGACTGCATTATCTATCCCAACGTTACTATCTATGACAACTGCAAAATCGGCAACCGCGTCATTATAAACGCCAACTCAGCCATAGGCGAGGATGGTTTTGGTTTCGCAAGCCATAACGGCCTGCACCATAAAATACCTCAAATCGGGTCCGTGATTCTCGAAGACGATGTCGAAATCGGTGCCTGCTGCGGAATCGAACGAGGCACGCTCGGCGATACCATAATAGAAAAAGGCACCAAGCTCGGCGACCTTGTAGCAATAGGTCACGGCACAAGGATTGGCCCTCACTGCCTTCTCGTCGCACAGGTCGGCATTTCCGGCTCAACCATTATGGGCCATCACTGCATTGTCGGCGGACAGGTCGGCATAACAGGTCACCTTACTATCGGCAATAGTGTTATGATTGGCGCCCAGGCCGGCGTAATAAATAACGTCGGCGACAACAAGGTAATTTTCGGTTCGCCCGCAATCGATGCAAAAATAGCCAGGCGTGCGTATAGTATGCTCAAGAACCTGCCCGATATGCGAAAGAGCATCCACGACCTCGAAAAGCAAATCGCAGAGCTCGAGCAAAAAAAGAGCACAAAGAAAAAGAAAGCTAAATAGTATTTTTTTACTAATTTGAATTGAATTTTCCCGTTTTTTCGCGGGTAATGAACTTAAAAATAAAAAATTACAACCTTGTTCGCGAATACCTACTACCCTTAAGGGTACGATTATGACTGACAGCCGGCAGGTACTCGGTTTAATCGCAGGTGAGGGCAGGTTCCCGTTTATAGTTGCAAAAGGAGCCAGAGATGCCGGCCTGAAAGTAATCTGCGCAGGACTCGGCGATTCCGCGGATGAATCACTCACCCGATACGTCGATAAGTTTTTTCGCGTCTCGGTAGCCCGTCCGGGAAGCTGGATTCGAAAATTAAAAAAGCACGGTGTAACCGAAACCGTTATGGTCGGCAGGGTCGCAAAATCGAAAATCTTTACGCCCTTTCGAATCCTGAAATACCTGCCGGACTGGATTGCACTTAAAATATGGTACTGGACGCTTCGGGGCAAAGACAAAAGAAACGATACTCTTCTTTGCGCTCTCGCCGATGAGCTTGAAAAGGGAGGTATAAAACTGCAGGATTCGACAAAATACTGTAAAGAGCACTTCGCTGATAAAGGCCCGATGACCAAACACAAACCGCCGATGCTTTCTGAAGGCGATATCGAGTTCGGTTTTTCAATAGTCAAAAAGCTCGCAGGTCTTGATATAGGCCAGGCCATAGCGGTCAAGGAGCGTGAGATACTGGCCGTCGAGGCCATAGAGGGAACAGCCGAGATGATTTTGCGGGCCGGCAAACTCTGCAAGAAAGGCGGCTGGATTCTTTTAAAGGTATCCAAGCCGAACCAGGATATGCGTTTTGACGTTCCCTGTGTCGGCACCGATACGATACAAGCTCTTTCTGAAAATGGCGGCAAATGCCTCGTCGTCGAAGCTGGTAAGGTCTTAATCCTCGATAAATCCGAAACCCTCGCCCTCGCCGACAAACTC
>Ga0315548_1003190_pt1 | contig 12383 bp, 11 predicted proteins | sample SalMarSW160110MG_2_FD_202540 | JGI IMG/M metagenome (GOLD analysis project Ga0315548, IMG submission 202540) | Salt marsh sediment microbial communities from the Plum Island Ecosystem LTER, Massachusetts, United States - Salt Marsh Sediment SW1601-110 ... | reverse complement strand
TTAAGCTGGCTGGTATAAAGACTCCTGTCTTCCCCATAACTTCAGACCAGTATCCCCAGAAAGCCAAAAGACCTCGCTACTCGGTGCTGGACAATTACCACCTGCGGCTTCTGGGCATGGATGATATGAGACCCTGGCAGGAAGCGTTGAAAGATTACCTGATAGCCAGAGGTCACATTGCCTGAAATCAACCAGCCCTTTTCCCTCATGTCATTGCGAGCGAAGCGCGGCAATCTCATTGCCAATCAGTCACCCACACCGTCATTGCGAGGCACGCAGTGCCGTGGCAATCCCAACCCCTCGACGACATACATTTGACAAACACCATATCAGTTAGCTAACATATCAGCAATTAACAACACGGGAAGGGAAGCAGCATGAATCGGTTAAAACATCTGGGAATTACACTCGCCGTCGTTATTTCGCTTTTCTTGATTTTCTCGCAAACAGTTTACGCCTCTATTGATGCTGGTACATCTGACCAGGCAGCTTATGCCTACTATATCGGCCCCGGCACAATTACCATTATAACGCAGGTGGTTATAGCGTTGCTTATCGGAGGAGCGGCTATGATGGGTATATACAGGGCAAGGGTAAAAAATTTCTTAACCAATTTATTCACTAGGCGAAGACGTGATGAGGAGAGTAAAGAGAGCGAGGAGAGTAAAGAGAGCGAGGAGAGTGAGGAGAACGAGTAGCCCGCAGCTCCCCGGCTCATTCTGTGCCCCGATGGCTTTCTTTTCTGGCGAACTGGTAATTTATATCGCCAGATAAATACAGCTTACAAATGTTAGTTTCAACTGAAAAGAGTTCCGTGCTTATGCGTTACTGTGTTAGCAACTTAAAGGTGCGCTGCCCGGTTATGTTGCAGGCAGGTGCTTGAGCAAGCCCGTGGGGATAAATTTCGCCTATGTTGAAAGAAATAGCACACTATCGCCGTTTCAAGAAGCTATCCGTTCAAGACAGGTCTATTGTGTTCTACGCCGAACATAGCGGGTATTACCCTTATTTCGAAGGCATTATCAAAAAATTAACCGATGAATATGACAGGACATTGTGCTATATTACGTCTGACCGGCATGACCCAATCCTGAGAAACTCAGACCCAAGAATAAAGACTTTCTACCTGAACAAGTTATTACCATTCTTTATGGCATTTGTTGGTTGTAAAGTCTTCGTCATGACATTAACCGACCTCAACAAGTTCCACCTCAAGCGTTCAATCAATCCGGTACATTACGTTTATGTCTTCCATGCTCTTGTCAGCACACACATGATGTACCGATATGGCGCGTTCGACCATTATGACTGCATTCTCTGCGCCGGGCCGCACCACATTGAAGAGATTCGCCAGCATGAGAAGCTTAATAACCTTCCCCCAAAGACGCTCATAGAAGCCGGATACTACCCGCTCGAGCGCATCTATCAGGACTATCAAGAGTATGTTTGCCAAAAGCCGTCTCAGGCTGACAGGGAAACTATTCTTATTGCGCCCTCGTGGGGAGCGGACAATGTTCTTGAATCTTGCGGTGAAGAGCTTGTTGGACTTCTGTTGCGAGAAGGTTATCAAGTCATCGTTCGACCTCATCCGGAAACTGTGAAACACTCCCCTGGACTGATAGCGAAGCTAACGACTGAATTTGGCAAAAGCCCAAATTTTACACTGGAAAAGTCTGTTGCCACACACGATTCGCTGTTGAGGGCCGACGTTCTGATATGTGATTGCTCGGGTGTTGCCCTTGAATACGCATTGGGTACTGAACGCCCCGTGTTATTCCTCGATGTTCCTGTCAAAGTAAAAAACGAAAAGTATCGTGATTTGAATATTGAACCGCTGGAACTTGCTACACGGACAAAAATCGGTGTTATTGTGAAGCCTGATAAATTAGCCACAGTACCAACTGTCATCAGCCAGCTCATATCCACCGCTCCGCAATACAAGAATGATATAATTAAATTGCGGGAGCAGTATGTATTTCACTTCGGTAAGTCGGCTGAAATCGGAGCCAATTATGTCCATCGCCTCATTTCACAAGAGACCAACCCCATGGAAAGCGGAGAGGTAAGCAAAAGTGACCAAAGCTAAGAAATTTCGCAAGCTCTTAAATTCCCCAGAGCTCGAGTTTATATGTGAAGCGCATAATGCCCTGAGCGCAAAGATAGTTGAAGAGGCTGGTTTTAAGGCGATATGGGGTAGCGGTTTAACCATTTCCGCATCAATGGGGCTCCGGGACAATAACGAGGCAAGCTGGACACAGGTTCTCGAACGAGTTGAGTTAATGGCCGATGCAGCTTCCATACCGTTATTACTTGATGCAGATACCGGATATGGCGATTTTAATAATGTGCGACGGCTGGTAAAGAAGCTGCAACAGCGAGATATCGCCGCAGTCTGTATTGAAGACAAAGTCTTCCCAAAGAAAAGTAGCTTCATTGGTGGGGAAAAACAACCGATGGCCAGCATTGAAGAATTTGTCGGCAAGATAAAAGCAGCAAAGGATACCCAGACTGATACGGATTTCTGCGTTATCGCCCGCACTGAATCGTTTATTACGGGATGGGGACTTGGCGAAGCGATTAGACGTGCCGACGCTTATCACAGAGCGGGGGCAGATGCCATCTTAATTCACAGCAAACTTTCACGGCCAGATGAAGTGCTGGCTTTCAAAAAAGAGTGGGGAGATAGAAGTCCGGTCGTAATTGTACCCACAACCTATTTCACGACTCCTACCGCAGTTTTCCGCGAGGCCGGGTTCAGCGCGATTATCTGGGCAAACATGCTACTTCGTTCCGCTATTAAAGCCGTGCAGGAAACAGCAGGCGCGCTTTGTAAAGATGAATCACTGCTAAATATAATTGACCGCATAGTGCCATTGCATGAGATATTCAGGTTGCAGGGTGCAGATGAAAGGGAGATGCTTGAGAAATTGTACCTTCCTGGCAATGTAGAGAAAATCTCTGCCGTGATTTTGGCTGCATCGCAGGGTAAAGAGCTTGGCATTTTGACAAAAGAGAAGCCGAAAGCGCTTCTTGAAGTAGCGGGTAAACCTTTATTATCCAGACAGGTTGACACCCTTAATGCCATTGGTATTAAGGATATTACCGTTGTCCGCGGGTTCCAAAAGGAAATGATTAACATGCCGAATTTGCATTACGTTGATAGTGATTTACATGCCACAACACAGGAGGTTTTTTCGCTTTTCAAAGGCATCCAGAGTATCGAGGGCAAGACACTAGTCACATATGGTGACGTCATATACAAGCAGTATATACCCACCTTATTGCTGGAAACAGAGGGCGATTTTGTAATTGCTGCTGACCCTGACTGGAAAAGAAACTATAGCAAAGGTAAGTATACAGATTGTATTTCATGTAATTATGCTTATAGCAAGCATCTGTTTGAGCAGGAAATCTATTTGAAATCTGCGGGCGGTCGGATTCGTGAAGCAGAGATTTGTGGGGAGTGGATTGGCTTAATGAGGTTGAGCGGCGATGGATTAAAAGTTATCAAAAAGATTCTTGCTGATTTCCATGAAAAAGGGGAGCTTCTACAAATGCGCATGACTGATTTATTCAGTGAACTCGTAAATAGAGGCTACAAAGTACGGGTGGTATATGTCCACGGTCACTGGTTAGATGTTGATGATATCAATGACCTTATTGCGGCAGGTGGTACAACGTAATCGTGAAGGCTTTACACTTTTATAGAATGGCAGGGCGTACTCATATCGCCGGTCAATCAGAGTAGCATTACACATGATCGAAGTTGATGACTTTATCAATAAATTTGAGAGGAGAGGATACAATTTCTGGGCGGGCGTGCCATGTTCTATCCTGGAGCCTGTAATCAATTATCTGGGACAGTGTTCAGAAGTGACCTACACCATCGCCAGCAGCGAAGGTGAAGCTGTTGGAATTGCTGCGGGGGCTTACCTTGCAGGACGTAAAACCGTGGCAATATGTCAAAATTCGGGCCTTGGGAACATGGTCGACCCGTTGACCAGTCTGAATCATACATTTCATGTACCCTCCATATTGATTATCACGCTTCGTGGAGCGCCAGGACAAAGTGATGCGCCACAGCATGCTTTCATGGGAGCGATAACCCAGGACATGCTGAGCACCCTGCGTATCCCATGCCGAATGTTGCCTGACCGGCCCGACGAAATTGATAGTATACTGGATGAAGCTGACGATTACATCGCAGAAAAAAGTTTGCCTTACGCACTAATTATGAAGAGGGGGATTATAGCCCCTTATCAAAGCGGAGGAAGTGAATCATGTACATACTATGATAAAGCTCATGTCACAGGCGACCTGGAAAATGAACTGAGCGAAAGACCATCCCGAAACCAGGCTATTAAAATTATCAGGGACATCTTCGCCAGTGGTGAATTGATTGTTGCCACCACAGGCAAAGCAGGCAGGGAACTATATGATTTAGGACATCGTTCAAATCAATTCTATTTACTGGGTGCAATGGGCTGTGCTTCTGCCGTCGGTCTTGGCCTCGCCTTGTGTCTGAGCAAACGCAAGATAGTGGTCATAGATGGAGATGGGGCTGCATTGATGAGGATGGGCACACTTGCCACTATTGGCTATTATCATCCTGACAACCTTATCCATATCATTTTAGACAACGAATCACACGAGTCCACGGGCGGACAACCCACGGTTTCCACCTGTACTGATTTTGCCCAGGTTTCAGCAGCGTGTTCTTATAGCACGGTATTTCGCTGCGATAGCGAATCTTCTTTAGGCAAAAGTTTAAAATCAGCCCTGTTGGCGCATGGACCGGTATGTATCCATGTCAAAGTTTCTACCAGAAAAGATACATCGCCCGGACGCCCTGATATAACACCGGTGGTGCTAAAAGAACAATTCATGGCATGTATAGTGAATGGACAAGGTAACTAAAGCCGTTATAGTAGCTGCGGGGCTGTCATCGCGGTTATATCCACTCACTCTGGGTAAACCCAAATGCATACTGGAGATTGGAAGGGAAACAATCCTGGGGCGTTCCGTGAGAATACTGCATGAAAATGATATTAAAGACATCTTAATTATCGTCGGATATAAAAAGGAAATGATACAGCAAATGCTGGGCGCAAACGCTGATTACAGGTTTAATCCCTTTTTTAGCACGACTAATAATATGGCATCATTATGGTTTGCTAAAGAATGGGTTCAGGATAGTCCTTTTATTTATATGCATGGAGACATCGTTTTTGCCCCCGAGCTGCTGGGCTTAATGCTCCAGGAAAATCGTGAAGATGCAGCGTTACTGGTAGAATACGGTCCGGTAGATGAAGAGGCAATGAAAGTCCGGCTCAATGAGGGCCATTTTATTGAGTCGAGCAAAGACATTTCACCACGTGAAGCTATAGGTGAATGGGTAGGCATAGCTACCTTTAATCAACCAAACAACATATTTAATCACATAGAAATTCTTCTTGAGCAAGGTCAGCTCCAGGCCTATGATACGCAGGCATTTACACAGATGGCGCGTGAAGGAGCCTCTTTCAAAATAATCGCTACCGGCGGCTATCCCTGGGTTGAAATTGATACCGAGCCTGACCTGGGAAAAGCCAGGAGTTTATTCGGATGAAAAGATGCTACTGGAATCCAGTCAAGATTGCTATTGAGCGCGGCTCACTGTCCAGGTTAGCAGAAGCCCTGGGTCCTCGAACGGCAGTACTGGTGACATCACGTGGAACGGTAGAAAGAGGACAAATAATAAAGGAAATACTTGACCAGTGCGGGTCAAGTATTGTGCATCTTACAGATAAGGTAAAGGTCGATCCAACCTTTGAGACCATACTCTCCTGCTATTATGACGTTAAGCAATATAATTACGATTCAATTATAGGTATCGGCGGTGGTAGTGCCCTGGATACAGCAAAAATTGTTGCGCTATTATCCGCAGATGCTCAAGCTGAAAGCTATCTCAAAGCTTATTTAAACGATAAGCAACCTCTGCCCGGCAATCTAAAAGCCAGGCCGCTGATAGCAATTCCTACCACTTCTGGCACCGGCTCCGAAGTAACACCGTGGGCTACGGTTTGGGACAGCAAAACAGGGAACAAATACTCAATTTCCAGTGATGCCTTATATTCGGAATGGGCTCTGCTCGACCCGAAGTTTACGGAGTCGCTGCCATATGAAACAACGCTGTTCAGCGCGCTGGATGCGTTATCTCACGCCATGGAAGCAATCTGGAATAAGAATGCCAGTCCCGTATCCGATGTACTGGCTACAGGTGCAATCGCCATTTCGGTGCCTGTTCTGGCAGACGGGTTTAAGGACAAATATAGCCTGGGGGCTACCCGCGAAAAATTGCAGGTAGCGAGCTTGCTGGCCGGGCTTGCCTTTAGCAATACCAGGACTGCCCTGGCACATTCGATTTCCTATCCGCTCACAGGTCAGTTACAGGTACCCCATGGTTTAGCCTGTAGTTTTACCTTGCCCGAGGTCATGAGGTTCAACTATGTAAAATACAAAGATAGGGTTAAGGTTATCCAGACAGCGCTCAAGTGCTCCACTATAGACCAATGCGTGGACAGGCTTTATGAAATCTTTATCGGTGCGGGCGTGCCGCATTACCTTCGGAAATACTCCATAGACATATCCGCGGTAGCCGCTTCGGGCGCTGCGTTTATAACTCCTGACCGGGCAGACAATAACCTTGCCAGCGCCTCCGAAAAAGATGCCGTGCAGATATTGCGTTCAGCGCTATCACGACTTGCTGGAGAATAAAGAGTATGCTATTTTTTAGTCGATATTTCACCATAGATGATTCCGCCGATATCCGAGAATCACAACGGACGCTGTATCTGATGCGCCGGGTACAGAGATGAAACAAAAATTAAGAGCTATTTTCAAGGGGCCGGTGGTTTTCTACCCGCTGCTGTTTGCTGTTTTTCCCATCCTGTTTCTCTATGTCCACAACATAAGCGAAACATCGGCAAGCCAAATCTGGCTGCCGATTGTAATCTCGGTGGCTGCTACTCTGGTGTTGTGGGCAATCCTGAGCCTTATACTCCGCAGCCTGTCTAAGGCAGGATTTGCCACAGCTATATTCCTGGTCTTCTTTTTCGCCTACGGACGCTTTTATGAAGTGCTGGAGTCCTGGGGCGTGTTTGTGCCCAAACATGCCTACCTGCTCCCCATCATGCTGTTCGTCTGGGGCTACTGCGTCTATTTCATCGGGCGGGCAAAAAGGGATTTTCGCATCACCACCAGGTTGTTCAATATAGCGGCGGTGGTGCTCATTGCCATCAACCTGTTTAACATCGTCAGCTATCAAGTTAAAGCAGCCGGGCTGAGTGTCGACGCATCGGTGGAGTCGCCGGAGCAGGTTGCTGCCAACCCGGCAGAGCTCAGCACCCTGCCCGATATCTACTTCATCATCCTGGATGAGTACGCCCATCCCGACACCATGAAGGAATGGTATGGTTACGATAACAGCGAGTTTATCAACAGCCTGGAGGATAAGGGCTTTTTCATAGCCAGCGAGAGTAAAACGCGAACGCCGAATACCCAGCACGTAATCGCCCAGGTATTAAACATGGAATATCTCTCGGGGGTCTGGTACTGGGAGGAGGCAACGAGGGAATGGACGAAAATCGCCTCGGCGGAAGTCGAACTGACGGGCGAGGAAGCATATCAAAAGATTATAGACAACAGCGTGGTAGATTTTCTGAAAGCGAAGGGTTATAGCTATATACATTTCGGGTCATCCTTCGAGTTCGACCGGTATGAACAGGGTATCAAGGATAAGGCTGACCTCTACTTCAATTACTATGAAGCTGATAGCAGCAGTTTGGTGACCGAGTTTCAGTATATCTTGTGGAACACCACCATGCTGAGACCTTTCTACCAGTATATTGCCGGGAGTGAGTATGAAAATTATAACAGAAGAGGGGTGCTTGGCACGCTTGAACATCTAAAAGAGGTGCCGGATATGGAAGGTCCGAAATTCGTTTTTGTCCATTTTGAGTGTCCCCACACACCTTATGTATTCGGTCCCAATGGCGAGTATATCGCTCCTGTAAATTGGCAGAATTTTGAAGATAAACAGTTCTACCTTGGGCAGTATATCTTCATCTCCGCGGAGATAGAAAAGGTGATTGATGCGTTGCTAAATGAATCGGAAATCCCGCCGATTATCATTCTACAATCAGACCATGGCCAACGGCCACACCATCCCGGCATAGTCATCGGCGGCAATGAGTGGAAAAAGATACTTAACGCCATGTATCTGCCCGGCATTGATGCCGATTTGCTGTATGATAATATATCGCCGGTTAACACGTTCCGGCTTATCTTCAACTACTACTTTGACACCGATTATCCGCTGCTGGAGGACGATTAGGAGCAGTAATTAGCCATGTCAACAGGAAGCTGGCTCAGAACCCACAGGAAACAGGTAATTACCCACACGCTGATTGTGGGCGCTTTCCTGCTGTTCCTCCTTTTCCTGTCAGAGCCCCTTTTCGACGGACTTGAACAGGTTGCCGGCGCATCCAGGTTGTATAAAACTACACTCCCCGCCGCGACAGACAACATTCAGTACTGGATTGACCACCTTGAAGCTGGCGCACACACCCTGGAGATAAACGGCTGGGCATTCATCGAAGGCCATGACTCCGTGAACAGCGAAATATATGTAGTCTTGAAATCCGCAGGCAGGACATATGTCTTTACCACAGAAACAGTGATAAGAGAGGGCATCACCGAGCATTTTAAAGAGTTGGGCTTGAACCTTGACTACTCGGGATTTACGGCTCTTATTCCAGCGAGGAAAATAGCTAATGGCGAGTACACCGTGGGGATTTATATCAGGAAAAGTGATATCGAAGCCCTGCAATACACAGACAGGGTTATAGCGAAATAGAAAGGCTCTGTAACCTCCACCGCCTGAACATCAATCTCACGAGACATAGCGTTACCGGTGGAATCAGAAAATATAAAATACTGGATAGACAGCCTGGAACAAATTGTACGAGAGCATCGAAGCTTTACGATATACGGATAAAGAAATAATGGTAGACTCCGCAAAAGAAGAATGACTTTCAGCAATTTTTCCCATTCTCGCAAGACGTTGGACCAGTAGCCGTCATTTACTGCTGATTTTTCTTAGTTTCTTGTCAATCCAGCTATTTTGTGGAATAAGAGACAGGTACAACTTCTGCAAACCTAGGCTCACCGCGTAGGTCCTGCTGCGATAAATTTCATCCACAAGTGACTGCAAATTGGTATTCATATTGGTAGTCACAGTTATCTGCTCCTCTAGTTGCCTTATATAGTCTTCGAGTTTTTTGATCCGTACATTAAGATCATTTATCTCAAGTTTATTAGCTATATCTTCGAGCGTACTTATTATTTGGGCTACTTCACTCTCATTATTATTATTCCAAAAAATTGCAAAATCATTTTTTTTGTTTAAATCGGTTTTTTTATAAATCAAGCTGTATTTGGAGCTAACAGCATTGAAAGCTGGTCGCACAGAATCCCAAGAAATATCATCCAAGATTACAAATCCTTTCTTAGTGAGCAAGGGAAGATACAACTCAATGTCCTTCATGACTATTTCAGTATCATGATTGCCATCGATATGAATTAAGTCAAAAATGATATTCTTATCCTTAAATTGAGCGATTGCATCTTCCGATTTTTTTTGGATTAGCACACAATGATCATTAAAGCCTTTTTCAAAATTATACCTAGCTACCTCATGACATATCTCGCTAAAGTCCGTTTTATCTATAAAATCATCAATCTGTTTTTTTAATTCCCCACTGTGAGTTTCGCGAGCCAATTCATTATCCCAGGGGTCTATACCATAAACGATGCCATTAGAGAACCTTTTATGAGCAATGGCTTGAGGGAAAAGTGAACGCCCCCTGTAAACACCGATATCAACAGTTGATTTTAATTTAAAATTTGCTATTAACCACGCCATTATATACGCTTTTTCAAAGCTACAGCCTCCACCAAAGTCAATCTGTATCTCTTTCAACAATTCTTTCAATTCGTTATATAAGTTTTCAACAATTCTTTCCATAACTTATCTTGTTGCCTACCTGAGTTCACTATCAACTGTGCTTACTTCATCCTATCGTATATCTTAAGCACGATGTTTGCCAGCATCCAGTGCAATCGTATAGCCAAATTCATTACTCTGCCATAGTTTTGCGGGCTAGCACGAGGTATACCATGCGCCAAGGCAGCGCTGGGCGCTATCGCCGCTTCAATATTAAAGATATCATGCTGTGCAGTAAGATGATAGAAATCTCTATAACGGAATCCATATTTTTTCTCAAGGTCTATTGCCACATCCTCCTGTCCCAAAAAATCGAACAAGGTCTGTAAACCCCATAAATGCCAGGTGCGATTGTTAACGTCCAACGCGAGTCTGCTCAAGAAATACGGTATGTATTCTTCTTCCACGACACCATATTTTTCGGCCTCTGGAAATATTTTTAAGAAGGTTTCTCTGTCGGTTATCGCAAGGTAATGATTGAGGATTTGCATATACTCAAAGCGTGCTCGAATGTGGGTGGATAACTTATCGGCGCTAGCACTTGACTTGTCTGCCATGATTCTGAAGCGAACCAGTTTTTCACTCAGTATGTGTATATCATATTTCAGACATAACCTTACCCACATATCCTGGTCGGGAATATTTGCCATTCTCTCATCATACAGGCCGACCTCGTCATAACATTTTCTCCTGATTAGAACGCTGGGATGACACAGGCAGTTCCCCCTGGAAAAGAAATGATTTAGCCAGGCATACTTCGACCTGTTTCTTTGGTCAAAAATATTATAATACCTGTAATCAGATGGGCCAATCGGATTGCTTGCTTCGTCCACAAAAGTAACTTTGGTGAAAACTGCCCCGATTTCCGGGTGGTCATCCAGATAAGCCACCTGTTTTTCCAGCTTGGTTGGCTCCCAGGCATCGTCGGAACTCAGGACAGCGATATATTCGCCGGCAGCCTTTCGGATGCAGTTATTAACAGCAATACACGCGCCTTTATTTTCGGCATGTGTATAGAGTTGTATTCGTGGGTCATCAAACTTCTTGATAACATTTACCGTCCCGTCAGATGACCCATCGTCGGTAATTATGATTTCAAAATCTTGATATGTCTGGTCTAATACGCTTTGAATACATTCTGCGGCATATTTTTCGTGGTTGTAGGCGGGTATGACAACACTGACCCTGGGCATATTATTGTTTTCTAAATCCCTTCATTATTTCGCAGATTTTTTCTACTGAGGAAATAGCCAGCTCACCATACAATGGAAGACACAGGACTTCATCGACCACCTTTTTCGCCATTGTTAGATTAGCCGGGTCGGCAGAGGGGAGATCTCTGTAACAGGGATAATCACTGCATAAAGGATAAAAATATTTTCGGGGAAATACATTGTATTCTTTTAACCGTGTATAAATTTCATCGCGTGATATACCGAATCTGGTCCTGTCCACTCTGATAGCAAGATATTGGTAGCTGTTTCTAACATTTTTCGGGATTTCATTTAAGCTGATTCCTTCAATATCACGTAAGCACCGTATATATGTGTCGATAATCCGTTTCCTTTTCTCTCTCTCGGCTTCAAGATATCTCAAATTAATCAGCCCTAACGCCGCTTGTATTTCATTCATCTTACCATTGATGCCCGGCATCACTACTTCGTCCTCATTCTTAATGCCAAAATTCCTGAGAAGGTCTATGCACCGCTTCAAGTCCGTGTCTTTACAGGTAAGAGCGCCACCTTCTGCCGTATGGAACAATTTTGTAGCATGAAAGCTGAACATGGATATATCTCCGAAATTGCCAATGCCGGTACCATCAATCTCAGTATCAAATGCATGTGCGGCGTCATAAATGACTTTTAACCCGCAGCGGTTAGCGATTTCCTGAATCTTTCCAATATGGCAGGGTGTACCAAAAATATGAACTCCCAGGATTGCGGTAGTCCGGGGGGTGACCATTTGTTCAATTTTATCCGGGTCAATAGTCATTGACTCCTCATTGATATCACAAAAAACGGGAGTTATACCGTTCCAGAATAATGCGTGTGGCGTGGCGGGAAAGGTAAATGGCGTTGTTATTACTTCGCCTTTTAAACTCAAACTATTAACTGCAACCAGTAACGCTATGGTACCATTATTAAATAAAGAAACATTAGGGACATTTAACCGCCGGCGGAGTTCCTCCTCGAATATTTGATGCTCAGGCCCGTTATTTGAAAGCCATTTGGATGCCCAAATTTTTTCCAGTTCATGGTAGATTTCCTTTAAGTCCGGAAGCAATGGGCGCGTTACATAAATGGGCTCATCGAATGGCTTCATCATGCCCCTCATGCTC
>Ga0315548_1003189_pt1 | contig 12389 bp, 12 predicted proteins | sample SalMarSW160110MG_2_FD_202540 | JGI IMG/M metagenome (GOLD analysis project Ga0315548, IMG submission 202540) | Salt marsh sediment microbial communities from the Plum Island Ecosystem LTER, Massachusetts, United States - Salt Marsh Sediment SW1601-110 ... | reverse complement strand
CCAAGTCTGCAAAACGCCAAAACTTTACTCTTCTTTTATAGCAGAAAAGCAAAGAAGCTAAAATTACTCCAAGCAATCCCCCGTGATAAGACATTCCGAAAAGACCGATGTAGCGGAATCCATTTGAATAATCAAACGGACAAATTATTCTTAATGGATGTGCGATGAAATACGTTAAATCATAAAATAATACGAAGCCGAGTCTTCCCCCAATCAGCGTACCCGAAATAGCATACAGAAAAAAAGTTTGTATAGTGTTTTTGGAATATTCGTATCTTTCGTTTTTTAATCTGTGCAAAACAAGTAAATATGTGATAGTAAAGGCAACAAGATACATTAAGCTATAATAGCGTATTTGAAACAGGCCAATCTCAAATATATTGGGATTAATGTGCTCTGGGATATGATTCCACCAGTTCATTACTTATATCGTCTTCCAAAATATTTTAGACTTACTATAAAAAAGTGAATATAATATTAAACTTCTCTGACCATAATCTTCTGGGCCATACCCCTGCCAAACATCATCTTTGAGCCCTTAACGCTTATCACAAAAGGCCCAGAACGGCTGTTGTTTATGACCGTGATTTCGATATTGGGCACAAACCCCATTGAGATAAGGTGACTATTCAAACCTCGCCCTGCATTTATCCTGGCCAGCTTAACCGTTTCACCGGCCCTAACCATCGACAATGGTTTTAAAGGCTTGTTTCTCATAATTTCACCATAATCTTCGACGCATCTTCTTTGCGAAGTGAAAGATGATAGCCCTTCAATTTCACATCAATCGGATCACCAAATGGCGCGACTCTTTGAACTTCCACAATTGTCCCCGGCACAACACCCATATCAGCGATGCGCTTATTCACGCCGCTTTGTCCAATTATCTTAACAATTTTGCCTTTTTGGCCCGGTTTAAGCTCGTTAAGCCCGACTATGCCGCTCACTTTACTTATCTCCCTGTTTGAAAAATCGCTATTTTGCAATCTGGTTTTACAGAACCTTTGAAATTCGCCTGCAAAATCGTAACCATTTTTATTGCCGTGGTTAATAAAGTCTATGAAACACAAAAGTCTTGCAATAACCTCTATCCCAAGGATGTGCTCAGCCCTGCAGGCCACCTGCTGGGCAATATCCGAATCAATCCCCAGGACATCAATGAAAAACGATTTGAGAATATTATGTTTCCGCACAACTTCGGCTGCCGCTGCCTGACCGGCTCCAGTAAGTGTAACATATTCGTATGGCTTATAATTAGCCAATCCCTTTTTCCTCAAAAGCCGTAAGGCACCGGTAACAGAAGACTTAGAGACGCTGAGCAATTTTGCTATGTCCTTGCTACGGGCCACGTCCGACTCACCGGCGAGATTAAATATCGCCTCAAGGTAATCCTCAAGGGATGCACTTAATTGTTTACTTTTCACTGCTGCCATAGGTCTTTTCTTTACTATATACGTTTGACCTAATATAGTTAGTCATGCCTAACTTTGTCAAGGATTTTTAAAAATTATAATCAAAAAATTTGTTTTTATCGATTATTTTATATTACAATACAGGCCTTACGGGGCGTGGCGCAGTTTGGCTAGCGCGCTTGACTGGGGGTCAAGAGGTCGCAGGTTCAAGTCCTGTCGCCCCGATTTTCCCTATTTTCTTGAGCACCCCGGTCCTGCTGATATTACCTCCTCATCCAGCTATGCTGAAATCCCCCGCAGCAGAGATATAAAACTGCTTTTCAAATCCTTTGTCCGATTCAAAGCGGTATTGTGTCTGCCCTTTTAACAAAATATCGTTCCTGTCGCAAATAATCTCTATATCCTGTTCGGGATTTCTGCTGCGGATTATGTTGGCTAACAGAAAGGCCTTTTCGAGACCATCACCCGTCTTATAGTTCGCAACCTCGTCCGGCTGAGCCAATCGCCCGCCATCATAAATCGAGATATCCCCCATCGCTTTAAGCTGAGCGTAAACCTCATCGACCGACATAGATTCAGCCAGCTTGATTGAAGCCGGATTACGCTCTACCGCCGCCTTGACAAACGGCGTCCAGTCGCAGCTTTGCATATCGCGATACGCATAAAAGGCAAGGTCAGCGGCAGTGTTGGTTTTGCGAAGCTGCTGCAGGTAGTCGATAATCTCTTTCCTATCCTGCTCGACGTTTATTTCAATCGGCTCAGCAGGCAGAAAGTTTTTGTCTAAAGCCGGCAGCTTAGCCTCGGTATGCAAAAATTCAGAGAGCTTTTCAACAAGCTCCTGGGCATCGGGAACAACCGGCTCAATAAAACTTTTTAATGCCGACCTGCCATCCGTTTTTTTCAGGTCGATTTTCTTCGTCCGTATCAATTCATCGAGCTTGTCGCAGCGGATTCTTCCGGGCAGCTCATACGGGACAAAATCCTCATCGGAGACCTCGGCAAGCAGCTTGTCATAAGTTTTGTCGGCGATTTGGTAATTGCTGCCGTGCTCGTAATGAAAGAGCACCTCGGCCTTGAGGAAGTGCGGCTGGCCGTGACAGTCACGGCAGACCTGGAAGTATTTCTGATAGTCCCGATAAGTTCTCAGAAAACTCGCAAACACAGGAAGAGATAACTCCATCGAAAGATACGAGGCGAGCTTGCGAGCGAAATCCTGATAAATCTTTTTATCTATGGTCGCATCCTTGTATAAACAGTGCACCCAGCCGGACGGATGAGCGACAATCGTTACGTTTTCATTTCGCAGGGCACGCTGGGCCTTGTTGGATATGGCAGTGCCGTTGAACCACATCGTTTTGGTAACAAGCCGTCTGTTATTGGTCAAAATCCCTTCCTTTAAATCGATGAAATTCTGCGAATGAAGAGGCGTAAGAATCATATAAATATCTTCGAGCGGAATTTGACAGACTATAAAGGCCGCAGCGACGTAAAGGGCCGCAAGGGACACACATTCGCCTGCCGCCCTTTCGTAACCTTCCTTCAGACGAAAGGCATTCATCGCCTCGACGGTTTCGGTCTTCCAGTACGGAATAACAACATCATCATACTTATCCAGGCCGAAGTGCCTTCGTATATCAACGTCGAAGTAATACCTGTCACCATGATAACCGAAAAGTGCGTTGCTCCTTGCGATATCGTCGGATGAAATAAATTTTTCGAACCTCTTAAGCTCCTTTGCCTTGCTGGTAAGACCCCAGGTCTCCAAATCAAGATTGAACTCATACTCATCTATTATGAATTGCTTGAGCCGCATTAACTTTCGGTAGCTGCTTTTGCCTTCGAGCTTTTTGAAGCAATCCAGCTCCCGCCACTGCCAGATAACCGGGCTCATAATATTGGCCAGGACTATGCTATACATAAGCTCCGGAAAGACAAAGATTTCCAGATCCGAAAGCGTTATCGCAGATGAGCGTTTCTCCAGCAACTCCGCATCCATCTTAAACTCGCTCCACTAACTTGGTTAAAAAAATAATATTTTTAGCCACAGAGGGCACAGAGAACACAGAGATAATAAAAAAATAATTTTTGTCAATTCGTGTTCATTCGTGGTAAAAAAAACACTGCTTACAAACCGAGCGAAGCGAAGCAATCTCGATGTCCAACAGATATAGATTGCCACGACCTGCTTCGCAGGTCTCGCAATGACGTTTTAAAGTCATACTTCTTTCTTCAAACTCTCCGGCAGCGTCTCAATAAAGGACCTGATTCTGTCCCGCGTCTTTCTAAATGCAGTCATAATCTCATGCTCAGAGCCGATTATAAAAGAAGGGTCGTCAAATTCCCTATGAATCATTTTCACGTTACCCGGAAATACCGGGCACAACTCTTTCGCAGTATCGCACAGGGTAATTACATAATCAAAATCTATACCGGCCAAATCATCGATGCCCTTGGAATACTGCTGCGAGATATCAACTCCGGCCTCAGCCATTACTTCGACGGCCCTTTCATTGAGACCCGCAGGGCTTATTCCAGCCGAATATGCATCGATAATATCATCCTTTAAGTGCCTTGCCCAGCCCTCTGCCATCTGGCTTCGGCAGGCATTACCCGTGCAGAGAAACAGGATTTTTATCTTTTCTTCAGGCAAATCTATAACCAATTACCATTTAACCATTTAACCAATCTTTATTAGACAGGATAACAGGATTTGGAAGAAAATTAAAGAGCAAATATTAATTCCCACCACAAAAGACACAGAGAAATATAGCCACGAATTAACACGAATAAACACTAATTATTTTTTTGGCCACAGAGACCGCAGAGTTCACAGAGAAGAAAATTTAGACACTGATTAACGCGGATTTACACGGTTTTTTTATACCATATACTTGGAAAGATAAATAATTTGAATGGATTTTTGCCGGTCATTAAAACAAAATTTACCTTGCAAAGGTCCTTTTTTAGTGTACAATAATTGCCGAAAGCGTAATTTATTGCCGGCTGGAAAAAAGAGAGGAAAAAGTTTTCGCCCTTTTAATTTCCCTGACTTGGCTTGCCTTTTACGATAATTGGGAGGATAATAATTACGATAATAGTTTATCCAAAATTAAGGGAAAACAGAAAAGTGAAATATATGTTTGATACAAATGCGCTTAACCAGATAATAAAGCAGAGAATCGATGCTTCAGATTTCGACAAAAATCATGAATATTTCATTACACCTGTCCAATACAGTGAAATTTTGCAAACTAATAACTCGACGGTCAGAGAGAAATTACTTAAAGGACTCGAAATTATTAGAGAAATAGCTCCAATGGGACGGGTACACATTCATTCTGCGCCATGGGGTCATTTCCCGTGGGGACATGGACCATGGGGAGGAGGCAATGGAAAATATTACGGTCAAGTCTTAAAGAAATTGTCAGAATGCCCAGGTAATAAAAGAAGAAGGGGTAATAATTCAGACGCACTTATCATTGAAACTTGCAAAATGGATGGAATGACTCTAATAACAAATGACCGCTATGTCCAAAAAATATGTGTGGATATTGGTGTCGATTGGCTAACTTTGGATACGTTTTTAGGTATTGTGTGTGTAGATGCTCGAAACTGAATGATTGAAATCCGAATCTATATGCCGCCTGTAAATAAAAAGAAGGTGGCCTGTGCTACTTGAGTTAGCTATTTATCAGCAACAATAACACAGCGACAGCTCTGTTTAAAAGGGTCTGAATCACAAAATGAATTTTCAATGATATTTTTCATCTGACTGATAGTAAATTTTCTGCCTTCTTTATCCTTGCAAGTCTTACAAACATGTTCATCGTTTGCAGTTATCCATTTCACATAAGTAAAGCCAGCTTCATCAAAATCAGCTAGCCTATTAAGAAATATTTTACGAATTATCGAAATTGGAACTCCCGTCCGATTAAATCTACTGCCACATTTAGAGCAACGAATTTTCCCTTGATAATCTTCTGGAATAGTCCCTGATGTTTCACATAAAGGACAGATAGCTTTTATTTGTTTCCGCATTAGCTACTTAAAATTACGTTTATCGATTCTATATGTTTTTATCACGCAGATGTTCCACTCAGAGTATCGAAATGAATTTTACCAAACTTGAGGTTATAAAACAATAAATTATCAGGATTAATGAATTATCGAATAGCTATTAGATTACATCATACAAAGGAATTGGTGGGCTAAAGCCCACCCTACATACCTGCGGTGAACAAAATCTGTGTTAATCAGTGTAAATCTGTGTCTAATCTTTTTGTGCCTTCGTGGCATTTTTTATAATATCTCTGTGGCCTCTGTGAACTCTGCGGCTAATTCTTTTGTGTTTCTTCGTGGCAAAAATCCAAAAGCTCGCATTCATTGCAGCGGAGGTTGTATTTGCCGGTGCAGCCCTCGGTGATGCCGACGCGGCTTAGTGCAAAATCGTATTTCACCGGGTCGGAGGGAGAAATCTCAGAGAAACTTTTTGTTATTTCCACAGCCGCAGCTAAAGAAACAGTCTTCCGAGCATACAGACCCAGAATTTTGCATAACCTGCCCATATGCACATCGACCGGCACAAGCAGCTTCGCTGCCGTAAGGCATCCCTTATTGGACTTGTCAACGCCCTTCCACAATCCAGCATCAACTTCATCATCTCTAACCATCCAGCGTAAAAAAAGATTCAGCCGTTTGCAGGCACTGCCCCCCGCCGGGCCGGCCAATAGATACCTCAATCCCCTGCTCACCTCACGGCGGGTTTCTTTAGAATAGATTTCGGACAGCGAATCGCAAAACTTCGATAACGCAGGTATGATATTCTCATCGCTATTGTTATACCCTGATAAAAATTGCTTCTCGATACTGCCTTTTTCCTGCAGGACTTTCTGTAAGACTACAAGTAAATCTGCGATATCCTCACCCGCCGTAAAGCGATGTTTGAAGGAATTGAGCTTTTGACGTTTTGATTTATCGAAATTCAGGACAAATGCGTAAGGGCCTGCCCCCATACGGGAAAATAAATCATTTAGGTCTTTTTCAATCTGCCGGACGCGGCCGTATGCAAGAACTGATGATAAAAGCGCCACCACCTCCATATCAGCCGGATTGGAATAGCGATACACGAACTGCAACGGGTCCGGCTTTATACAATTTCGATGGTTATACCTGAGATAAAGCGCTTCAAGTATATCTTTTATTTTAATTAAACGCTTACGCACTAATCAAATCAAAGTCTTAAATTTTTCGAGCAAATCCTGAAGCTTTTCGATATTCACTTCACGTTCGTATAACGGCCTCTTATCCTTTTTATATGTGCCGATATTTTCTTCAAAAGTCGTTTTATCCGTATTGGTATAGAAAATTCCGAGCGGCAGCTTCTCAGTTTCTATCGCTTTTTTGAAAGCCTTGTTTCTATCGGTAACCTGATGAGAGTCACGCAGATAATAGGTATGCTCCTTGAACCACTGAAAGGTGTTGATTTTATTAAACGAGACACACGGCTGGAATATATCAACAAGTGCGTATCCTTTATGCGTGATGGCCTTTTTCAATATCTCTTTTGTCTTGTCCATATCACCGGCGAAGGCCCTTGCGACAAAACTTGCATCCAGCGCAATAGCTACTGCGATTGGATTAAACGGCTCAAGAAATACACCATTTATCTGCACCTGCGTCTTGAAACCTAATTGGCTCGTCGGCGATGCCTGTCCTTTTGTCAGGCCATAGACCATATTATTGTGAACAATGTTGGCGATATTAGGATTGCGCCGGATGGTATGAATAAAATGGTTGCCGCCTTCACCGTACATATCGCCGTCACCACTCTCGGCGATGACCGTTAGAGCCGGATTGGCCGCCTTTATGGCAGTAGCTGCCGGTAGTGCCCGGCCGTGAAGGCCGTTAAAAATATTGGTCTTAAAATAATGGGGAATCTTGGCCGCCTGGCCGATGCCCGACACAAGAACCAAATTCGTCGGCTCAATATCCATTTCGGAAAGGGCCTTTTTCAGCGTGTTGAGAATACCAAAATTGCCGCAGCCCGGGCACCAGGCAATATCAATTTCACCCATATCAAATTCTTTAATATTCATCGCTTCTCTCAATCCAGAAAAGCTTTCAGCTTTTCGACAAGCTCTTCAACGGTGAAACTCAGGCCGTTATACTTCAAAACCTTCTTATCAATATCTATACCCGTGTGAAGCTTAACCTGTTTTGCAAACTGCCCTGTAGCATTATTTTCAACAATGATAGTTCTTTCGGCTCTGTTAAGAAAATTTTCGGTCTCTTTAGGCAAAGGATGCACCTGATTAAAATGAAGAAAAGCAATATCGTCCCTTTCCAAATTCTTCACCGCCTCATCCACAATGTTATAAGTTGAGCCCCAACATATTATCAGCTTCCTGTAATTCTTCGGCCCGACGAGTTGAGGCGGTATAGAATCTTTAACCAGCGCATTACCTTTCTTCAGGCGTTTATCCACCATCTTTACCCTTAAGTCGAGGTCTTCTGTGATGTGGCCGTGCTCATCATGCTCATCACTATCAACACAAACAAGCCCCTGACCAAAAGCGGGGATACCGCGAGGTGAGATGCCATCTGCCGTAAGCTCGAACCTTCGATATTCTTTTTCGGTTCTGACTATGTGCTTTTCGGCCTTTATATCCGACAGGTCGAATCGTGCTGTGTTATAATAACTATCCAGAAAATACTGGTCTGTCAGCACAAAGACCGGCACCTGATATTTATCAGCAAGACCAAATGCCTTGCCAGTCAGAGAAAAGGCCTCTTCAAGTGTCCCGGGAGCAAGAATTATCCTCGGAAATTCACCGTGTCCGGCATAGAGTGCAAGCTCAAGGTCACTCTGCTCAGTCCTGGTGGGCAGCCCAGTAGCCGGTCCCGGCCGTTGGCCAAGATGAATCACAACAGGCGATTCCAGCATCGCCGAAAGACTCAATCCTTCCACCATCAACGCAAAACCTCCACCAGAGGTCGTAACCATCGCCCTTGCACCGGCATACCAGGCGCCAATCGCCATATTAATCGCGGCAATTTCATCCTCCGCCTGTTCTGCTATGATGTTAAATTCTTTTGCGTGTTGTGAAAGAAAAACCAGTACAGCCGTTGATGGTGACATCGGATATGAAGATATAAAATTGCACCCGCCAGCTATTGCCCCTGAGGCCACGGCCTCTGCGCCGCTTAAAAGAATCTGGTCTTTAACATTAGCATTCGGTTTTACACCAATTTTAATCTTTCCCGAATCAGTCAAATCACAACCAAGTTTGTGACCAGCCTTTGCCGCCTCGAGATTCTTGCTTACAACATCATCGGATTTCCCAGAGAAATACTTCCTGATGTAATCATTCACCAACTGCAAATCGACTCCCAAAAATCCAGCAACCACACCAACCGCCACGATGTTCGAATAAATCTTGTCACCAATATCCGTGGCAATCTTGGTAAAAGGCACCTCGATGCAAACACAGCCGCCCTGCTCAGAAATTACGTCAAAATTTTCGGCCTCCGACAGGATTATCGTCTCGGGTGAAATCCTCTTTTGCACGTGCTGGAGAGCATCTTTATCCAACGGAATAAGAACATCTATCCGATTGACAACAGACCTGACCGGTTTTGAAGATACCCTTATTTCGGTCGAATTCGTCCCGCCTCGGATCCGAGACATATACTCTTTCGTTGCAAAGACATTGAAACCGGCAAGTTTCAGGACCCTCGTTAATACATACTCAATAGTCTGAATACCCTGACCTGCCTGCCCACACAGCACAATCGAAATATCATCCGTATTAGTCATAGATATAACTTCGTTTTGTTATAACAAACTCAAATGGTTCTGAAATCCTAATATTCATCAAGATGATTGAATTCTGCATTTTCAAGCCAAGTCTCAGGACGAGAGATAAACTCGATTATGTTTTCGAGCAAAAAATAATGTTTCTTCTCTTCTTCCGCCAATTTCAAGAAAATGTCCTTTTGATATTCTCCTTTTACTTCGTTTGCTTTTTCCAAATAGAAATCCTGGCTTTTCTTTTCGATATCCTGGGCCTTTACGTAAAGATCTTTTTGCTCGATATCAGAACCAAACTTTTCATCAGATTCTTTCAACTGAACAAAAATATTTTTAGCGCTGGACAAAATAGTCGTTTCAACCATCTGTGGCTTTTCAGTTTTCATTTTCTTGACGGTATTAAAGTGTTTTACCTCTTCATCTGCTAATATTGTTAATATGGTTTTTAATCCCTTATTCTCAGTCTGCTGGGCCAATTGACGATAATAATCTTCGCCATCTTTCTCCATTTGCATTGCATATTCAAATATATCCATTTCCCCACTTCCCTTCGTTTAACAACTTACGAAACCATCGGATTCTACACATAACATAACTGGCCAATAGGTTATTTAGCCGTTTATTCACCGAGCACCGCTGTCTCAAATTCCTCGAAGCCCATCTTCTCAATCATCGAGCCCAACCTCTGATGCGGCCTGGCATTAGTTTTATAGTATCGGATAATCTTATCAACCAGCTCAAGTGCCTGCACCTGCGAGAGCTCTGCGGCAAGCTCACGCGATAATCTCGGCTTTGCTCCGCCATTTCCACCGACCAGCAGCTTCCAGCCCTTCGGCATACCGACCAGGCCGACATCCTTGATGCAGGTCTCGCCGCACTGATTGGGACAACCGCTCACGCCAATTTTCAGCTTTCCCGGCAGATCAAGTCCGTGATATTTCTCATCAAGCTTCATTCCCATAGCCAGACTATCCTGAATGCCACGTTTGCAAAAAGTCGTTCCCGGACAGGCCTTGACGCTCCTTACGCAAAGCCCAATCGCCGCACCGGGCCGCATCTCAAGCTCGGACCAGACGTTATCAACATCCTCTTCCTTCAAACCTACAATTGCGATTCTTGCAGCGCTGGTTATTTTAAGCGCCGCCGCTCCATACTTCTCAGCCACATCGGCAAGCTTGCGCAAAGTTCCCGGCTGAACGACACCACACGGAATATGCGGCGCCACTGCATAGGTCTGTTTATCCCGCTGAATGATTACCCCTTTTTCGCCGTCTTTCAGCATATTAATCTCCTTGTAATAATCTTATTCCTTACATTCCAATCTTTGCGGCTGCTCATAAGAATAGAAGCAAACCCAGGGCCATAACCATCATACCCGCAACCAGTCCATAAGCCGCCAGATGAGGATGGCCATATTCTCTCGCAGCCGGCAGAAGCTCATCGAGCGATATAAATACCATAATGCCCGCCACCGAGGCAAAGACTATTCCGAAAACTATATCGTTAAGAAACGAAAAAAGAACCAAATAGCCGACCAATGCACCAACCGGCTCAGCGAGGCCTGAAAGAAACGAATAAACGAACGCCTTTTTCCTGCTGCCCGTCGCATAAAATACAGGAATCGAAACCGCAATACCTTCGGGAATATTATGTATCGCTATAGCGACAGCTATCGCTATTCCGAGCTTCGTATCCTTCAGGGCGCTCATAAAGGTGGCAAATCCCTCCGGGAAATTGTGAATCGCAATTGCCAGCGCGGTAAACAGACCCATTCTGTAGAGCTTATTGAAGTTAGCTGCCAAATCCGGCTCGTCCATCTCCTCGGCTCTGTGGGCCTCGTGCGGATTTTCAAAGTCCGGCACGAGCCTGTCTATAATACCAATAAAAATAATGCCTGCGAAAAATGACGCAACAGCAGCCCAGTATCCGTTAGCTTGGCCCAAGTCAACGACAAGACATTGCTTTGCTTCGGGAAATATCTCAACAAACGAAACGTATATCATAACGCCCGCTGAAAAACCAAGGGCGCCGGAAAGCAGCTTTGTGTTGGTTCGCTTTGCAAAAAATGCCAGGGCACTGCCAAAGCCGGTCGAAAGACCGGCAAACAACGTCAATCCCAAAGCTATCGAGACACTATGAATTCCCATGCTCTTACCGACTTACCTCAGATTCCAACATCTTTTTCCACCTGTTGATATGGCCATACTCGCTCATCAGCTTTTGACGAGTTTTCGCCACTTTCGGCCATCGGTTTCGATAAGATTATCCGCCTCAGGGAAACTTTCCGAACCCGCCGGATACCGGCAAGGGATAGAAGCGTCACTCTCCCAGGCCTGCAATATAGGTGTCAATAATCGCCAGGATAAATCCACGCTATCCTGTCTTGTAAAAAGCGTCTGGTCGCCAACCATGCAATCCAGAAGCAATCTCTGGTAAGCTTCAGGCATCTCAACGCCAAAGACATCGCTGTACTTAAAATTCATATTCAACGTGCTCATACAAAGTTTTGAGCCGGGCTGCTTGGCCTGAAAGCTAAGGGAAATACCTTCCTCCGGCTGAATCTGGAATATGAGGATATTAGCAGGTATATCTCCAAGGCCGGTTGAAATAAACAAAGAATGCGGAACTCTTTTGAATGTTACAGCGATTTCGGTAACTTTTTTCGCAAGCCGTTTGCCGGTTCGAAGATAAAACGGCACATCCTTCCACCTCCAGTTGTCAATAAAGAGCTTTGCAGCGACGAAAGTTTCTGTTTTGGAATTTGCATCAACATATGGTTCCTCCCGATACCCAACAACCTGTTTGCCGTTAATCGAGCCGGTTTCATATTGACCACGGACCCAAAAATCGTTTATCTGTTCAGATTTAATTTGCCGAACTGATTGCAGCAATTTTGCTTTCTCATCCCTTATATGGTCCGGCTCAAATGACACAGGCGGCTCCATCGCTATCAAAGAAAGCATCTGGAGCATATGATTCTGAAAAATGTCCCTAATAGCTCCGGCTTTATCATAATAACCGCCGCGATGCTCGACTCCGACAGACTCAGATATTGTAATCTGAACGTGGTCAATGAAATTGCGATTCCAGACCGGCTCAAAAATGGCATTGGCAAAACGGAACATCAGAATATTCTGGACGGTATCTTTTCCGAGATAGTGGTCTAT
>Ga0315548_1003188_pt1 | contig 12390 bp, 8 predicted proteins | sample SalMarSW160110MG_2_FD_202540 | JGI IMG/M metagenome (GOLD analysis project Ga0315548, IMG submission 202540) | Salt marsh sediment microbial communities from the Plum Island Ecosystem LTER, Massachusetts, United States - Salt Marsh Sediment SW1601-110 ... | reverse complement strand
GCTGCAGCACCTGCGGATAAACCACAAAAAGAGGAGGTTCAGAAATGACCAAGGCTGATTTAGTTAGGGAAGTGGCGGAGAAGACGGGTTTTACAAAGTCTGACACTGGGCTGATGTTGGAGGCTTTCCTTCAGACAATCAAGGATGCCCTGAAGGAGCACAAGAGGATAGATATTAGGGGTTTGGGTAGCTTGGGGGTAAAGATGAGGAAAGCCAGGCAAGCGAGGAACCCGCGCACTGGTGAGGCGGTTCCAGTTCCCAAGAGGTATGTGCCGGTCTTTAAGGCTTCCAGAAAGTTAAAGGCCATGGTGGCCAAGATAAGATAGCCTCTTTTCTGATAGAAGCAGGGCAAACATCTGCCCTGCTTCTATCAATTCAATGTCGAGGGGAGGGATCAATGCCCTGTGGGAAGAAGAAAAAAAGAAAGAAGATTGCTAACCACAAGAGGAAAAAAAGGTTAAGAAGGGATAGACATAAGAAAAAGGTCAGATAGCCCCTGTAGCTCAGTTGGATAGAGCAACGGCCTCCGGAGCCGTGTGTCGCCCGTTCGAATCGGGCCAGGGGTATTCTCACCCCTGCCGAAGTGGCGGAACTGGCAGACGCGCTGCGTTCAGGGCGCAGTGCCCGGATGGGTGTGGGGGTTCAAATCCCCCCTTCGGCACTGTTGTTTTTCAACGGGTTAGGGCGATTCCGGTTTAGGGAAATCTTGCTCCCTAAACCCTTGATGTCCGTACAGTATCCATAGAGGATTGAAATCGGTATAAAAACATCTAAGAAAATGTAAGAAAACTGACCCCAAAAGTCAAGCCCAAATTTAAGCAGGGCAACCAATTGCCCTAAAGGTCAACAAGTTTGCCGAACACCCCTTAATGCTCTTTCCGTTCTTTCTTGGCAGGCCCACCAAGGCAGTATCGTAGCGCCTGAACCTATCCCTCCCTTGGTATTGAAGATAGGCTCCAGTATCTTCTTTTTCTGCTACTTCTCCAGCTTAACGAGCTGCTTGTCCTCATGCACGTGCTGCTCTTCTAAGAAGGTGCGAATATTCGATTTATGTTCTTTTGGTCTGTTCTCGCTAATCATTTCGATTTACGTCCTCAATTACTTCAGAAATCCGCTCTTCAAATTCGGAAATGGTCTGCTTAATGTTGTGAGGCAGTTCCCCTTCTGGTGTCCTATTTGGGCAATTCAATGTCTCCGATAGAGCCGAACGCATCCTATTGAGAAAGCTAAGAGTCTTCACCGGGTCATAATCCGCACCTGTTCTCCACTCGTCCACAGAAGATAACACAGTAGAAAAATACAAGCACACGCCATCAAAGAAACCTTTGACATAATCGTCTTTCTTACTCACTCTTCACCTCTGCCATCTTCCCAGCAAAGTCCTTGCCTGTAAGTTTGCCTTGCTTCAATAGCCCCTTCCTCACGGAAAACTCTAAAAATTCGGGTACTCTCTACCACTGAGATATTGTAGTTCCACACACTTCGACTCAATATAATGCAAGGGCCTTGGCTGTGCAATCAAAAAAGGGAGGAGCCCATTCTCTCCTCCCTTTTATAGCTGCTAACTGCAATCTGCGAGCCCATCTCAGGGTTGGGCGGTCTATCGTCTCTATCTCTATCTGATTAGCACCATCTTCCTTGTCTGCACAAAATCCCCAACCTGGAGTCGGTAGAAGTAGATCCCGCTGGATAAAGATCCCGCATCCCACCTCGCGGTCTTGTATCCGGCTTTCTGTTTCTCATCAACCAAGGTAGCTATCTTTTGACCGAGGATGTTGAAGATTTCAAGTTTGACTTCGCAATGCTTTGGCAGAGCGTATTTAATCTCAGTCACAGGGTTAAAGGGGTTAGGATAGTTCTGGGCAAGCCCATATTTGACTGGAATCTTGGATCTCAGAAGGCCGGTTTTGTAACCGCATGGTCGGCCAGGCGTAGGTTCCTGGATAATGAAGTCGCTATTGGTATTGTCGGTGTCGGTGTTTAAGGAATCTCGGCCCAAAGACATCCCCACCGCCGGAAAGCCATCAAAGGGTGAACCTGGGACATCTCCACATGGTTCAACAGTGCAGTTTGCTGGGTCCCAATATTCGATGGCATCGATTAAATTACCAGGACCTTCTCCCGAGCCATCATATAGGTAGAGAGCATCATATTGATTGTAGTCAGAGCATCTGGCTCCATATCCATTACCTGGGATGAGACCAATTTCGTCGCTGTAGTCAGTCGCTGGATCTGGAGTTAAAAGAATCATATTTGACACACTGTCATTATCCTCATCGGCGAAAAAACTCTCATCATATAGTTCAAAATCTGGATTGAAGCCGAATTCTTGTGAAAACCCATCATCATCAACGTCCTTTGCTACAACCAAATAGCCGTGGGCTTGAATTCTGGCCCGGAGGGGGAATGCCCAGAAATCCTCTCCACCGCAGGTTCCCTCATATTCCGTTCCTGCAATTTGCCAACCAGAGAGATCAATTGTGCTATCTGTAGTATTGTACAATTCGATGAATTCGGCCCCATCGTACTGCGATTCTGGATCCGGAAAGATCTCAGAAATCACTACTTCACCTGGAATTACCCAATCAGGGCTACGGAAGTTCCAAGTTTGGTTGGAAAGGGTGCGTTTGCCACGGCTATCGACAGCTTTGACGTGCCACCAATAGGTCCGCTTGACCTCTAGATTATTCCAATCCACTGTAGTATCACTATCACTCACATCGTGACTATCAATACCAGCAGTAAAGGCGGAATCAAGAGCCAAGTAAACCCGATAAAAGACCACGCTATCCCCTGGATCTGGGTCACGACTTGCCCCCCAGACTAACGTCACCGCTAAAGTATCAAGTGTGTCGCCGTTAGCAGGGGAGAGTAGGGCAAAGCTGTCAGGGGGCTGTTCTACATAGATATGAAAGCTCCAACCTTCGCGGGGCTCGCACCAAGTGGCAAGATCAAATCGGTCAATGGCTCGAACCTTCCAGTAAATAGTGGAATCATCTTCGACCGCGCCAAGCCCTCTAAGCCCTACCGCCTTATGCCGCGAAGCTCCCATCGGGGATCCCTTCGCCACACTCCGGCTGAATAACAAATCCTCAGGGAAAGTGAAGCTTGTGTCATCCACCATCGTGCTCTCAGATATCCCAAAATCAGCGTCATACGACCAAACCAATCGGTAGCGAATCCTGTCGCCGGAGTCGGGGTCCGAAGCCTTAAACCATTGCAGGGTTGGAGTCGCGGTATCGACAGTATCTCCATTCATCGGCGCAGCGAGGGGAAAGCTGCCAGGAGGTTCTGGATAATAGGTATGGAACATGAGAGTATCTTTGGTCCAAGTTCCAGGCGTATTCATGTCTGAGGCATGCACTGTCCAGTAATAGGCATAATCGTCGGAAAGTTCAACAAGGGGAAAGACAGTGTCCTGATACCCGGAAACTAGCTCAGATGCCGTGGAAAGATCTGAAAGCGTATCCAGCCAAACTTCGTAACTGACGGTGTCATCTGGGTCGAGGGCAGTCTGCCACACCAACACCGTCTCCAGTGTCCAGCAGGTGTCATTCCACGGGGGAGAGATGAGGCTGAATGCTGAGGGCGGACCGCAGTGCTCATTTTCATAAGCGCCGATGTCAGGCAGTGACCTTGGTGGGTTGGGGCGCGGATTCCCTTCGATATCCTGGTTTGGCCCGTCAGCCTCTGCAGCGCTGATGCACCGGCTATAGTCGTCTAGATGAAAGTCGCCGGCTCCAATATTTACAAACATCGGGTCGAGGAAAATGTTCCAGAATGCATCACACGAATCCGCATTGACATTGGTATTGACAAGCTCATGGACGCCAGGTGGGCCATGCGATAGGTCACCATTCTCGAAGCTGATATCCCCGTTACTGTTACCAAAAATATCACAGTACTTAACCGTGCAAGCAGGGCTATCTTCGAAGTAAATCCCGGTACCACTAGGAGAAAACACGATAATAGTGCTGTTCAAGGTCGGGGAAGACCCCCTGCAATGTACGCCACCACCACTCCCCCAGGTTGCTGAGTTGTCGACGATAGTACAATTCCTAAACGTCGGCGAGGCGCCAAAGGAGCAGTGCACCCCACCCCCCTCCGACTGTGCTAAGTTGCCGCTGATAATACAATTGATGAACGTTGGCGAACGGAAGTCGCAGCTCACCCCACCTCCTTCACCAAAGGAGCCAGTTGCAGAGTTGCCACTTATTATGCAATTCATTAGGCTTGGTGAAGAAGCATTACACCGGATGCCGCCACCCTTGAAAGTTGCTGAATTGGCGGAGAGGGTGCAACTAGCGAAGGTCAAGTTCGGGGAAGATTGCTCATCGCAATGTACCCCACCACCCTCGGTTAACGAAGCAGTTGTGGAGTTGCTACTGATGTGACAACCTGTAAAGTTGGCCTCAGAATTCTGACAGTAGACCCCACCCCCGTTGCCAAAGGAGCCAGTTGTAAAGTTATTACTGATACGGCAACCTGTAAACCTTGCCCCAGAATTGCGACATAAGACCCCACCCCCGGTGCCAAAGGAGCCAGTTGTGGAGTTACTACTGATACGGCAATTTCTAAAGCTAGGCGAAGAAGTCTCACAATAAATCCCCCCACCGCCATCGTCTGGTTGGCGCGCATATTCAATGAGACAGTATTCAAGACGACTTCCAGAACTGCCTGGCTGGTAGAAGCGCAGGCCGCGCCACCGATCGGGATTCGCCAAAGTGTCGGTTGTAAAAACGATGGAATCGCTTTCGCTCCCCTCTGCTAAGAGCACTCCATAGATATAGAACGGATATGGCCCATCAAAAATGAGAGTCGTTGGTGGCATAATCCGCAGGGTCTCGCCAGGGGGGACAATAATGGTGTCGACGACATGGTATTCGCCGGGGCCGATGCTGCCACTTAAGGTGTCTGAAAGCTGTCCCAAACCAGCCTGCGCGCTAACAAGTACGAGGAAAACGGTCAACGCGATCCGCATAATTAACCTCCCTTTTCTAAGTCCGTAATTTACGGTTAACTCTCAACTTTAAAGATTTTCGCCATTTATCACCCCCTTTCTCCTATGTGAGTTTTGAATCTCTATTCTTTCCCCAGAGAGTACTGATCAAACTCTATACAAGCTGGCGCATCGTTAAGAACCGAGATAAAACACCAAAATTAGCAAAGAATACAGCATTACAGGAGCTTTTATCAAAGAAACTCGGCAGTTCAGATACTCCCTCTTATGTATAGAGGTCTTTGTTTGAATTGAACTTAGGCCTTCTTTATCCAACCTCCTCAAACAAGTCTGTCGATAAAAGGACTCACAGGTTCCAATAAATTTTAGAACCCGAGAATTCTCCAGCACCGATTCCTATCTTAGGAATTCGGGTTAATCCTCAGGTCGTATTCTGGTAATCAAAACGTAAAAAGGGTAATCGCTATACCCAGGGATAGCAATCCTCCAATCAAATATCTCTACCCCTAGAATTACCGGATTTTTGATTCCCTTCGGAACGTTTATTTCGATCTTTGGATGATCTCCCTGGATATCCACCAAGCTATCAATCAAATTGCTAAACGGGTAGCCCAGCAAACTGCTCGTGGTCTCACTTGGGCAAGCCTCATCTATTTCTTATTTAACTTGAAAGAAAAGAGTAATTCCTCAGGATGGTGGGCGCCTCCAGGACACATTTCAGTCACCTTGAGCTGGTATTGACCAGCGTCGAGCCGGTTTGCGGCAAGATAGACTGAGAAATTGCCTTGATTATTAATTGCCTTGATGTTTTTTTGCGATAAGACCAGATCTTCGTCCAAGGATAGATCTAGGTTGTATCGACAAGTAGGATCTACAATAGGTAGAAGGAAGGTTAACTGGATGACGTCATCAGACGGCAAAATGGTTATCTCTTCACTACGATGAACAGGGCCACGAAATGTTAATGTTTCCTTTAATCTAATTGTCTTGATGTTCGAAGTTTCCTCTTTAAGAATCGTGTTATACAACCCAAGCCACGCCGGGTACAGAAGAACTAGGACTAAGATATATGCGAATGATGGTTTTAAAAAGAACTTCCCCAAAGTATCCCTGAAACGTTCCCTTGATGTCCGTTGCCTGCTAGCCCTTGGTTTCAAAAAGAGCCCCTCGAAGGCTCCTTTAATACCAATAAAAGAGGGAGGAACCTTTCTTAGGTTGGCGTCGACCTTCAAAAGGGTATTCAGTTCCTCCTTGCAATCCGCACATTGCGCCAGATGCTGCTCGATTTCTGTTATCTCGGACTCGGTCAAATCGGTCTTCGATTCCGCATAGATCACTAATTTCTCCGGCACAATATGTTCTGGCGTCAAAACCAATCCGTGCTTTTCGATGCTCTCGGAAAGCCACTGGACATCCTTCAAGCTTCTTCGACAAATTGGACAGATCTTTAAATGGAACTCTACCTTTTCTCGCTCATCTTTCGAAAGGGTATCAGTTATATACCATGGTAGCAAGTCCGCAACTTCATCTTCACAAATCATACGGTCCCCCATGCAAGCATTCAAAAAGGTAGCCTGTGAATCAAGGCCTACCTCTCCTATAAACTAATAGTCGAATCACCTACCCCAAAGTTCCTGGAAAATTCATACCTGAGTTCAATGGCTTTCTCTTTGCAACGAGCAAAACGAGATTTTACTGTGCCTTCAGAGATGATTAGACGTTTGGCTATTTGGGCGTAGGGGAGCTTCTCTTCAAAGACCATTCGCCAGAGATCTTGGCAACGGCGCGGCAGACTTTGGAAGATTTTCATGAAAATGTCCCTTTGCTCTTTTTCATGAAGTTCTTCCTCAGGACCTTTTTGACAACTGGCAATCTCCACACCACCATCATCAATGGACAGTAGTTTTCTGCGACATCTCAAATGATCAATACAGGTGTACTTGGCTATTCTCAAGACATAAGTCTTTAATGATGACCTAAACCTGAATTTATCATTTTGAAAATTCTCCAACACCGTGAGCCTAATATCTTGGGCAATGTCTTCCAATTCATCCCCAAAATTCCACTTTGCGTTTCTGGCGACCAAATTAATCCAACCATCTACCTCGGCAAGGGCTCTTGCCTCACCCTTTAGATAGCCTGCGATTATCCTGACATCTTCTTTGTACGCCATGTCTTATGACACTCCCAACCTTTCAAAGGAGTCTCTTCAACTCAATGCAACCATTTGCTGGGCAATGGCGAGACGCCTGTACTTCAAAGGGCAGGTTCGGGCAGATGAGGCAAACCCATATTACCTTCACCCAACTCCATTGTCAATAAATAAGTTGGTCGTAGATCTCGTGAAACTGGTTTTCTCCCTGCAGAGACGCTATCGATGTGCGATAGCAACCTGCAGGCATATAGCCTTATTGCCAGCTCAACTTGCCCATCAGATACTCTCTTATTTCCAATCCCCCACTGCAACAAAGGCACCCCAGGTGAAAGGATGGGTAGACCTATTCTGCCTACGCAGCTTCCTCAGCTGCGAAAGTGTGGTCTCCCGCATCGCAGCAACGGTCGTAGTGCCGCCTAGCCGGCGCTCGTAAAGACCTAGCATGTAATTCCGTGTCGGCCTGTCCCCTACCGGCCAAAGACTCATGATCACAGTGCGAGCCCCTGCCAACTGAAACGCCCGCCTCAAACCAAACACCCCCTCACCCTTCTTCAGTTTCCCCAACCCCGTCTCGCAGGCCGACAAAACCACCCACTCGCTTCCTGTCAGATCCAGTGAGCAAATCTCCTCAGCCGTGAGGATCCCATCGTCCATGCCCCTCTCCGCAGCCCCTTTACCGTGAAGATTGGAACCCGCAAAGAAGAGTCCCGACAGCAAGAGAGGGTTCTCACCCATGACTTCGGCTTCTCCCAACAGACTTCGTGTCACCTTGCGTTCTCTGGCATCCGCACACTCGCCCTGAAGGTAGTACGCATGTGTGGCCAAGTGAATAATCCGCTTCCCACCTGACTCAGCTTTCACACGGTCTTCCAAAGCGTCTACACCCAAATACAGCTCCACTGGCTCATGTGTCGTTTGCCCAAAGACCCTTCCTAATTGCCTCACCTCTTTGCCGGAAGCAGGCAATCTCTCAACTTGTATCTCATTCAAACGCTCGCAACTGGAACGAGTATTCCTAAGCCTAACCAATGAGGAGGAAAGCGGTACCACCGCCTCGTCATCTGCCTCCCTAGATCGTGCCAAGACCGCAGCATCAAAATCGGGATCCCCAAAAGCCAAAAGACCCTTGCCTGGAATGTAGCAAGACCTCAATCGGATAAGATCACGACCTGAAGACAGATAATGAATGGGATAACGCTCAATGAGGTATCCACTATCTGGCATAGGCAGTGCACCAAAGGCAAGAAGATTAAGGGACGCATCAGGAGATATCAGGACTAGTTCCGCTTCCCCCACTTCCTCTTTGATGGGCGCCCAAAGCCGTCGGTAAAGAGCCCCACCAACCTCCCGGAACACTCTCTCTTTATCTGAATCCGGCAGTTCCCCACTTTCTACAATACCATCAATGTGCTGACGATAGGCCTTAATCAAGGAGTCGGTCACCGAGGAGAGCCCGATATAGATGACCGAAGGCCCTGTGGCGTTGTCAGCAGTAAGCACACAGGCCAGGTCTCTTTCCTCCGTCTGCGCAGGAACCTCTCCAGGTCGTGCCGGAAAGTGCGCGTAACGCAGAAACTCCACCAGTGTCGCGCCTTCAGGCAGACAAGCAGCCACACTGGAAGTAGTGGCGCTTTTTTCCTCCCGTTCAGCACGAAAGGTAATACTTGTCGTGGCCAACCTTAACTCCCATTTTTCCTTGGCGGAGATGGCAGTTCTCAATCTTGGCAAGTACTCCGCCGGATTACCCTCTTCAGGCCCTCTGGCATAAAGGGTGGCAATGAGCAAACGGGCAGCTTTCAAAGAATCCCCCACAGCGGCAATCTCCTGGTCACCGCTTTTCCCCAATCGATGCCGCACGGATATTTCATCCAACACTTGCCCTTTGGTCTGCAAGACTGCAGTGGCAAGAAACGAACAAACAGAATCCGGAGCATTTGCCTCGCCAAGGGCAGCCACTGTTGAGGCAACAAGATCCACAGAATCTCGAACCTTCTCTGCATACAATAATGCCTGGCGCTCAGAGGAAATCCTGTAAATCCTCTCCAACTGACGACGCCGGGCAACGAAGCCACGAGAGCTTCCTTCCCAGGAAGTTCTTTGGTCCATTTGAAGCAAAGCAATGCGATTAAGTTCCTCCTGGCTATCGGTCACTTCAGGATGTTCGGAACTCAATGCTCTTTCTCTAATCGCCAACGCCCCCTCAAAATAAGACTTCGCGCCCTCATAATCCCCCTGAGCCTTCAGAAGAATGCCGAGACTGTTCAGACTTGCGGCTACATCCGGATGCTCTGGACCAAACACCTTCTCCCTCATGGCCAATGCCCGTTCCAGAAGCGGCCTTACCGCATCATAATCACCCTCCAAATAGCACAAATTGGCGAGGTTATCATAGGTTGTGGCCACATGCGGGTGCTCTGGTCCCAATGCTTGCCCGAATATTGCCAGCGCTCGCTCCAGAAGCGGCCTCGCGGCCGCATAATCACCCTGCTCGATTAGCAGAAGGGCAAGATTGCCGAGGCTTAGGGCCACATCTGGATGCTCCGGCCCTAATACCCTCTCGGAAATGATCAGAGCTCGCTCCAAAAGCGGCCTGGCTCCCACATAATCCCCTTGTATGAAAAGTATATTGGCAAGGTTGATGAGGCTTGCGGCTACATCCGGATGCTCCGGCCCCAATACCTTCTCCCTAATCGTCAAAGCTCGCACCATGAGCGACTTCGCACCCGCATAATCCCCTTGATCGATGAGTGCAAGCCCGAGGTCGTCCAGAGACCAAGCCACATCGGGATGTTCTAACCCCAAAACCCTTTCCCTGATCACCAATGCGCGCTCATAAAAAGGCCGCGCACCTGCATAATCACCTTGCTCAGAACATATGATACCAAGGTTGTTGAGACTTCTCGCCACTTCCGGATGCTCCGATCCCAATGCCTTCTCTCTAATCGTCAAAGCTCGCTTGAGAAATAACTTCGCCCCCTCATAATCGCCTTGTCCAGCAACTAACACTGCGAGATTTTCAAGAGGGAAAGCGACATCTGGATGCTCCAATCCCAACGTCTTCTCCCAAATCGCCAGCGCTCGCTCCAGAAACGGCCTAGCACCTTCATAATCACCTTGGTCGCAGAGAATAAGGCCAAGGTTGTTGAGACTCTCGGCAACATTCGGATGTTTAGAACTGAATGTTCTTTCTCTAATCGCCAGCGCCCGCTCAAAATACGGCTTCGCGCCCTCATAATCCCCCTGAGCCTTCAGAAGAATGCCGAGACTGTTCAGACTTGCCGCTACATCGGGGTGCTCTTCTCCCAACACCTTCTCTCTGATTGTCATTGCTCGCTCCAAAAGCGGCCTCGCTCCCACATAATCCCCTTGGAGCCTAAGAAGAATACCAAGGTTGTGGAGGCTCGCGGCAACCTCCGGATGCTCCAGACCCAGCAACTTCTCCCTAATCGCAAGCGACCGTTCCAAAAGTGGTTTTGCTCCCCGATAGTTCCCTTGTTCCCGACGTATGGTGCCAAGGCTGTTCAGACTTGCGGCTACATCCAAATCATGCCCACCCAAGATCTTCTCCTTAATGGCCAGGCTTCGCTCAGCAAGAAACACAGCTCTATCCAGTTCCTGCATCTTGCGGAGTGCTTTCACCCTGCAGTCCAGACAGCTCGCACTCAGCGTATGGTGCAGCCCATACACTGAATCCGAGAGAACCAGCGCAGCATTGCAGATGCAGTCCGCCGCCGCCTGATCATTAGCTTCGCACAACGAATCCCCTTTGGCAATCATACGAAGTATCTTAGCTTTGAGAGAGTCAATTTCCCCACTGTCCGCTAAAACGGATCCCCTGGCTTCCGTCTCTCGAACTCCCGAGGAAGAAAGTGCAGTCAAATTATGAACTACTAGACAGGCGAAGGCAATAACCACCAAAAGCGATGGGAATGGACCATGACTACGCGTGTATTTCATCACTCAAATCTCCTTTGCGATCAGATCCCTGAAAGTCCCTATTGAGATAAAAAGTTACTCAAATACCAAGTAACTGGGCTTTTTGCCGGGCCCTAATTCCCCCGGGGACTCGTAAGAATCTATTCCGAAAATAACTGTTTGCTTTGTAAGAAATCTCTCTCAGTACCTCCAAACTAGGTAATTTCAATTGATTTTGCGATTCATGTTCCATCAGAGATTATTGCCTCTAACTTAGCCCATTACCTTGCCTGGTGGTGCGATCAAACAAGCGATCAAGGCAATAATGCGGTGTGTACAGTCCTGTCCTTGTTGGACTGGTCTTCCCTTCAAATGAAGACGGTCAACCTCCTCTCCGATGAATCTAGAGACTTAACCAATATAATTCTATTTCCAGAAGTGTCAAGACACGTTTGAAATGATGTTGTGATTCGGTACTCCAGGAGCTTACTATTGTAGAAGTCTCTTCAGGGGTTACATCTTTTCTCTATGCTATCCAGTGAGGTCCCTACTCCGGTCCACACCCCTTACCGGCCGTTCTTGCTATTGCCTGAGCCTACTACAATCCTTAAGTCCAGAGGAGATGTTGACTTTGGCGGGGCACGCCCACTCTGGTTACCATCCGTCGTTCCAGTACCACTTCTTTCCACCAAAAGCAGCGAATTTTCTCCTCCAAGGCAACTTTCCCCTTCTTGAAGAAAGGTCCAGAACAGCTACAATCAAAGTATAAGCTGCTCTTTCTTAAAAACAAAGGAGGTTGTCCCATGGATAGCCCAAAGACCGCTCCAGATTTGATTCCCAAGATTTATCAAACAGCTAAGGGAAGGGGGTTACCTATGACCAAATTGGTAGACCAGATTCTCAGAGAGAAATTGGAAAAAGCCAAACAAAAAAGGTAGGTGATAACAAATGAGGCTTAAAGAAGTAACTTATGCCAAAAAAGTAGGCCTGGCCAACTTCGGCAGCTTAGGACTTTCTGTAGTGGCTGAGGTGGAGTCAGGAGATGACCTCAAGGCTATCTATCAGGAGCTGAAGAAGGCAGTTGAGGACAACATCAACGGACTTCTGAACTCAGGGCATCCCAGTTCGGATAATGGCCAAAATTCCAAAGACAGAAGTTCCAACCAGGAGGAGGCCACCTCAAAGCAGATTGCCATGATCCACGCCCTCTCCCAGAAGCTGGGAAGATCGGTCAATGCCGAAGGTTTAAGTAAAGATGCGACCACCAAGCTCATTGACCAACTGGTCAATGAGGTAGAAGAATCCACTGGTAAAGATAATTCCCTCAAGATGACTGAGCCCCAGAGGAGATATATTTTTA
>Ga0315548_1003187_pt1 | contig 12391 bp, 8 predicted proteins | sample SalMarSW160110MG_2_FD_202540 | JGI IMG/M metagenome (GOLD analysis project Ga0315548, IMG submission 202540) | Salt marsh sediment microbial communities from the Plum Island Ecosystem LTER, Massachusetts, United States - Salt Marsh Sediment SW1601-110 ... | reverse complement strand
TGCCGGTTCAAACGAAAGCAACTCGCGTACAATCCGAAGCGCATGTCCTCGCCCCTTTCGCGGAGGAACAAATTTTTCAATACGGTCGGTGAAAAGTATCAATCCGACCTTGTCATTGTTTTTCATTGCAGAGAAAGCAAGTATAGCGCTTAATTCCAATGCAATATCCCGCTTCAATGCAGATTGTGAACCGAAAAACTGCGATCCGCTCATATCTACCACCAGCATGACCGTCAATTCTCGCTCTTCTTCAAAGATTTTAACAAACGGATGATTGAAACGAGCAGTCACGTTCCAATCGATCATACGCATGTCGTCGCCGTATTGGTACTCGCGCACTTCGGAAAATTCCATGCCTCGCCCCTTGAAAACCGAATGGTATTCACCGGAAAAGACCTGATTCACCAATCCCCGTGTGCGTATCTCCAACTGCCTGACTTTTTTTAGAAGTTCTTTTGTTTCCATTTAGCTGTCAGTGGTCAGTCATCAGTTATTAGTAATTAACTTTTCCAAAATCTATTGTTTTCAATCCGCAATCATCTAATCACTTAATCATCCAATCACCAAATCGACGATCATTAAATCGAAAACCACAAAATTGTTTATGGAACTTCCACATTATTCAGAATTTCTATCACAATCTGCTCCGGTGTAATCTCTTCCGCTTCCGCTTCATACGTGACGGCAATACGATGACGCATAACATCGGGACAAACAGCGCGTACATCTTCAGGGATAACATAACCGCGCCGCTTTATAAATGCATGTGCTTTTGCAGCCAACGCCAGGTTAATTGAAGCGCGCGGCGACGCTCCGTAGCTGATCAGCGGTGCAAGCTTGTCTAATTTGAAATTCTTCGGTTCACGGGTCGCAAACACAACATCGAGAATATAGCGTTCGATCTTTTCATCCATGTACACCTGTTTTACTACCTCACGGGCAGAAAGGATTTCTTTTGTGGATACGACAGCTTTTACATTCTTTTCATTTCCCAGAACATTCTGCCGCATTATAAGCAGTTCTTCTTCGCGCGACGGATAACCGATTTTTACTTTCAGCATAAAGCGGTCAACCTGCGCTTCCGGAAGCGGATATGTTCCTTCCTGCTCTATTGGATTTTGTGTAGCCAGTACTAAAAACGGTTCTTCAAGCTTGAATGTTTCTTCACCGATAGTAACCTGTCGTTCCTGCATAGCTTCGAGCAGTGCACTCTGTACTTTGGCCGGCGCCCTGTTTATTTCGTCTGCAAGAATGAAGTTTGAAAATAAGGGCCCTTTACGCGTAAAGAATTTTCCATCTTTTTGATTGTATATCATCGTTCCGACAAGATCTGCAGGAAGCAGGTCGGGTGTAAATTGGATACGCTGGAATTTCGCATTGACAGCCGCCGCCAGAGTTTTTATGGCAAGTGTTTTTGCCAGTCCCGGAACACCTTCCAAAAGAATGTGCCCGTTGCATAACAAACCTATTAGCAGCCGGTCTACCATATTTTTTTGGCCGACTATGACCTTACCGACTTCCGATGTCAGCGATTCTACAAACGTGCTTTCACGCTGAATCATTTCATTGATTGTCTTAATATCCACAGTGTACTCCTCTTAATTTAAATATGACATTCTTCAATTCTACTGACGAGGAAATGAACAAAACTGTTCCCGCTTTTTTTGATGAAAACGAATCGAGCCACGAGACAAATTCAACTTGGAACCTGCTGGTGGCTCGGCAACTCTTCAACACTTAAAATCTTTACACAATATAAAATGTAATAAGAATTCACAAGCGATGCAACGAAATGAGAGCAGGAGAATACTGCTAAAACTTTAATAAAAATAGGACTTTAATAAATGTCAATCTGTAGAGTCCATTTCGCAACCTGACTTATATCGAAACATTCATTTTTCGTTCATCTGGGAGCTGCCTGCCCGCCGAAGCATAGCGTAAGCGCGGCTCGCCCGCCTTTCAACAACCGGCCCGCTATGCATTATATTGGGAAAACCGGCGAGCAAGCAGGTGCAGAAAGTGAATCCAGGGTAAGGGCTTATGTTTAAGCTGCAATTTATTAGGTCTAACAAGATGAAAAATTGAAAAATATTTCATATATTAGCTTAAATTTATTTATGAGCAATTATGACTCTTACTAAAACAAAACATCATGTAACAATAGCACGGAGAGATTGGGAAAAAATGAAAACCAATCCGGCCGTGAGTGAGGCAATAGAACTCCTTGAGGATGTTTCTGATCTCGAAAAAGCAAAAAAAGTTCGCGGTAAAAGTATGACCATAGAACAATATAAGAAACGCCGTGGCATACAAAGTTCTCATTAAACCTTCTGCTCAGAAGGATCTCGACGCTCTACCTGAAACCGAGGTTATAAAGATTCTTTCAAAGATTTCTAACTTAGGAAGCTAACCCCGCCCTGTCGGCGTCCAAAAGCTTCATGATCAAGAAGGTTATAGGATTCGATCAGGAAATTATCGAATACTTTTTGAAGTGAACGACTCAGGCAAAACTGTATTGATTTATAGAATTAAACACCGAAAAGAAGTATATCGGTAATAATATTTATGCCGATTGTGATTCGGTTCCCAAAGCTGGCAATAACATGCCTTTTGTAGATGTTATTTGTGCATCACTTCTCCAAAGGGGCCCTTCGGACATGATAATCGACAGCGATAATAATTTGTAGCGTCCCTGCCTGCGGTAGGCAGGCGACTCGTAGTCAGCCGGAGGCGTGGGAATGTAACGCTCGAAGAGGGTTTCCTTATTTTATTACCTCATTCGTCCCGTTACGAACGGAACTCTACAAAAACCCTTCGGGTTTCGTATAATAAGCCGTCGAATTTATTCGATTGTGATTTTAATCCGTAGAGTCCGACACTCTGTCGGACATTCCTGCATAATCATAAATTGTATCACACTACGTGTGATTTTGTAAAATGCCTCCGGCTGAATGGGACTCTACAAAAACCCTTTGGGTTTCGTTTAGTTAGCCGTTGAATTTATTCAACGGCATCCGATAGATTGTTTTGACGACGTAGGCGTCATACGTTTATAGAACCGTAAACAAAGATAACACACAACTCCATAGGAGTTAAACACCTACGGCGTTCTATTGTTATCGTGTTTTTTCGGTTACAAACGTTCAACTCTTACGGAGCTGATAAGATTTCAAACATTCAACACAAAATCCTTCGGATTTTGTATAACTAGAAGTCGATTTTAGCGCAGCCATCACTTTGTGATAATCGACGGTCGAGATGTTTCGTAGAATCCGATCATCAGATCGAATAATAATAACATAATTACATAAACATACAAAATAGTCCGGTCGGTGACCGGACTCTACGCTATACGATGAATCATACTTTTGTTTATCACAAAATCCTTTGGGTTTCGATAAGCAAGAAGCCCTGTTTTACTGGAATTTTATTCAGCACATTCTTTATCCATATACCAATTATCTTCGTAATTCTGATAATATGTTTTCTTAATTTCCTCCAGTGAGTTTGTTGGAGATAATCTAAGAAAACGATACGAACATTTATCATACCAAGGGAGAGTAAGGAACACATTTCCTTTTTCATCAACTGATAATACGATAACACCAATTTTATCAAAAGACTTTAAAGCTTTTTCTATATAATCAGTTTCCTTTTTTGTTAGTAATATACCTTTTTCTTCACTAAAGGCTCTTTCTATTGAAGTTATACTTTCTGTAAAATAATTTATTTCTATTTTATATGTCGAACCTCTGTAAGTAACGAAGTACACTCCTTTCCTATTTACGATACTCATATCATTAAACTCCGCATAATCTATCTCTTTTAGAGTGTTGAATTTTTCTTGAAGGCTCTCATAGTGTGTACAACTATTAATGAAAGAAAGATATAATAAAAATATGCTAAGCATAGTTCTCATTTTCTTAACTTTCTATAATTGTTTTTTTGTGCATGATATGTTCCTTTAATAATTGAGCGTTGGTCATCTTTTGAATCCCATTGTGACGGATAACCATTTCGTCTCGCATTTAGTAAACTATTTAAATGTGCTCCCATCTGTAATTCTCCATATCCAAAACCAGCTGCATACCCACTTGCAGCCCATAAATAATTTCCAAAATTCATGAAATTATGAGCAGTATTATCACCTTCTGGTAAGAACAACGAATTTGATTTATCATCCCCTGTAAAATTTGCATTAGGATATTTTTCAGGCAGTATTGAAAATGAATAATCAAATTTTCCTCCTCCTTGACTTTCCAATCCAAAATTGATTTTTCCGGATTCAAATGCACCTTGTTCACTTAGCATCGATTGTATTTCATTTTCACTAACAAAAACGAGTTTATTTATCGTTCCATTATCTATATCCATGGCATCATTTAAAGGATCGGCAAAATCAACGAACTTATATAAATCAGATTCTAAACCATCGCCGGTTTTTTCTACAGTATGTATAACGATTCTATGAGTTCCTTCGGCAGAAATTTTCTGCTTATAATTTCCATTGTTATCAAATTGATACCAATCCTTCCCCTTAGGATCAATCAGATTTATTGGATTATTGGCAACATAATTATACGGACTCCATCCCGGATACTTCTCCGCCAGCGGATCCACCGCCATCCATCTTCCTATCCAACTATCATAATACCTTGCACCGAAATAGTCAAATCCCGTCTCAATATCGCGTTCTTTGCCGGTGAATTTGTATTTACCATTTGTTCCCGATACCAGACTTCTTCCCGCTAACTGCAAACCCCACGGGTCATAATCGTCATAACTTTTTACATCTCCGGTTACATCTACCGTCACCCTTATACTTCCCAAATGATCCTTAACATAATAATACCGCTTTAATTGAAGGGAAAAATTTGCTGTTAAGGTTCTATATCCTATTACAGTAAAAGTATATGTAGAATTTGTCGAAACTAAACTTCCGTTTTCAGTCCAGTTTATAAAATCATATCCCGTGGCTGGAGTTGCTCTTACTGTTACCAAAGTTCCTGACATATATTTTCCTCCTCCGCTCGTCGTTCCGCCTTTTAATGGATTTGACTTGGTCGATATTCTGGCGATAGTGCAGGGAAGGGCGGTCCCGTTCACAATGTTCGATGGACCAGACCAATTACCATAGTCATCTCCTGCTATTACATAATAACTATGATTAGTTCCACAAAGTACCCCGACAGAGAAACTGTTTGTATGAATTGTTACAGGAATAACTGTTCCATCTTGATAGACATTGTATACGGTTGCAGCGGTGACTGTGTTCCAGGTAAGATTAATATTTGTTTGAGTCGTTCCAGTTACTTTAAGACCTGTAGGGGCTACGAGAGTGCATGTAAGGGCCGTCCCGCTCACCGTGTTCGAGGCACCAGACCAACCACCGACATTTCCTGCTATTACATAGTAACTATGAGTAGTTCCACAGGATACTCCAACAGAGTAACTGTTTGTATAAATCGTTACAGGAATAACTGTTCCATCTTGATAGACGTTGTATTGGGTTGCACCTGAGACGGTGTTCCAGGAAAGATTAATATTTGTTTGAAGTGACGCGAAGAAAATTTTCTCCAACTTGCCTTAGTAGAATAAGCAAGCCCATTCAAATTCATTTTACCTAAAATTTATTTTATTGTCAAATAATTTTCTTTGAAAGCGTAGTACATATCGGTGGTTTATTTAGGGTAACGAACCGCAATTTTCAGCCAATCTGATGAAGGAAGTACGGCTTGGCAGACCTGCAAGGGTAAAAGACCATTATAGAATCTCCGAACACCTCGACAATCAGTATAGGGCTTTAAGCGTAAATAGTTCCTATATAGGTTCTGATACTGGAACGCCGTCTCGACAGACTGGAAAGCTTCGATGGTTTTCAATCTTCTTTCAAATTGTTTGTTTATATTCTCTGCCCGTACGCTAGTCTTCAAGATCTGAGGATCACGTTGATGTTCCAACAGTGCATCCCAGTGCGAAGCTATAAAGCGTATGACGTTCCCATAGCGCTTGTTGTAAGCTCTGCGAAAGCTTTTCAAACAACGTTCGCTGGTCTCTCGCGTGCGTGCAAAGATACATTCTCGAAACCTCTCCAACAAGAGGCTCTTCTCTTGATATGTTGCATCGATTTCTGTCAACTGCGTTTTCAAGCTCTGAAGCGTCTTGTTCGTATCATACAACGATTGTTTACGATCCGCAAGACTTTCTTCTAACATTGTTATTTGACGCTGTACGTTCTTTACACGTCGTTGCGCTTGAGGATACTCTATCAACGTTTTCACAATCTCCATAGCATGCCACAAACATTTTTGATGCGTCAAATCAGTCCCAAATACACGTCTGGCTGCTTTGTCTATTCGCGGGTCAAAGTCAGTCGTGAGCGCTCGAAGCTGATAACCTAAACGATCTCGAAGATACAGAAAAAAACCATCATAAATCCCTTGATCTGCTTCCGTGTGCAGTTCGCTGTGTAATGGGTCTCCGCTGTTATCCACTGCCACCAAACTTAAATGTCGTGTTCCTTTAACGCTTACCCATTTATCGTCCACCGTCAAATAGCCGCTCCAGCAGGGGCGATACTCTTGCTGCATCTCCATACTGCTTTTACTCAACCGCGCTACTGCATTGACCATCGAACATAACGACTTGGGACTCACATGATATCCCCAGCGTTCTGTTATCCTCTTGGCTATAACACGATAACTCAATCGTTCCTCAAGATGCATCCCGGTAATCTCACGTTGAAATCCAAATGTATATTGCTTTTTCCTTTCTTTGCGCTGGACGAATGCTCGTCCACATCTCTTGCACTTATAGCGTTGCACCTGACTCGTGGTCCGACGGCTAAAACTCTTCGGACTGATTGTGCGCTTTCTGTGTTTCGGCGTCTCCAAACTTTCACAATATCTACAACACATCCGTCTCTTCTTCTGTTGGGGCATCCAAAGTTCTCCGTTAACGAGTGTACAAACTCGTTATTTCGGATAACTCCTTCAACTATATTGCTTTATATCTGTTTTACCAACCGAAGAGTACTACGCTTATTTTTCTTTATTGTTATAACAGAAAGCAGGGGAATACATAAGCAAGGAACTATCCTTTTCTCCCCCGCGTTAGAAATATAAGAAGACATTATACATGTTTTTCATTGATTATCGGAGAATAAGAACATGTTTACAGAAATAGCACCTGCGCAAAAAGTAGGAGTAGTGGGGACAGGATTGGTAGGTTCATCGTTTGCATACGCATTAATGCAGCGTGGAATTGCATCCGAACTCGTGCTTATCGATGCAAATGCAGAAAAAGCTGTGGGCGAAATGATGGACTTAAATCACGGGCTTTCTTTTACGAAGCCGATGAAAATTTCAGCAGGCAATTATTCCGACCTTTCGGGAGCAAAGGTCGTTGTTATTACAGCCGGCGTCCCGCAAAAACCCGGCGAAACACGTCTGGACCTCCTTGCAAAAAATGCCGCTGTTTTTCGATCCATTATTCCGCAGGTCGTAAAACATAATCCAAACGGAATTATTCTTATTACGACAAATCCGGTCGATATTCTGACATATATTTCTTTAAAAGAATCGAATCTTTCACCGGCAAAGGTGTTCGGATCGGGTACGATTCTGGATACTTCTCGTTTTAGATTCCTGCTTGGACAATTTTATGAAGTTGATACGCGCAGCGTACACGCCTACATAGTCGGCGAGCATGGCGATAGTGAAATTCCTCTCTGGAGTATGGCAAACATCGGCGGTGTACGGCTGCAGGAATTTGCCCCGCTTAAGAATAAACACTACAATCAGGAAGAAATGAATAAGCTCTTTGTAAGTGTTCGGGACGCAGCTTATGAAATAATTAAACGCAAAGGGGCAACACATTATGCAATCGGATTAGGCTTGCTTTCAATTGTTGAAGCTATCCTCGGCAATTACCGTTCCGTACTTTCCATCTCTACCTTAATGACGGGACAATACGGAGTCGAAGATATCTGCCTCAGCCTGCCTTGCGTAGTCGGTGTAAACGGCGTGGAAGAAATTCTGACCCTGTCAATGAGTGAAGAAGAAAAAAAAGGATTTCGATCCTCAGCCGCAAAACTGAAAACGACGCTTGAATCGCTTCAACAAAAAAAGTGATTATATCGTAACCTCGTGCATCCCTGAAAGACTTTTTGCATATTAAAGACCATCTATGCAAAAAGGCAAACAACTATATCCAATAAATGATGTACTTCCACAACTGCTGGACACTTTTCAACAGACAGGGAACATTGTTCTTTCAGCGCCTCCAGGAGCGGGAAAGACCACGCAAGTACCCATTGCGCTTCTTTCTTCAGAACGGCTGGCCGATAAAAAAATAATTATGCTCGAACCCCGGCGGCTTGCAGCACGCCGTGCCGCTGAATATATGTCGGCCCAGCTCGGTGAAAAAACCGGACAGACTATCGGCTACCGGATTCGCGGCGAATCTATAATCAGTAGATACACGCGCATCGAGGTCGTTACGGAAGGAATCCTCACACGAATGCTCCAGCAAGAACCGGAATTACCTGGAACGGGATTAATTATATTCGATGAATTCCACGAACGCAGTATCCATGCCGATCTTGGCCTCGCTTTAACACTTGATGTACAAAAACACCTGCGTAGCGATTTACATCTTCTCATTATGTCAGCAACACTCGACGGCGTAACTATTTCTAATCTCCTGAATGATGCAAAAATTATTGAAAGTCGGGGAAAAAACTACACGTTAACAACACACTATGCAAAATTCACTTCAGAAAAACCTGTTGAAGTGCGGCTTGTCGATATTCTTTTTCGCGCATTGCATGAACAGGAAGGCGACGTATTAATATTCCTGCCCGGACGTCGTGATATCCGGCGTGTGGAAAACTTAATATGGGAAAAACGATTGCCGGAGGATGTGCTTGTTCATTCTCTTTATGGAAATGCATCGTATCAACAGCAATCAGCGGCATTGTCTCCTGCACCAACCGGTAAACGGAAAGTCATTCTTTCCACCAGTATTGCCGAAACAAGTTTGACGATCGACGGAGTGTGTGTTGTGATCGATTCCGGATTGTCGCGCACTGCCCGTTTCGATGTTCGAAGGGGAATGTCTGGACTTGTCACTATTCCTGTTTCCAAAGCTGTTGCCGATCAAAGGCGCGGACGTGCCGGGCGCCAGCAGCCGGGAATATGCTACCGCTTATGGACGGAAACAGAACATGAAATGCTGCCCGAATATCCTCAACCAGAAATAAAAACTGCCGACCTTGCACCGCTTGCACTTGATTTTGCATTATGGGGAACACCGAACGGCGAGAACCTGCAATTCCTCGATCCACCGCCTGTACCTCACTTGCTTCAAGCTCAGTCGTTGCTGAAGGACCTTGGCGCTGCAGATGCAGCGGGAAAACCCACAAAGCATGGACGTGCAATGGCAGAATTACCCCTTCATCCGCGGCTTTCACATATGATTATTCGCGGAAAAGAAATAGGATCGGGAACACTCGCATGCGATATTGCAGCCCTCCTTGATGAACGTGATATTTTTTCGGGGAAAAAAGATACTGATATCGACCTTGTTTCCCGTTTACACTTTTTACTTGAAAAACAAAAAACCGACAAAGGAATCCGTGAACGCATTCTTTCTCAATCGAGACGGTTGCAACAGCTTGCAGACATTCATCAGTCAAAAGAGAGAACTGAATACTCTGCAGGAATTCTTCTCGCACTCGCTTACCCTGAACGTATAGCGCGCAGACGAGATATGAAAAACGTCCGTTATCAGATGGTAAGCGGAACAACTGCGATTTTACCAAAGGGAAGCCTTCTTGCGAGGGAAGAATTTCTCGCCATCGGCGAAGCAGACGGAATCGGCGCTGAAGTTCGTGCATACCTCGCTGCACCGCTTACAAAAAAGGAAATCGAAGAATTCTTTAACGACTCTATAATAGAGGAAGAGGAAATCCACTGGAGTAATGCCGATGAAGTTGTGATTGCACGTCGTATCTCGCGATTAGGCGCTATTGTTCTTTCCGAACAACCTATAAAACCGCATGGAGAGAAAGTTATTTCGGCTATGATTGACGGTATAAAACAGATAGGAATAAATTTCCTGACATGGGATAAAGACACACGTTCGCTTCAACAGCGGTGCGAGTGGCTTCGGATAAATTATCCAAATGAGCAATGGCCCAATTTGAGTGATTCGAACCTGATCAATACTGCAGATGAATGGCTCGCGCCTTTTCTGGACGGAATATGGAAAAAAGAACAACTCGCCTCACTTCCGTTTCTTAAAATACTGCAATCGCACATCACAAAATCAGTCATTCATCAAATCGACGCACTTGCACCCTCACATCTTAAATTACCAAGCGGTTCTAATGTAATGCTGGATTATTCCGGCGCACAGCCGGTGCTTGCAGTCCGGCTTCAGGAATTATTCGGACAACTAGACACGCCTAAGATTTGTAATGGGAAGGTCAAAGTATTAATACATTTATTATCGCCTGCTCGGCGGCCGTTAGCGGTAACGCAGGATTTGCACAGTTTCTGGACAAAAGTGTATCCGGAAATCCGAATCCAGATGCGCGCACGATATCCAAAACATATCTGGCCGGAAGATCCACTCAATGCAAAACCGACAAATAAAACAATCAGAAAAAAGAGATAAAATAATGTCATACACGCACAAACGGGTATTTTATTTTATCCAACGTAAGATTCTCCGCCTGACCGGCAGTCAGGCGGGCTGGATTGACTGTATATTAGTTGTCATTCCAGCCGTTATTCCCCTCTTCTAAACTTCTACCTCAGTGCTGTAATTTTTTTACTTGCTCTTCATCCAATGTTTTTACACTGCCAAGCTGCCGGGCAATAAATACAATATGAGCGGTAAGTTCGAGTGTTTCCATGTTATTATATGCATCGTATATATCTGTCCCAAGCGTCAGTGCACCGTGGTTTGCAAGAAGAAATGCGACGGAACCTTTGAGGCAAGGAACTAACTTACGGGAAAGCTCTTCAGTTCCCGGCATCGCATATTCTATCAGCGGAATATTCCCGAGTGTAATCTCTGCTTCAGTAAGCACATGCTGATCCAGCGGAATACCGGCAGCAGCAAATCCGGTTGCATAGGGAGGATGCAGGTGACACACGCTATTAACATCACTTCGTTCTCTGTAAATTTGGAGATGCATAAATAATTCCGATGACGGCTTTTTAGTTCCGCCGATAATCCTGCCGCTCATATCCACAAGAACCAGGTCGCTTGTCTTTATAAAACCTTTGCTGATATCCGTCGGAGTAATAAGAATAATTTTCGCGTCGACACGCGTACTTATATTTCCGTCCTTCGCTGCGACGTACCCGCGCGCATAAGCTCTCTTACCGGCCTCTATGATTTGTTTCTTCAATGCGCTAGTATCTAATTTCAATTTGCTATCTCCGGAAAAAGGAACGGTCAAGAATAATTGTATAGAAATATAGAAAGATATTTAAAGAAAACAATTATATGTTACTCCTAATATAACAACAAAATATCCAGTCGGTCTCAGTTTAATGCGGTCAGGACTTACTTGTCCGCCCTGCCTGCCGCCAGGCATCTTATTGGGCTGACGTCCTGACCGATATTGTTTAAAATTCCTGACATCACTGATCATATATGTTAAATTGAGACACTACCGAATATCCGCCGTCGTTGCTTTTCCGTGAATGATTATCTATTTTTTTTAAAATAAGTGTAATCTCTCTATGGAATACACCATGCCCTACATTTTTGCAAAGAATATAAATTCAGATACAAACCGTAATTATCGGTCTTTTTTGATAACGATCGGTCTCCTTCTGCTTACATGTATAAGTTTTCGAATCTTATTCTGGAATACGACAAATCTTACGTTCGAAGATGCGCTGATTACATTCCGATATGCAGAAAATGTCGCTTCCGGCAACGGATTCGTATATAATATAGATGAACGAGTTTTGGGAACGACAACACCTTTATGGACTTTCATGCTTGCCGGCGTAAAGTATGCAGGAGCCGACCTTTTCTCGGCAAGCAAAATACTCGGTATCCTGTTTGATACAATAACCTGCTTGCTGATAGCTGCAATTATGTATCCGTTTGGTGTACGCATTGCGGTTCTCTTTGCAGCATTTTTCGCGACATCCCCGGCAATTATTCCTGTCACTATTTCAGGAATGGAAACATCTCTTCTTCTTTGCTCAATGTCCGTAGCACTTTTAGGATACACACGAAAAGATATATTATTCGGAGTCGGTCTGGCACTAACAATTCTAACGAGAATAGACGGCATATTATATGCAGCCGTATTTGCAGGAATGGGACTCCTGCGAGATAGAAAATGGACTCTCCGTCAACT
>Ga0315548_1003180_pt1 | contig 12417 bp, 13 predicted proteins | sample SalMarSW160110MG_2_FD_202540 | JGI IMG/M metagenome (GOLD analysis project Ga0315548, IMG submission 202540) | Salt marsh sediment microbial communities from the Plum Island Ecosystem LTER, Massachusetts, United States - Salt Marsh Sediment SW1601-110 ... | reverse complement strand
TACTTTCTCTTGGTTGATGTAACTGGAACCAGCATAATCGGGCATGATAAGGCTCTATTGAGAGATATTTCTTGCAACTTTCCTAAATTGGCTAATAATTCTACCTACTAATATGTCTTTAGCAATAAATACCACAACCCCAGAAGGAATCGTTTTTGCCACAGACAGCAGGCAATCTTTTCGCAACCGAAAAGGCATGGCGAGAATTGGAAGTGACAATGCTTCGAAGCTTTTTCAAATTAACAAAAGAGTAGGTGTAGCTATCACTGGCCTTGCTTTTTTGCCCGAAAACGGTGTTATGAAAAATATCAGTAAATTCATTGATGAGTTCAAGCATGAAGTGGAAGTGCAAGAGTTAGATGTTAAAGAGGTGGCAGAAAAGCTTCATTACCTTTTTGACAAAAAATACAACTATCAGGAGCAACTGAAAAAACTACCAGAAAAAATTAAGTCTGATCTGCAAAAACAAGGTTGTGAGGTCTTAGAGATAAAGGAAGAAAAAAATGTTGTTAAGTTCCGCTTTAAGGATCCCCAAGGTCAGGTGAAAGAGGGTGTTGGCGGCGTTGACATGATTAGTCTAATGGTTGGTGGATATAATAAAAATGGTAACCACGAAGTTTACATTTGCTACATCCCGGGTGAAATTCAGAAAAAGCGAGATGGAAAAGAAAAAGGTAAAGAATATGGAGCTTCTTGGATCGGCCAAATCGATGTTATTTCAAGAATTGTATTAGGTTTTGATGGCAGGATTGGGAATCTTAAGTTTGTAAACCAGATAACACAAAACAGTAGCCAAGAGGAAATACAAAAACAACTCAGAAGTTTAGAGTACGTGATTCAATGGGGCACAATGACAATTCAAGACGCAATTGATTTTTGCACTCTTATGATTCAAACAACCTCTGCTATTCAAAGGTTTTCGGATGGCGTTCATGGTGATCCAGGTGATATGCCAGGCGTCGGTGGACCGGTCGATGTTGCAGTTATTACACAAAATAAAGGCTTTGTTTGGGTAAACAGAAAGTTGTTAAGTGTTAATGACTCAACTGTAGATCTAGAAAAACTACCTGATATACTAATACACGAACCTGATCAAAAGAAATCACCCACTAAGAAAAAGAAATAAGTTTCTGAGAGACAACCCCTGCTTGCTCTTTCTGAAAAATACCGATTATAATCGGTTATGCAAATGCAAAATTATCGACGCCCATGTGCTGTTTCAAGGCTGAAAGCTGTAACCCAAGCTCTGGCGTGATATATTTTGATAGGCCCGCCTGCAACGCTGTAGCAACTGCGGGCAGGTTCGACCTTAGTACGGTATCCAGCTCCATACGGGAATTACTTCCGGTTTTTTGGTTTTTTAGCCTTAAAATCGCAAATTAGCCAGGTTCGAGCCAAATTTTATTGTTTTTTGGAGTTAGCCCGGAAACAAGGGATACCGGTGATGGGAATCGAATCTAAACCTGAAATTCAGTATCCAAATAATGGGTAAGTTGGTAAAATTAACGTATTGAGATTAAGGATATTTTTAATTCTCATTCTTCCTTTTGTATCGGCTGTCGTAAGCGCTTGAGTCACATACCTTTTTACAATCCGAACGAAAAAGGATGATGCAATGCTGATCGGATTATAGGAGTGATTTTTATACTCCTGCTGGTAGCAGGAGCCTACTTCTTTTTGGGGTAATTCACTGAAATTGAAAGTAAAATTAGTATGTGATACACTTAAAATGAAAAGAAGTTAGTTGAAAATATGCAAAAATTAGCAAAAGCATTATTAATTATCGTAGCGATTCTTCTTGTGTTAAATGGCCTAATCAATATATCTGATAATGGTGGAGTTTTGGCATACGACATTGCATCTATCTTATCAGGAATTGGATTTGCTATTGTGAGTTTTTTTATCATGTAAGCAACTATAAAAAAAGAGATTTATTGGGTCAATTCGGACATATACCACTACTTCCACCTGTTACAACAGCAATTTTGCCTTCTAAATCCATATAGATTTAACGTTAAATACTGCAGTTTTTGAATATATGCAAAAAACTAATAAAAACGAGAAGAAAAAGGAAAGGAAAACATTGCCTCTGCTGAAAAAATCCAGCTATAATTACTTATGCAAATGCGAAGCTGGATAAACCGAGGTGTTCTTTTAAGACTGAAAGTTCTAAACCTAACTCTGGTGTGATATACTTTGATAGGTTCGAGCCCAGTACGGTATCCAGCTCCAAGCATAAACTTAATGCTTAAAAACCCTAGTGCTTGGTTACCAATAACAATGTCTTCAGGCTGATAGGCCCTCAGAACTAACAATTTTTGAGATTCTTTGATAAAATATGCCCGATCTTTTAATAAAAGGAGTTACAGATGAAGAAATTTTATTAATGCTTCACGAAAACTGTTGGCGCAGAATGGAAACTGACCTTTTTGAGACATGAAATGATAAAATACTAAGTTAATATGACAAAAATTGAAAACGCTAACGCCAGGGAATTTATTCAAGCGCTGAGTCCAAGAAATGCAGAATTTGTAGCGAATCAGTGCGCGGCTGACCTACAGATGACCAGAAGAGCTAGATTAAAAGATTCATCAGCCATTGAATTTGTTCAGGGCGAAAGGGAATTCGTAGACAGAGTTTTGGCAGCAGAGTTATTTCCTGATTACCCAGAACCTTTTCTTGAAATTGCTAAGGATGAGGCGGATGGACACGATGTGCTCAGGAAAAAACACCCATTATCAACATCAACAAAAAGGATTTCTGCTGAACTATATACCATGCAAAATTTACCAGAATTGTGTAGATTTAGAGCATGGAGCTACCACTTTACCGCGTGAGAGGGGTTTGCCAGAGGTGATCGAGTGGCTGCTTGACCAAAATATTGTGCCCACCGACGCAAATTGCAGAATAATCCTAGAACAGAAAAAGGCTTAACCGGCTAACCAACCGCCGTCAACATACAAAACCGTGCCAGTGATATAATCAGCTTCGTCAGAGGCGAGAAAAACGGCGGCAGCGCCAATATCTTTGGGTTGACCGAATCTTTTTTTGGCTAAACGAGCCATCATTCCCTCCTTGGTTTTTTCGTCTTGCAACATCTCTTTAGTCATATCACTTTCAATCACCCCCGGAGCAATGGCATTGACATTAATCCCCTTTGGACCCAGTTCAATGGCCATTGTCTCAGTTAAAGCCACTACCCCACCCTTAGAGGCGGTGTAATGGGCAATATTGTTGAAACCAATCCCCACTCCACCAGAAGCAATGGAGGCAAGGTTGATAATTCTTCCCCCAGGACTCATTAATTTGATGGCTTCTTTAGCACACAAAAACTGACCTTTAAGATTAACGCTGAGAATTTGGTCCCAATCAGCTTCGGTGATTTGTTCAAAAGGGGTGAATTTCAAAATGCCGGCATTATTAACCAAAATATTTAAACTCCCCCATTGGTTTTTAATCTCATTAAACATTTTGGTCACTGCACTGGTATCAGCCACATCGGCTTGAATAGCCAAAGCCTCATGCCCCATTTTTTTAACTTCAAAAACGACTTGTTCTGCCTCTTCTGTTCTGGAGTGATAATTGATGACCACATCCGCTCCTTGTTTAGCCAAAGCTAAAACAATGCCTCGGCCAATCCCCCGAGAACCACCAGTAACTAGAGCTTTTTTATTAGATAAGTCAAACATTAAGTCTCCTTTCTCCTTAATTAATCCTATCAGCTTGACAAATTCTTGGCAACTATGACACCATTAATAGTAATGAAAAAGCTGCTCATGCTCTTGATTTGGTTTCCTTCAGCCTTAGTTACTTTAACCATCAGTCTTATTTTTTACTCTTACCGTTATGCTTATCTTCAAAAAAAAAGCCAGCTTAATTTAGGAGGTTTTAATATTTTTGCCCAAGTCTTGGGTTTTTCTTATGATCTGGAAGAAGAAAAAGTCAAAGCTTATCTAACCAAGTATCATTCGCCGATGAAATCAAGCGCTGGCAGTTTGGTCAAATCGGCCAAAAGTTATCAGATTGACCCTTTTTTAATCGTGGCTATTGCCCAATGCGAGACTAATTTGGGCAAAAAATCTCCTCCGGATTGTTATAACCCTTTTGGTTTAGGCATTTATGGTAAAAGAACCATTTGCTTTAATAACTGGGAAGAAAGTTTTGAACTAATGGCCAAAACTTTGAGGAAAAAATATTTTGATTATGGCCTAGATACGCCCGAAAAAATTATGGAGAAATACTGCCCGGCCAGTATTGAAAATGCTGATGGTCATTGGGCCAAATGCGTCATCAGATTTAAAACCGAAGCCGAAAATACCATCCTATAATATCCCACTTGACACGTTATAAGACTTATGCTATTCTACTAAACAGATCCATTGGTAGACCTCACCGGGCTTACTGATGGATTTTTTTTACCCGCAGAAATCAGTTATAGGACGATTTGTTAAAACAAAGGCGATGTTATAACGTGATTAATAATTTGCCTCTTGCTGATTAAAAGTCTAGAATTAACTTGTGTTTGACCTAAGACAATCTTTAGCTATTTTAATAGGTAAATTCATTCTTTTCTTTTTAGAAAAAGTCAATTTTGGCGGAGGCACGGCCGCGCCTGGTTTGCTGGCTTTAAAAATTGATTCTCAGCTTTTAAAAAAACTAAGCCAAAATCTTAAATTTTCCTTGGTTGTTTCCGGCACTAACGGTAAGACGACTACCTCGAGGATGTTGGCCTCTGTTTTAAAATCGGCCGGAATCCCCTATTTCCATAACCGCACCGGGTCCAATCTTTTAAGAGGAATAACTTCTGAATTAATCAAATGGTCTAGTTTAAGAGGAAATTTAGAAAACAAAATTGGCCTTTGGGAAGTAGATGAAGCAGTTTTACCCGAAGCTATTAGTCAACTTAAGCCGAAAATAGTGATTCTGACCAATCTCTTTCGTGACCAGCTCGATAGATATGGCGAAATAGATACTTTAGCCAAAAAATGGAAACAGGCCTTAAAAGGACTAGCGGAAACAGCCACCGTTATTATTAATAGCGATGATCCCACCGTAGCTTCTTTAGGAAAAGATCTTAAGACTCAAGTGATTTATTATGGGATTAAGGATAAATCTCTTGGTTCTCAGACTTTATCTCATGCTTCTGATGCGACCGCCTGTCCTTATTGTCTCAGGCCTTTAAAGTATCTGAGTTGTTTTGTTTCTCATTTAGGTCGTTATCAATGTTTAAGCTGCGGTCAAATTCAACCTAAAACTCAAATTTTTTGTTCTGAGGCGGTGATTGAGCCGGAAAACTTGAAAATTAAAATAAATGGCCAGCTAATAAAGGTGAAACTTTCGGGTATTTATAATGTCTATAATGTTTTGGCCAGTTTTGCTACGGCCAAGGCTTTAAAGATAGATATTAAAAAAGTGGTTGAGGGTTTTCAGAACTTTCAACCGGCCTTTGGCAGATTTGAAGCAATCCAATTAGCTGGGGGTAAGAATTTGAAGATTCTTTTGGTCAAAAACCCAACCGGTTTTAACCAAGTATTAAAAACTTTAATTCGTTTGGCTGAGAATAAGAAAGTTGCCTTGTTAATTGCCTTAAATGACTTGATTGCCGACGGTCGTGATGTTTCTTGGATTTGGGATGTAGATATGGAGATGCTGCGCCAATTACACTTGGAAGCACTTATTGTTTCTGGCACCAGGGGATATGATATGGGGCTACGACTTAAACACGCAAATTTCCAATTTCCAATTTCCAATTTCCAAATAGAAGAAAAATTGAAGACAGCAGTAGAAAAAATAATTAATCAGAATAATAAAGATTTATATATTTTGCCTACCTATACCGCTATGTTAGAAATCAGAAAGATATTAAATAAAATGGGCCTGGTTCACAAAACCTGGGAAGACTAGGAAAAAATTAACCTAATTAACCTAATTTCTCGTCCAGAGGACGATCATCCTTTGGTTGATAATTGACCTAAATAATTACCAAACACCAATTAGAAAATTTTAAACATGAGGAAATTTGTGCTTATTTAGAATAATTAGAGCAATTAGAATAATTAGAAATTCATGATAGTACATATCTGTCATCTTTATCCAGATTTGCTCAATATCTACGGTGACCGAGGGAATATTATAACCCTGGTTAATCGTTGCCAATGGCGAGGAATTGAAGTCAAGGTCGCCCCGATTTCTATTGGCCATAGGCTAATGGCTAATAAGTATGATTTATATTTTGGTGGTGGTGGTCAGGATAGACAACAGTTAATTGTCAGTCAGGATTTGCAAAAAAAGGCCTTGGTTTTAAAAAAAGAAGCAGCAAGAGGAGTACCAATGTTAACTATTTGCGGTACCTATCAGCTTTTCGGCCACTATTTTAAAACCCATGAGAATACTAAAATCCCGGGCATTTCTATATTTGACGCTTACACCATTGCCTCTTATAAAAGAAAAATCGGCAACGTTGTTGTTAGACTTAATAAATCGCTTAATACTGGCTACTGGCTACTGGCTACTAAATTAGTTGGTTTTGAGAATCACTCTGGCAATACCTTCATTTCTCAAGGTGTTAAGAGACTAACACCTCTAAGGTGTGATAATCTTAACACCTCAACTTTACCTTTAGGTAAAGTGGTCAAGGGCTTTGGCAATAATGGAAAGGATAAAACCGAAGGAGCAGTTTATAAAAACGTCATTGGCACTTATCTTCATGGTCCGGTTTTACCGAAAAATCCCCATTTGGCTGATTGGCTAATTAAAACTGCCCTAGAGATAAAGTATCAAAAAGAAATTAATCTAGAACCACTTGATGATTCTTTGGAATGGCAAGCTCATAAAGCAGTTTTGCAAAAGTCTTGCTAAATAAGCCAATTTTTATTAAAATTACTCATATTTATTATAAGAAAAAAATAATAAAAAAATGGCTGAAGAAAAAATACAACAAGAGTTAACTGATGCTTGGATAAATCTGTCTCAAGCAGTTGTCGAAAATCTAGAAAGAAAGACAGGAAGAGGAGGGCCTTTTACCGAAGAAGAAATAGGTTTGCTGTTTCGAATTAATGCCTTAGAAGCAGTCGAACAAGCAGGCTTACCGCCCGAAACGGCGATACTATAACTTTGTTTCTAAATTAGAGAATTGAAATAAAACAAGCTAGCGGGCCAGAGTGCTGGAATTGCCTGTCCTCCGAAGCACCCTGAATAAAACACGGCTGAATAAGCCGAGTGCAATATCAAGGGCGGAGGAGGAGTAGACATTTCCGCCAAAGGCGGAAAGAATAACTTTATGCCAGGGTGCTGGAATTGGTAGACAGGCACGGCTTAGAACCGTGTGGTCGTAAGACTGTGAGAGTTCGAGCCTCTCCCCTGGCACTTCTGTAAAGCAGAATTGTAAAGTTAATAGTAAAGTTTTTTGTCAAGTGTAAACCTTTACCTTATCTGATAGTAGCTTTTTTTAGTACTCCCCTTTTTCTCTAAAAGACCTTTGTCAACCAAACCTTTTAAAAGATTGTGGGCTTGCTGGCGGGAAACTTTTAAAATCTTGACTAAATCTGAAGAAATAACTTGTTTTCTTTTATTAATAATTTCTAAAACTTCTTTTTCTTTGCTGGTGGGTCTTTTTTCAATATCCAGAGTCAGCATTGCCTCTTTATTGCTGCTTAAGGCGCTTTGTAAGGAGTATTTAACACCATCAGTAAAATATTCCAGCCATTGAGTTTTATCTCCTGAATCAGCGGTGTGAAGGGCATCTGAGTATTGGATTCGATCAATATCATAATAATCATCAAGAATAAAATATTTGTTGATCCAATACTGGTTTTGTAAAAAGATAAGGGCAGTTAAAAGCCGGCAAACCCGACCATTGCCGTCTAAGAAAGGATGGATGTAGACAAATTGATGATGAAAAATACCGGCTTTAACGGAGATGGGTAATTGACTTTCTTTAATATTCCAGTCGCAAATTTCCTCCAGGGCCTTTTTTATTTTTTCTTTTTGATGATAAGGGGGTTCGTGCTTGATTTCTAAAGAAGCAGCTTCTTTACTTTGACCCGTATATTTGCCGATGACTACTTTTTTGTTTCTAATCTGGCCGGCAATTTGATCTTTGACACCAGTTAAAAGATCTAAATGAATATCTTTAATCAATTCTAGATCAATATTTTTTTTAAGATACGAGTTTAAATTTTGAAGAATGGCAAAATAGTTTTTGACCTCTTTTTCATCTCGGTTAATAGGTACTCGATCGTCAAGTAAAAGATTAGTAACTTCACGTAAAGATAAAGGATTTCCTTCAATGCTGTTGGAGACATAAGAAGACTGGATAAGATTGTCTCTTTGCAAATTGAGTTCTAGTTTTTGGGGGATTTTTAAACCCTCTATTTGCCCGTAAAGTCTTTCTATTTGAGCAATATTAGATAAAAGTTTCTGGGAAAGAGTGTATTTAGGTTGGAACATAATTATATTATACAAAGATTGTAAATAATTGTAAAGTCTTTTGTCAAGTTAATGGTAAACCTTTTTTATGTCTTTATTGATCTTAAGTTTTTGTCTTGGTAGAATAATAAGGGTCAAATGAAAGCCGCTATAGTTCAATGGACAGAGTAGCTGTCTTCCCCGCCTGCAAAAGCTATTGCGGAGGAAATGCCTCCGTAGCTCAGGGGATAGAGCGACTGTCTTCTAAACAGTAGGTCGGAGGTCCGAATCCTCCCGGAGGCACAATAGCTCTAGCAATTGCGGGCAGGTAAACAGCAGATGAAGGTTCGATTCCTTCTAGCGGCACAAAACAAATTATAGATTTTTGATCATGTAGGTGTTTTTAAGGTGGTAGCCCAATTTACGATAGTATTCTCTTACCCCTACTCCACTAATGACCGCTATTTTTTTAAGACCCAGATTTTTAGTTATTTCCTCTGCTTTTTTAACTAATTTTTTTCCCAAACCTTCATGTTGAACTGCCTTTTTGTCAGTTTGACCAATAGGTAAAGATTCGCCGTAAGCGTGGAGTTCACGAATAATCGCACCAGCTTGGGAAATTCTTAATCTAAGCAAGGCATATAATCTGTTGTGTTTATCAACATATTGAAGAAAATACTCCATCCCGCCAGAGGCGGAATAATTCCTAATTCCTAATTTCAAATTTCTAATTCTTTTCGAGCGGATTTCGCGACAGCGAATACATTGACACTTGAACTGGCGTTTTTTTAGCTCGGCCTGAAGGATTTGACGAATATTGGAGAGCTTATTGCCGGCGGCAATATTACCTACGGGAATGTCCCGGCCTAAACGATTAATTCTCACCCACGGAGGCACAATTTGCTTAATTTTTATTAATAAATTAATCAATTGCCTGTCAGTATAAGGTTTATACTTCTTCTTTTTGAACCAATGATAAAGTTGGGCCTGATAAGTAACCACACAAGGGTAGATTTTAATCATGTCTGGTTTAAAGCGATGGTCAGTAAAAATAGTTTTAAACATTTGCAGATCTTTTTGAAGATTGCTCCCCGGTAAGTTAGGCATCAAGTGATAGCAGATTTTAAAACCGGCGTCTTTAAGTAATTTGGTGGCTTGAATGGTGGCCTTAACTCCGTGCCCCCTTTTAACTTTTTTAAGAATAGAATCATAAATTGATTGGACCCCGATTTCTACTCTGGTAGCTCCTAATTGCCTCATCCATCTGATTTCTTTTTGATTGATTTGGTCAGGCCTGGTTTCCAAAGTAATACCAATAATTCTGTTTTTGGCCGTTTCATTGAGAAGTTGTAATTGTTCTAACTGTTTTAATGTTCTAACTGTTTGAGGTCTTTTTTGGCCATTGGCAGCTGAAAAACAGTGAGCAATAAAATTTAGTTGGTATTTTTTGGGTAAAGCAGAGAATGTTCCTCCTAAGACGATCAACTCTATTTTTTCCGTACTGTGGCCAGTTTGCTGCAATTGTTTTAATCTTCTTTTGACTTGTAGGTAAGGATCCCAGTCAGCCATTTGGGCGCGCATTACCGCCGGCTCATCGTCCAAATAACTTTTAGGCATATCTTTTTGAGTCGGACAATAAACACATTGACCAGGGCAGAAATAAGGTTTAGTCATCACCGCCACCGGAACAATGCCTGAAAGAGAACGGACCTTTTTAAGCCTAAGAGCTGTTTCTAGTTTTTTACTAGGGAGGACTTGGTTTTGTTTAACTAATTTTTTGTAGGCGGCCAAAATTTGGCTGTTTTTAACAAAAAAGCCGGTTTTTTTGGCCCACTGACGTTTAAACCCTGCTATAATATCAGGAGTTAAACTTTTTTGCTTTAATAAACTAAAAACTAGCTTTTTCATTTGCTATAGGTGTATAGGGTATAACACCTTAGAGGTGTTAATCTCTTAACACGTCGACCTTGAATGGATAAGATATTAAAAAAGACGCAAGCAGATTATAACACTATTAGCCAGCATTTTTCTGAGAAAAGAAGGTATATTTGGCAAGAGATTAAGCCCTTTTTGAAATATGTCAGACCAGGCAAAAAAGTTTTGGACCTTGGTTGCGGCAATGCTAGACTATATAAGGAACTGAAGGGTAAAAAGATTAATTATCTAGGAATTGATTTTTCTCAAGAACTTTTAAAGATTGCTCAAAAAGAAAATCCTCGGGCTCATTTTAAATATGGCGATATTACTGAGGTTAAGACTTGGAAAAACTTGAATAATTTTGATGTTTGTTGCTCGATTGCCGTGTTCCATAATTTGTATAAGAGAGATTTACAGTTAAAAGTGTTAGAACAGATAAAAAGGGCGTTAAAACCTGGAGGGATTTTAATTATCACGGTTTGGAATTTATGGCAAAAAAGTTTTTGGCCATTACATTTAAAACAGTTACGCTGGAAAACTAAAAATGGTTTTAAATTAAAATGGTTATTAGTCCCCTATCGAATGGCAGATAAAAGGGGAAAGCTAATAAAAAAAGTTAATCGTTTTTGTTATGCTTTTACACCCTGGGAGCTAGAGAAAATTATTAAAGAGTCTGGGTTTAAAATAATAGAGAAAAAATTAGGCAGAAACCTTTGTTTTAGCTGTAAAAAGCAGGTATAATTTAATTATGAAATTTTTTGATAGACCATTAAAGAAAGGCGAAATTAATAATCTAAATAAGAATTGTGGTGCATACATTAAAGTTACGGTTGACATAGAAAAACACTGGTTAGTTGCTGGTGGCGAGCTACACGCTGACGGAGAAAAAATCCTTTTGGAAAAAGGCAGTCGACAAGATGATATTTGGGGTGGAGGGATTAATTTAAAGGAGCGGATGATTGACACGACGGCCGTTTTAAATATTAGACCAAGATTAAATAACCCTTCGTTAGAAATTTTAGATGCAAAAATTAGGGACGGCTTAGTCAAGATAATTAAAGAATTTTTCAAGCACCTATGAACCTAGATAAAAATTCTAAAAAAGCAGATGAAATAGCTAATCTCTACCGAGCGGCCTTATATCTGGGTTTGGGTAAAAAAGAGATGGCTTTAGATTTTTTGAAAAAAGCCAAAGCAGAAAGTATTATTAAACCTTGGGATTTAAAAAATCACCAAAAACAGCTTTTTTGGGCAGAGAAAATTTTGGATCAATATCATTTACAACGCTTCAAATTTAGCTAAAAAATTGGTAAAATAAGTTGAATTTGGTGGAACGTAATCCCGATGTTCATCGGGAAACGTTCCTAACCACGTTAATTTTGCTAAATAAAATTTTACGTGGTGGCTGTAGCTCAATGGTAGAGCGCTGACCTGTGGAGTCAGAAGTTGCGGGTTCGATCCCCGTCAGCCACCCAGCCATTTTTTTCTCAAGAAAGTTATATATTAATTTTTTTATAGCTAGAACTCAGTATCAGTAGTAGTAAGTTCATGGCATAATGTTGCAAATGCAAATTGAGGAGAGAGGTTGTCTATACAATTTTTTCAGTTCGTCTGATTAATCTTAGTGCACATCCCGGTGGGCCCGTAGATACTTTTCAAGAAGCCATAGAGAAGATGTATGAATTAACTGGTGGTCTCCCCGAGGAATTTGATCCTTCAGTAGTTGTTGAAAGGGAACAGATTGTTGACGGAGAGGGACAAGTTGTTTTTTCATGTTCTAATCCAGAGGACGCTTTAATTTTACATCAAATAAGAGAATTACCTAACGGTTTTTTTGACATTGAAATCATTAAACCTGTAACTCAAAATGAATAGTTTTTACCTTCAGCAACGGAAATGAGTTTTTAAATCAAAAGAAAGACTTTCTAAAATCAAATTATGTGTAGCCCAATAGCAATTAGAACAAGTGGTTGCATTTTAGAAGCATATGCGATGCAAAAAGAACACCCGGGCCAAGTGGTATGGGTTTTTAATGCAGGGAAGCCTAGAAGAGAAACACACGCCTATCTCATTGAAGAAAGTACAGGTGAGGTA
>Ga0315548_1003175_pt1 | contig 12437 bp, 8 predicted proteins | sample SalMarSW160110MG_2_FD_202540 | JGI IMG/M metagenome (GOLD analysis project Ga0315548, IMG submission 202540) | Salt marsh sediment microbial communities from the Plum Island Ecosystem LTER, Massachusetts, United States - Salt Marsh Sediment SW1601-110 ... | reverse complement strand
AAGGCAATTTTCATAATTCCCTGCCTTTCTTGTTAAAGAAAGAAAATTACGAAAAAATCAGGGAGAATTTGAATAAGCTTAAGATTTTCAAAGGCACGCTTAAGGAAGCCCTCGAAAGAAATAAAAAAATATCCTTCGACGGATTTTACTTATCAGACATATTTGAATACATGAGCTATAATCAATATGTGGAAAGCATACTTCAAATTTTGAAGCAAACAAAACCAGGAGGAAGAATTATCTACTGGAATAATTTAATCGAAAGAGAACCTCCCGAGTTTCTGAAAACGAGAAAGTCAATAAAGAGAGAGTGTGGGAAATCTCTCTTTTTACAAAACAGAGCTTTTTTCTACAGCTCGTTAAATATTCTCGAGGCTAAAAGATTAAATTAAGGAGAAAACACTTGAGCGCAAACAAAGAATCATTAAAAAGACATAATTTAGAAGCCTATCTGGCAACAGAATTATTCATAAAGGGAGAAAGAGGCTACTTAGCCAACCTTTTGTATAAATACCTGCGGTGGGTTGACGACTATGTGGACGATAATTCCATAGATGAATCAAAACAAAAAAGCTTTTTATCCAGATATTTAAACATAATAGACCGTCTTTACCGCGGATATAAAACCGGAACAGAAAATTACTTTGAGGAAACCATTTCCAGGGTAATCAAATATGATATCAAAAACGGCTATGGATTAAAGACAGTAATCTACAAAATGTTCGAGGTCTTCGATTTTGACATCAAAAGAAAGAATAAATTCCCGGATTTCATCGGATTAAACGAATACTCGAAGAAAATCGGAGATGCTTATACCCGTGCTCTACTGTTTTTCCTTTCACCCGGGCTACCTTATAAAGAAGATTTTTCTTTATCAGCTTATGCCTCTCACCAGGTGCATTTGCTGCGTGATTTTCTGATAGATAAAGAAAACGGCTATTTCAATATTTCCAGAGAAGAGATAAATAAATACAACATAAAAGAAGATCTGACCCAAGACGAAAATTTCGCCCATTGGGTAAAGGATAAGATAGAAAATATAAAAATTTTATTCGATAATGGCAAAAAGGAGCTTGAAAGCATTCCTATACTACAAGTCAGATTAACGGGCTATCTGTACTGTTTCAGATACCGGAGAATTATTAAAAGAATAGAAAAAGACCATTATAAACTCAGGTAATTTTAGTGATTAGTATATTGGTAAATCGGTGAATCAGTAACAAAATCTTTTGTGATATCCGTGCAATCTTATCTGAATATAAATTAAATATCAAAAATTAAAAATCAAAATTACAAATAAAAATGCAAAAACTAAATTCTGTTAGCCGTAGATTTACACTGATATGCAAGGACTTCTTAATCCTTTTCCATATTTTATTTTTGTAAAAACAACAAATTTTTTTATCTGTGTTAATCCGTGGCTATTATTGAGGGTATTGGGATGGGATTTAAATAAACATAACAAAAAGTAGGGTGATGTGTGGGCTCTGTAGTACTACCGATCAACTTTTTGTTTTTTTTTGCAAAAAAAGTATCTCATTCCATTTTTTTCTTTAGAAATCAAATATTAAAATTAAAAAAGCAAAATGACAGATAAAAATGTAAAAACCGAAAAGAATAGTACGCAGATAAACGCAGATTTTTAAAGATTTTAATTACCCAACCCCACCCCAGATTAATTGGCCACAGATGTACACGGATTACCCAACCACCCATCCCGAATCTTATTTTGTTTAAAACAATTAAATTTTTTTATATCTGTGTTTATCCGTGTTAATCCGTGGCTAATTCTTTTTTTGAATTTTGATTTGTCATTTTTCATTTTGATTTTTACATTTTAGCGGCTTTGCCGCACTAGGTACTCTGTGTCTCTGTGGTAATTAGAAAGAGGGATGGGTTGACGATTTACCGAAAAGTTATAATATTGCGTAATGAAAAAATTGATGGTTGAATCGCTATTGTTAAGTAAGCGCTTTGTTTTTTCTATTTCAATCTTTGCCTTATTCTTTGTTTCCTGCTGCGATAAAAATATTTCTTCGCAAAGTCGAAAAACAGTTGTAAACGAAGAAGAATTAATGCAAAAATACGGCTCGAAAGATTTAACGGAAGAACAGGTTGATAGTATTATCAAGTCAATTAAATGGACAACAAACACTACTGATATCATCCTTGGTGACAAAAACGCAAAAAAAGGGGGCACGCTAAATCTCGGTTGTTTTGGCTATCCTGCAACTTTAAGAACCTATGGCCAAAATTGGACATATCTTTTAAACGCAATCTTAAGATCTCTTATATATGAGACCCTTCTTAAAATAGATCCCGTAACACTTGAATATCTCCCTTCTCTTGCGGATAAATGGTGTATAACTACGGATAAGAAAACTTACTTTTTTCATATAAATCCGGAAGCCAAATGGCAGGACGGCACATCGGTTACTGCTTTTGATATTGTTGCTACATGGGATCTTGTTGTACATGACGATCTAAAGGAACCTATATGGCAGGGAATGTTTCTGAAGTTCAAACGCCCAGTTGCTCTTTCTAAAGAGATTGTGATAATCCAGCCCGTCGAGCCTTCCTGGAGGGTTTTTTTTAATATCAGTGCGGAAGATTTTTTTGTTCTGCCAGAACACATCATAGGGAGAATCAAACCAACTGATTATATGAAAGATTATAACAATAAGATGATTATGGGTTCAGGGCCATATATTTTTGAAAAAGCCAGTCCAAATGAATTTATAATATTGAACAGAAATCCTTCCTGGTGGGCGAATAATAAACCTTTGAATAAATATCTTTTTAATTTCGATAAGATTCACTTTGGTTTTTCCCCTGAGGAAACAGTCATGGGAGAAAAATTCAAAAAGGGAGATATGGACATAATCCTTGTCGAAAGACCGCTTATTAAAAAATGGGTAGAAGAATATACTCCGGATAAAATGCATGAGATAAAATATAATCATATTATAAAGCAGCGAGTTTATATCAACTTGCCTTTTGTAAACGGTCTTTATTTTAATATGAGAGAAGAGCCTTTCAATGACATGAAAGTAAGAAAAGCCCTATTCTTGCTTTTTAACAGAAAACTTATGCTCGAAAAATTTTACTATAATGAATTCAAATATATGGATTCGTATTTTGCCGGACTTCCTTATGAAAATACAAACAACCCAAAGATAAGATACAATCAGGAAGAAGCAATAAAATTACTGGAAGAGGCAGGTTATTCCCAGAAAAATTTAAACGATGATGGTTATATCGTTAAAGATGGGAAAGTTTTTGAAATTACATTAAACATCTACAGAACCGACGACACGCGAGTAGAAACATTACTTCAGGAAGACTTTAAAAAAGTCGGCATTAAACTCAATTTAAAAAGAGTTACATGGGCTACAAACTCAAAGGACCTCGATGAATTTAATTTTAAAATGATATCCCTACGATTTACAATTGAGATATTCCCAAATCCTGAGGTTTCTTACCACTCGAAATTTGCCGATACAAAGGGTTCCGTTAACATCTGGGGACTAAAAGACAAAAAGGTTGACGAAATACTGGACTCATATTACCAGGAATATGATTTACAAAAAAGGATAGAAATACTTCAGAGCCTTGATTCCATACTTGTTAGTAAGCATATGACAGCGCTCCTCTGGTATGAAGATAATATGAAAATATTATACTGGAATAAATTCGGAATGCCCCAGTTCGGCCTCTCGCAGACGGATTATAACGGACTTATAAATTACAAACCTTACTGGCCTGTAATAGCTTTCTGGTGGATTGATACAGAACTTGAAGGAAAATTACAGGAAGCCAAAGATAAAGAAATTTTGCTTCCGGGAAGGACTTATGAGCTTAAGGCATGGGAAAAATTTAAAGAGAGGCATTATTAATGATTAATTATTTTATCCGCCGTCTTTTAATGATAATTCCGACATTCCTTGGAGTTACGTTTATTGTTTTCACAATCACGAGATTTGCTCCCGGCGGTCCTGTCGAGATGGCAATCCTCCGATATAAACAGATGCAGATGGAAGGCGGAGGAGGAACTTCTATCGGAACCCACGGTACGGCAATATCCGAAGAGATGGTGGAAAAACTGAAAAAAATATACGGTTTCGATAAACCTTTTTATATCTCTTATTTTATCTGGTTGGGCAATGTTATACAATTTGATTTAGGAGAATCCTACACTTATTCAAAACCCGTGTGGCACGTAATAAAGGAGCGGTTCCCTATTTCTCTTCGGTTTGGAATCGCGGGCTTTCTGCTAGCCTACCTTGTTTGTATTCCACTCGGAGTAATAAAAGCAATTAAGCACGGATCAACTTTCGACTTTATAAGTTCCGCCTTGGTTTTTGTAGGATATTCTATCCCGGGATGGGTCGCCGGAGTTGTCCTTCTCGTTCTATTGGGAGGAGGTTCATTTTTAAATATCTTTCCTCTGGGAGGAATCCATTCTATGGATTACGAGACCCTCTCTTTATTGGGTAAATTGTGGGATAATATTTACCATATGATACTACCAGTTTTTTGTTATACTCTCGGGTCTTTTGCTTCTCTTACAATTTTAATGAAAAATTCGTTAATTGAAAACCTCGGCAAAGATTACGTCAGGACCGCTTTTGCAAAAGGTTTGTCCGAAAAAACAGTTATTTTTAAACACACACTTCGTAATTCTCTGATTCCCATCGCCACCGGACTTGGAAGCGTTTTTTCCATTATCATCTCCGGCTCTTTATTAATCGAAAAAGTTTTTAACATACACGGCTTCGGCCTTCTCGGTTATAACTCTATTCTGGACAGGGATTATCCTGTGATGTTGGGGATTCTGGTTTTTTCTTCTATTCTTTATATGCTTGGTAATATTTTCTCCGACTTTCTTTACTGTGTAATTGACCCACGGATAAGGCTTGACTGAGGTTCTATAAAAAATGCGAAAAACTTTTCTTTCCCCTCTAATTATTAAAAGAATAAAAAAGTTCAGAAGCTTTAAAAGAGGATATTATTCCCTTTTAATTATCGGTATAACATATTTGCTTTCTTTCTTTGCAGAACTTATTATCAACGGAAACGCTCTACTCGTTAAATTCGACGGTAAAAAGTTCATAACTCTTTATAATGATGTTTCTTTAAAGAAAGATATCTTTTCTAAAGCGATTAAAGCAAAAGAAGATTATTTTCGATACAAAAATCTTCCTGGCACAGACACTCTGAATTTAAGCGATGAAAAACTTACTACTCTAAAATCAAAATACGAATTATACGACAGAATAAAAAAAGACTTCGACAACCATCGTATTTTAAGAAATATTTTCCAGGAACAGAAAAGAGGTGATTGGGTCCTTCTTGCCCCTTATCCTTATGGGCCGAATGAAAATTTACTCGATGAATTGGGAGACAGAAACCCACCCACCGCCCCCGACAAAAGAAACCTTCTGGGAACAGATGACAGAGGCAGGGACGTTCTTGCAAGGCTCGTATATGGATTCCGTATCTACATGACATTTTCTTTACTTTTAACTCTTACAAGCTACATAATAGGAATATTCTTCGGAGCCATTCTCGGGTATTATGGCGGGAAGGTTGACTTTTTGGGGCTACGTTTCATAGAAATATGGGCATCTATTCCTTTTCTTTTTACAGTGATGGTTATCTCGTCGATAATGATACCAAACTTTACGATATTGATTGTAATCCTTTCTCTTTTCGAATGGATATCTATGGCAAGATACATAAGAGCTGAATTTCTTCGCGAAAAATCAAATGATTATGTGCATGCTGCCATATCTATAGGGGTCAGCGACAGAAAGATTATCTTCTCTCACATTCTACCAAATTCGCTAACTCCTGCAATTTCCTTCCTTCCATTCACTATTATTATCGGAATAGACATTCTTGCAGCTCTTGACTTTTTGGGTTTCGGGCTACCTGAACCAACCCCAAGCTGGGGTCAGCTCTTATCACAGGGGATTTCCAACTTGAGCTCATGGTGGCTCACTTTATCTCCAATGGTTGCCATGTTCTTGACTCTCATGTTAATCGCCTTTATAGGTGAAGCGGTTAGAGAAGCACTCGACCCAAAAATTTATTCGAGAATGAGATAGTATGGAAAAGAAAAAAATAAAAGAATTATTGAAAGTTAAAAATCTAAAGACTCATTTTATGATTGAAAAACAAAAAGCAAAAGCGGTCGATGGTCTGGACTTTAACGTTTTTGAAGGCGAATTTTTTGGTATAGTAGGAGAATCGGGTTCCGGCAAATCGGTTACGGCTTTATCAATCCTGCGTCTCATTCCTGACCCACCCGGAAAAATTTCAAGCGGAAAAATTTTCTTCCGCAACAAAGATTTACTAAATCTCCCATGGGAAGAGATGAGAAAAATACGCGGTAATGAAATTTCGATGATTTTTCAGGAACCGATGACATCTTTAAATCCTGTATTCACCGTGGGAGTTCAGATAATGGAACCCATGATGATACATAGAAACATGAATAAAAAAGAAGCAAGAGAAGAAGCCATAAAGATGCTTGAGAAAGTAGGAATCCCTTCTCCCGAATTACGGGTAGATGATTATCCCCATCAGTTTTCCGGAGGAATGAGGCAGAGGGCAATGATAGCCATTGCTCTTTCCTGTAATCCCAGTCTTTTAATCGCTGACGAACCTACGACCGCCCTTGATGTAACCGTACAGGCTCAAATCCTTGAGCTCATGACAGAAATAAAAAACAAAAGAAAGGAATCTGCAATTATTCTGATTACGCATGACCTGTCCGTTATAGCAGAAACCTGCGATAGGGTAATGGTTATGTACTGCGGAAAGATACAGGAAATTGCCGGTACGATAAAATTATTCGAGAATCCCCTTCATCCCTATACAGTAGGTCTTATGGATTCCATCCCCTCGCTCATAAAAAAGAAAAAAAGATTAAATGCCATCCCGGGTAACGTTCCCGGTATCCTGAACTTCCCTACAGGTTGTCCCTTCCATCCACGTTGTAAGCACAAGATGCCCGTCTGCGAAAAGGTCGTTCCCGAATTATTAGAAATAGAAAAAGGTCATCTTGTAAGATGTCATCTTTACGCAAAAGAAGGCAAAAGCAGATGACACAATTCAAAAAAGCAGGATTAAATATACTTGAAGAAAAAAAGAAGCTGTTGCGGGTAAACGGTAAAGAAAAAAATACCTTGCTTGAAGTCAAAAATTTAAAAACTTACTTCCCTGTTTTAGGCGGTGTCTTGAGAAAAGTTATCGGACACGTCAAAGCGGTAGACGATGTGAGTTTTTCCATAAACAAAGGAGAGGTTTTCGGACTTGTAGGAGAAACGGGCTGCGGAAAGTCTACAATAGGAAAAACTCTTGTCAGAATACTCACTCCCACGGCTGGTGATATATTCTATTATGATGACGCGGCACTTGTAAATGGAAATAATCAGAAAATAAAAATAGCGCTTTCGAAATTAAACAGACGAGAACTAATGCCTTACCGCTGTAAAATTCAAATGATATTCCAGGATCCATATTCCTCGCTCAATCCGCGATTTACCGTGGGAGATATAATAGAAGAACCTTTAATCGTTCATCGAGGAAAGAAAAAAGAAAACAAAGATATAGTGAAAGACCTTCTTCGAAAAGTCGGCATGAGCGAAGAACATATTTACAGATACCCTCATGAATTCTCGGGAGGACAGCGCCAGAGAGTAGGAATTGCCCGTGCCTTATCTACAAATCCGGAGCTTATTATTGCTGATGAACCTGTTTCTTCCCTTGACGTTTCAATTCAGGCTCAGGTAATAAATTTAATGCAGGACCTTCAGGACGAATTCAAAGTCACTTATATATTTATTTCCCACGATTTATCTGTAGTAAGACATATAGCCCACCGGATTGCCGTAATGTACTTAGGATATATTATGGAAATGGGCCCGGCAGAGGAAATCTATAATAATCCTCTCCACCCATATACAAAAGTACTTCTATCTGCAGTACCCAAAGGAAATCCCAGAATAAAAGCAAAGAAACAACCTCCTAAAGGAGAAGTACCTTCCTACTTACACAAGCCAAGCGGCTGCTGTTTTCACCCACGATGTCCTATAGCAAAAGATATATGCAAAAGAGAAGACCCCCTTTTCGAGGAAAAAGAAAAGGGCGTCTCTGTCAAATGCCATTTCCCGGGGAAATATTAAACACAGAGAACAAAAACTGATTTAACCACGAAATACACTAAATATACCAAACCCCACCACTACCCCTTTTAAATTCGTGTTAAAAAAACACACGAAAGAAAAACTAATCCTCACGCTAAGCCACAGAGCACGTAGAGAAAAAAGAAAAAGTATATTGTTTTCTAATCAATAAAACACAATTTTTAATCCATATTTATCAGTGCTAATCCATGGCTATTCTCTTTTTTTTCATTTGGGCTATTTGTGTGATTCGTTGTCCCTTATTAACCCTTTTCTCTTTGTGTTCTTTGTAATCTTTGTGGTTAATATTACACGTCAGCGGAACTACTGCACCGCTTAAACGTCTGTATTAATAGAGATAGCCGATGCCGGAGGCGAAAATGATAAAAAAATGGCTTTTAATAATTTTAACTATAGCTTTCACTATATCCTGCTCAAAAGCAGAGAAAACAGAAGCTGCCGCTAAAGAAAACGGCGCTTATATGAGCAGCGAAAAAGAGGTAAAAATGGATAAAATTTCTAAAACAGAAGAAGAATGGAAAAAAGAACTTCCTCCTGATGTATGCTATATTATGCGAGAAAAAGGCACGGAAAGACCTTTCTCGGGGAAATATTACAAGCATAAAGAAAAAGGGACTTACGTATGTGCCGCCTGCGGGAACGAACTCTTTAGTTCGGATTCAAAATTCGAATCCGAAACAGGCTGGCCAAGTTTTTACCAGGCAATTGCTGAGGGTAAAATAGAAACAAAGCCGGACTCAACAGGAGGAATGATTAGAACGGAAGTTCTCTGTGCGAGGTGCGGAGGACATCTGGGCCACGTTTTTGACGACGGACCTGCCCCAACGGGGAAAAGATTCTGCATAAATTCCGTAGCGCTGGAATTCAAGAAATAAAAAAAAGGCAGGGTGAACTCCCTGCCTTTTTTTATATTAAAGATTTAATATTATTTAATTGCTTTTTCAATCTTTGCTGCTATCGATTCGGGGTCTAATCCCAGTACTTTAAAAAGGTCGTTACTCGCGCCCGAAGGAGAAAAGCCTTCCACTCCATAGCTGTGGAGGTTAACGGCTTTACCAGTCCTTGCCAGAAGACTTCCCATTATACAGGCAAGCCCGCTGGAAAGCAGATGCTCCTCATATGTAAAGATATTCTTGTATCCCGCAATAGAGGCTACATCTTCCTCGCTAATCGCGAGCGGACAGGAAACGTTCATTACAGCGATTTCAATACCCTTACTTTTAAGGATTTCTCTCGCTTTGATAGCAAATTCAAAAGGATATCCGTATGAAAGAATCACACCGTCCTTTCCTTCTCTTACTTTATCGATTTTACCGTATTCGAATTTATAATCTCCGCCATAGAAGGCATTGCCGTTTTCGTCCTCAACTACAGGGCTTTTTGCTCTTCCGACAACAACCGCGACATTACTATCCATAGTGGTAATATATCGCGTCACCCTATCTGTCTGGTTCGGATCCGCCGGAATTATAATTTCAAAACCGGGTATGTTTTTAATTAACCCTATAAAATCGACACACTGGTGAGTTTTACCGTCCTCACCGACGTTAAGACCATTATGAGTAGAAACTACACGAAGTTTTGTATTGTTTATAGCGTTTAAACGGTGCTGATTATATGTCTCGTCGAAAGAAAAAACTCCGAAATCAGAATAAAAAGTTTGAAATCCCCGAATAGAAAGAACTCCTGAAACAGTAGTAGTATTATGTTCGCTTACACCATTTTGAATAAAATACTCTGGGCGTTCCTTTGCGAATTTATGCGTTCTAACGGAACTTGCAAGGTCGCAATCCGTTACGACAATGGTTCCCGGCTTGTTTAGTTTCGCTAAATCAGCCAGCGCAGTACCGTAAACATCTCTATTTGCAGCTTTCTCGCCTACTTTATATTCAACCGGGGTTCCTAAATCCAACCTCGGCAGAGGATAAACGTTTTTGTTTGTTTTAACGGGTTTTGCTTTCGAGGAAGCTCTCTTTTTAATATACTTTTCGGTATCGTTCTCAATGTCTAATTCTTTTAATGCCTTATCCAATTCCTCTTTTGAAAGTGCTTTACCATGATATTCTTCGTTACCTTCTATAAATGAAGCTCCTTTACACATAACTGTATCGCCAAGTATTGCATAAGGAGCCGAAGTATCGTTAATTGCCGTGTGTATTGCTTCATATAATTCCTTAACGCTATGACCGCATACTTCAAGGACTTTCCATCCGTCGGCAAGATAATCCTCTTTGATGTTTATGGGCATTATATCTTCTACTTTTCCTGATATCTGTCTGTTGTTATCGTCGATCACTACAGTTATATTGTTACATTTGAATTTCGAAGCAAATCTCCTTCCTTCGGCGACCTGTCCTTTTGCCTGCTCCGCATCGCTCATAAGAGCAAAAACTCTTGAATTATCGTTCTTAAATCTTTTTGCCATTGCAAAACCGCAGGCAGCGGAAAGACCCTGTCCCAGATTGCCTGTTGACCAGATTATTCCCGGAAGATGAGATTCTACGTGTCCTTCATAAGGACCGGATATGTGACGAAAAAACGCCAAAATCTCTTCCGTGTCGAGTATTCCAAGTCTGCCGAGTATAGAATATACTCCCGGAGAAGTATGCCCGTGACTTACGACTATCTCATCATTCGGGATATCGGCAAGACTATAAACTGATGTATATATATCAATAGAGGACATTGAACCGCCCGGGTGTCCAGAACCTGCTACCGTTGTCATTTTCATTATATCCCCTCTACATAACTTCGCTGTTTCTTCCAATTTAGATAAGACTTCTTGTGAAATTGTTTTGCTTTTGAACTGGTACTCTTCTTTTTCTTTAAACCAATTTTTTAAAATATCAACCATTTTATATCTCCTTAAAATTAACCTTAATTATCTTGAATATATACCCCCTGTTTTGTTTGTCAATACAAAAAACTGTCTTTGCCACAGAGACGCAGAGTACACAGAGAAAAAACACACCGAGAAAAAAACAAAAAAATATATTTGTATTTTTTAAAACCCTTCCCCCATCCCCAATATTTAGACAGGATAAAAAAGGTCTTAGTATTGACTTAATTAATCCAAAGCATTACTATAGATATAACAAAATAATGATTTGCCTTCAGAAACGAAAACTTTTAAAAATTGTCCTCTACCTGTTAAAGAGAAAGGTTTTTAACACCACGTTGACCTAAATGCATTTGTTACCAAAACAGCAGTTCCAGCTCGGAACAGAAAAATAAAAAAAGGGAGGTATAAATGAGATGGCTTTATGTCGAAAATTATCGTGGGTTTAAAAAGGAGTTCATTCCTCTTACAGAGGTAAACTTCTTCCTAGGTGAAAACAGTACGGGGAAATCTTCCATCCTTGGTCTGATAAATTTGTTTACCTCTCCTCTACTGTGGCTACAACAAGAATTTAATACAGATGAATACCAACTTGGAAACTATTCCGATATTGTTTCTATAAATGCAAAAAATATTGGATATTTTAGAATAGGTTTGATAGAATATCCCGAAGGGAAAAACCACAAAAATCAGGCAGGAATATTTACCTTTCTCATGGAATTTCACGAGAAAGATGGTGTTCCACGTATATCAAAATATTCTTATATAAATCAAAATAATGTCGTCCAAATCTTATTTGAGGAAAAACAAATCAGATATAGAGTTGGTAGGTTTAAATCGAAAAAACGTACATCCAAATCTGTGCTAGAAGAGTTTAACAAATGGCTTGCTCCTATACCTAGTAATTTGAAATTTAAAAAATTAAAAGCCCCACAACGCGCATTGTTAACTATAAACAGGCCAATTCCAATTATTACTGCCCTCATTGATGAAGAAACAAAAATTAGAAAAAAGGGGGAAAGAACATCCCTCTTAATGCGAATGCCTGGCTTCTCTCATAGGTTCGCTTGGATAGCTCCTATTCGTAGCAAACCAAAAAGAACTTACGATCAGTTTAAATTCTCTTTTTCGCCTGAAGGCGACCATGCACCTTATTTGATACGGAAGTATTTGGGAGGCGAAAAGATAAGTCAACAAGGCAAGGAATTTAAACAATTTGTAACTGACTTCGGCAAGAAAAGTGGATTGATGTCTGGGTTAAACATTAAAAAATTTGGTAAAGATTCTGCTTCACCCTTTGAACTCGATATCTTTCTTGAGAAGGGGAATCCAATTAATATCAGTAGTGTTGGATACGGAGTTAGCCAATCTCTGCCTATCTTGGT
>Ga0315548_1003174_pt1 | contig 12440 bp, 11 predicted proteins | sample SalMarSW160110MG_2_FD_202540 | JGI IMG/M metagenome (GOLD analysis project Ga0315548, IMG submission 202540) | Salt marsh sediment microbial communities from the Plum Island Ecosystem LTER, Massachusetts, United States - Salt Marsh Sediment SW1601-110 ... | reverse complement strand
GCCTATAAATGGAGTCCTCATTAGATAATAGGTTTTGATCTGTCAATTGAGATCTAAAATTCTAGTCCAGCCCGTTCTTGTGGGCAGAGAAAGAGAACTTGAAGAGCTATATCGCCATTTGGATTTGGCTAGAGAAGGAAAAGGAACAACAGTATTTATTTCAGCAGAGGCTGGAATTGGAAAGACAAGATTAATGCAGGAGTTTCTGAAAGTTGCAAAAAAAGAAAAAGACATTATATCAATAACTGGTTGGTGCCTTCCTAATGCCGAAGTGCCCTATTTTCCGTTCATCGAAGCTTTCAATCATTACTACTCAACCTTGTGTAAGAATGGTAAAGAAAAGTTAGAACCCAATCCGTTGTTGCAAGGGCTTGAATCGACTTGGCAGCTTCAGCATCTTTCGCCGCAGGCTATAAAGGACCAAGCATTTCTTACCGTAGCTAGGATAATGCACCAAATAGCAGCCCAAAAACCAATTATTTTACTTATAGAAGATATTCAATGGGCGGACTCTGCCTCTTTAGCATTAATACACTACATCGCAAGAGCATTTAACGGTTCGGAAAGAGTCCTATTTTTGGCCACTTTTAGAAGCGAAAATCTCATCAGCGATCCTGAAGGCTACCCTCACCAACTTGCAGAAAGGTTATCGATGATGAAGCGCGAAGACCTGTTTAGTGAAATCGAGCTGCCAGGTCTAGACAAGACGTGCATCTTAAAAATGGTGGAAAGCATGCTGGGCGGAGGTGTTCAGCAGAGTTTGACCGAAAAGCTCGCTATCAGGAGCGAAGGCAACCCGCTTTTTGTGGTAGAATCCGTACGGATGCTGCTTGAACAAGGAAAGCTTGTCCAAGAGAATAATGAATGGCATCTTGTAGTCGAAGAAATTGATGTTCCAAGCAAAATCAGAGACATAATAATCCAAAGACTCGCCTGCCTAAACAACGCTCAAAGAAGGCTTCTTGATGCGGCTTCCGTAATCGGTGACGAATTTAAGGCTGGACTACTAAGCGCCATGGTAGACCAAGATGGTTTGGAAGTACTGGAAACGCTAAATACGATTGCCCAATCCACATCAATCATCTACATAGATGAGGACAGATTCAGATTCGATCATGCACTCTCACGTGAAATAATATATGGAGCCATTGCTATGTCCCTTAGGCAAGCATACCACAACAGACTCGCGGAGAAAATCGAAGGCTTCACAACCATGTTACCGCTAAGCGACTTAGCGTATCACTATGCACAAGCCGAAAACAAAGAGAAGGCAATAAAATACGCGTTAGCCGCAGGCCAAAATGAGCTGGCAAGATGGAGCAACATAGAAGCCATCAAACACTTTACATACGTTTTGCAAACTATAGAACAAGACCCAAAACGAGCCAAAACCAAAGAGAAAGCGCTTGAAGGTTTAGGTGACGCATTCTATGCTAATAGCTTGTTCCAAGAAGCAAACAAAGCCTTCACGGAACTCGGCGACACCGCAAAAAAAAGTGCTGTTAAGTTACGAGCGTTTAGAAAGGCAGCAGAATCAGCATTCCAACTCGGAGAATGGCATCACATGTTGGAGCTCATAAAAAAATCCGAACCTTACGCTGCCGCAAACCGTTTAGAAAACGCTAGGATCCTCGACTGCAGAAGTCGCGCCCTCATGCTCCAAATGAAACCCTACGCAAAATACTTGGAAGATGCACTGCAGGTTTTTGAGGAAGAATATTCACTTTGGGATACCGCTTGGACCTTAATGGGAGTCGGAAACTTACATGCCGTATGGCGAGGCAAAGTCTATCAAGGGTTGGCGGAGACTTTGCGCTCTATTGCCATATTTGAGGAACTGGGAGATTTCAGCTCTCAGATGGAAACATGTTTTGTTGCTGGATACAATTTTATGGTCTGTCAGCTTAACAAAGAAGCACTAGATATTTATGCGAAAATCATAGCAATCAATGAAGACATGAAGATGGGAGATTACCTCCACGCATCTAATGCCTATGCTTGGTCTGGCAGTTTGCTTCATTCTGTCATGGATGATTTGGAAAAAGGATTATCTTACAGCTTAAAGGCTCTTGAATTATCCAATAAAACAGATTCACTTGTAACTAAAGCAGTGGTTTATTCCAACCTTGTGAGGGTATATTCCCTCCTTGGAGATATTAGACATGCAGAAGAGTACTTTGAGGAGCTTTCAAAACTTCCGCAAGATATTTTCAACTTCGCAACTGTAAACGGAGAATTCGCAAGAGCCATTTTTCAGGCAGCCAAGGGCAATTGGACAGCTTTTGAAAAAAACTTTGCCAAGCTAAAAGCCTACTATGCCCCTGGATGGTCCGAGGCTGCAGAACTAACATACGCTCGACTGCTTGAGAAACAAGACCGTTTTAAGGAGGCACGAACTCACTACGAAAAATTCCAAAGTATTCTAAGAAAAGCTGAAGAAAGATTTGAGCACGCAAATATGCAGGCAAATCTTATGGCACGCAGGCAGGTTATGGTCGGCGAAGAGTTTGAAATGCGCTTTGACCTCGTCAACGTTGGCAGAAAGCCATGCACGATCATCAAAATAACGGATGCAATCCCATCAGATTTCAAAGTTGTCAGTCTCCCGTCTTTTTGCAGCCTACAAAACGGCGGCTTGCTTTTGAACCAGAAAGTCGTAGACGCATTTAAGGTGGATACAATCAAACTAAAGGTCAAAGCAATAAAAGCGAATAATTACAACATATCGGCAAAAGTTGTTTTCATGGATGATCTGGGAGAGACGAAAACGTTCAATCTTAATCCAATTTCCATTACGGCTAAAGGTGCTTCTTCTCGCAGAAAAAGAACAAGCACCCAATCGACCAAGTTTGGCGAATTTGAGTTCGGTTCTGAAGCCGCTGAAAAAGCTTTCAAGTATCTGGTAATTGCTTTTAGAGAAGATCGATGGAAACGTAAACTCTCTGAGGAGAAGAAGGGGTGGAGAACATTGACAGAAATTTCGAGGAACGCGCATATATCTGCATACAGTATGTATGGACGACACGGTAGGGGTGGAGAGGCAACTCGGGAGTTGAGTCTGTGTGATGCAATCGAATCAAGACTTTTCCTGGGTGAGAGAGGCAGAGGGGGTAGCGTGTTGAAGATGAGAATTCGATATGAAAAGGTCAGAGAACTCGTCGAAGAACAGATAAATTAGCGAACACATATCATCCGTATATACGCTCTGAAGGTTTTTTGCAGAATAATAGACAAAAATGCCTATTTTTTTTCACCCCATATACGATAGTGGAAAGCAAGGATGGAGGTGAAAAAAGAATGAAGAAGATTACAATCCCAGTTATTCTAATAACCTTGTTAATGTTATCTGCATTTTTCAGCGTGTCTTTTGCAAAACCAGCCAACACAACATATGGTACTTACAATGGAATGGATTACACTCAAACAACAGGCAAACTCGGAGGGGGAGACTATGTAATTTATATGCCTGAAAGCTGGAATGGACGATTCGTTATAGGATGCACAGGGTACAATTTCTTCCAAGATCCACATCCAGAATTTCTATTTGATCCACATGCTAAATGGCTTGTATCTGAAGGATACGCTTTTGCAGCATCTAATTACATTGGAGGAGAGCGCGCATATGCGGTCAAAGAAGGAATAATCCGCACTCATCAATTAACACAATACGTAGTAGACAAGTATGATGTGACTGACAAAATATTCTTGTTGGGTATTTCGATGGGAGGACAAATTGCACTCAATCTCGCACATAAATATCCTGACGTGTATAGTGGCGTTTTGGATGTTTGTGGAGCAAAAGACGCCTATGGACATATTGCTTACATTGAATTATGGACTACCAAAACTGTGGCTGAACTAAAAGATATCTTTCCCTTTCTTAACTATGTTGATGATTCAGTTATTGCAGGTCTCAAAATATTCTTTGCTACAACATTAGCTGATACTATTGAAGCGTACGGCGGAACTATTGAAGAAAAACCTCAAGCATATGAAAGATACGACCCAGTCTATCATGCAGACTTACAAGTTCCTACGATCAGTCTTGTGGGAGGAATTGACTTGCTTGTTCCTTTGTCATGCCATTATACCTATCAGGCTGCCGTAACTGCATGCGGATGCTCTGATTTGTATGAATTGGACATTGTTCCCACAGGTGGACACGCCGATGAACCAATACAGACCCAGATACCTGCAAAACTCTTAGAACTAATCGCTTGGTCAGATAGCTTGGATTAAACAGAAGAGCTAAATGCTCTTTCTCTTTTTTTGGCGTAAAGAACTTCTTTTAATGGTTCAAAAGCCCACTATTAGAGCCCTATTCTATCGAAGCGCGCGCGACGCCTAGTTTTAGCCCTCTTTCTTGTTTACGTTGTGCATGGATCTTTGGTTAGAAAGAAGTAGATGGCAGCTGCAGTGAATTGTAAAGTGATGAAGGTGAGGATAACTGCAAGATAATTTTCAGACAATGCAAGTATTGTTCCGCCCAGAGCGGTTCCTAGACCCAATCCTAATGTGATGAAAATGCTGCTCATCGACATCATTGTTCCTCGAAATTCAGGTGTTTGCTCGAGAGTTAAGTTGACGCTTCCAGGAAAGCCCATAGCGTAGATGAAAGATCCAATCCAATTTATGGCTAAGGCAATCCACAAGTTAGGTATAAACGCTATAAGCGGCAAAAATGGACTTGAGAAAATTAGGGTTGTTAGTAGCAAACGTTTTCGCCCAATCCTATTTACCAATTGGCCACCTATTAGAATAGCCAAAGTAAAAACTACAGCGCCCCCTAATGAGATCAGAGTCCCTAACTCTAATGAAATACCGAAATGTGTCCTAAAAAAAGTAATACTAAAGACCCCCCACGCAAACCCGGCTTGCCTAATCATGTTACCAATCAAGCAACCAGCAGCAGATTTCTTTAGGAAAACCTGCTTAAAGCTACTGAAATATGCCTCTATTCCAGTCCTTCTTGTAAACCTACGTGAAGACGAGGGAACACCAAAATACACAGAAACCAAGGCTACAAGTGAAATCGGCAACGCAAACCACAAAAGAAAAGGTCTCCAACTTGCCCACATTTCTTTAAAGAATATACTGGCCACAAGATTTGCCAAAATGCCTCCAATAGGTCCACCTGCCACTATCCATCCCGTTGCCTTCCCTCGTTTATTCAGCGCCAAGTATTCCCCTACTAAAGCAAAAGACATGGCACCAACAACCATTGTTCCAATCCCTTCTATAGAATAAAAAATCTCCATGAAAATGAAGGCTTCAGCTAGGTAACAGCCTAATATCCCAATAGCTACACATGAGATACCAAGAAGAAGTAACATTTTATGACTAAACCTGACACTAATGATCCCTACTGCAAATCCTGCGAAAACAGCAGCCACACTTGAAATGGTAACCAACTGGCTTGCGTTTGCTATAGAAATCGGATTTGAGGAACCAAAAAATTCTATCGCAATGTCTACTAAATATAACCCAGTAAGAAGCTCTATCATATATGTCGAGAAAAATGCAAGGCTCAGTGATAGAACAAAAAGTTTCCCTGAAGAAGTCACACTCATTGAATTCTGCTCCAATTTAGTGTCCCTGCAAGTTTCCTCTCTCACACAGAAATTTATTCGGTCTCCAATTCTTAGAAGTTTGATAAATAACTTATGATGAGGCATGAAAAGAAAAAAATAAACCAAGAAAAATTGAACTGCCAGTTCAAAACTATTGGTTTATAACTCCTAGGCAAATTCTTGTCACCATATCTAGAATATCCGGGATCCCTTGTTTGGGTTTGGGGGTTAATTTTAACCCCAAGCTAAAACCTACCTGCTCATATGCGCGCGCGAGAACACTTTAAACACGAGATTCCCAGGGAATTCCGCAAAAACAAGGGAAATAGCGGTCTATGTATTGTACATTATAATGGATGGCATTTTACATCTAAAAAAATCTGTTTGATATATAAATGTAATAAAAAGTATATTTAATTACATTTTTGGAAAAACCATCCAAAATAACACAAGAAAAACCAATATTTCGTGGAAAGAACGGTGGAAACACGGTATCCATTCTAAAAGAAACTATATGGATTGTGCTGCCTCGGGTAAATCTACCCAAAATTTTACATTTACCCAACGATTTTACATCTAAAATCCATGTTGGTTTTTGGTGCCGGGTAAAATCTAAAATCTACGGGTAAAATTCAGCCGCCAAAAAACAGGTATTTCAGCAAACCATGTACGATTCTACCTTATTCTACCCAGATGTAAAAATTTAGCCGAAATCGTAAATTTTTGTATTAAAAAAATGCCCGTGCGCTCATCCGCAAATTTTTACGTAGTCGAGACAATAGTAAACTGGCTATTTTTTCTCTTTTCTTATTTGTTCTGTTATTTCAGCCATCTTTTCTTGGTCAGCGTCCCATAATTCCACTTGCTCTTGTTCGTACCTGTTTTGATTCATCTTAGTGAACCAAGCCCGTAAAAGTTCCCAGTCTTCTTCAGAATTGCAATACATAAGTGCTTCAACATATTGTTCCCCAATTTTATATCCGCCTCTGAAGTATTCCTTTTCTTTTGATAACGTCTTTAATTCATGTTTAAGCGATTCAATTTGTTTTGTAGATTCTTCATCCGATTTACGCAGAAGCCTTATGCTTTTATTATAATTTTTAGGTAGCCAGAATTGCCCCCTAGTATCCTTTTCTTTCGTCACCACTTTCTTTTGACAAAGTCTATCGATTGCTCTTTCCACTATTCGATAGCTAATTATTTTTTTATTCTTACCGTTTAACGGTACTTTTGCGTAAATCTGCTTTTTAGTTACAGCCTTGGATGGATGTCTTTTCTGTTCGTTTTTAAACAGACTGTAAACCAATTCTATCCATTTGTCCTTGACGTATGGTTTCTTCTTCCTCATCTTTGTGCGTAAACTATTATCCATTACGCAGATAAAAAGAATTTCGGCGGTCTTGATGATGGAAAAAAATAATGAAATAGTAAATTATCAAAATCCACTCAAAGAGTGTTGCCATTATTATGAATGGAGAATTGAGCAAACATTCTTGTGTTTAGACAAAAATGGATATCAACCATATAAGGGAGTAGAATGGTGTCCGCCAGATGAATGTCGTGAGAAATGGTGTTTTGAGGAATGTAGAAATTCACATGTGACAGACGTACTTGGAGAGAAGAAAGATGGTGAAGTAGACATTCACAATTTCCCTTTTCCGCTGCAAACTTGTGATCTTTTTTGTAGAAACTGTGGAAAGACCAGTGTTCTGGAGATCCATTTGCAAAATATTCTATTGGGGTATGTTGTGCACCCTACATTAGACTCAAAACTTGTGAACATGAAAGATGCTGTGGTAGTTGAGAAAGTTAAACAGGATCGAAAAATGGTTAGCTTGTTAATATTTTGTCCCGTTTGTGGACTACCGACAGATTTGCTCGTTGATGTACCTAATTACTACAAAGTATTATCGGGTAAAGAAATAGAGGAATATATTCACATAGTCTCTTTCAGATGATGTTTGTTGAATAAAATAGCGTGTGGGATTTGGAATGAGGCATATAAAAAAACCGTTGGAAGAAATGGAGGTGGGTAAATGAGAGAAGTAACAGAAGGAGACAGGGTTCAAAGGTGGTTTAGTGATATAAAAGATTTTGAAAAACACTATAGACTCATGAATACGAGCCGAGTTTTCGGCCGGTTCGGAGGGAATTTTATTGAGATATCACCATTCTATGATACTGTCACTGCAGTTGAGGAAATAGCAATTGAATCACGAGCAACAGAATTCGGAATTGAGGGTAGAACAAGCCGTGGTGACCTTATATTTGACTATTTGATTTTCAGAACAGAAAAATTCCCTGTACAAGCAATTGTGAAGTATAGACCCGATGACATTCGTGTTGAGAATGGAGTTTTAAAGTTATGGTGGGATTGATAAAAGTCAAGAGGTTACGTAGCTGGAACAACAGTCTTACATCGGAGGAAGAAAAAACTAATTGCATCATGGATTCGCACACTCATCGCTTTTTAAAAAATTTTGAATAAGTAATTTATTAATAATTAAATATCTTTGTTCATTATTGCAAAGTCAATAAAATTTCACAAAAAATATTTATGGAGCATCTGTGAAAACATGTGTTGTATCTAGTTTAGGCTGGATACGGTAGGAAATGGATAAGATGGCTGGAATGAAGATTAAGTGCTACGGTTCTAAAAATCAAATTGATGAGCTTATTGACTTTTTGAACGTTAGATATAGTACAGTGATAACCAGCGACTTTCTCGAAAACAAAAAAGACAACTTTTCAGTTTTTGTCGTGTTGGTGCCAAAGGAGAAGGTGAGGACATAATGTCCCTATCTTTTATCGACAAAGCTAAGGTTTACTATGGCATATCAACTGATGCGCCAGAAGTTTATGGTGAAGCAACTTTTTTGACCGTTCTGGGTCATGCTTTGGGACGTGAAGTTGTTCATTCAATTCAGCCTGATTTTGTTTACCACAACATATACTGTTTGCTGGATGGGGAAAGCACCTATGCGAGAAAGACAACGGCTCAAAGGCTGGCAAAGAAGTGTTACAATAACAGACGATGGTTGAGAAATGAATATTCACCTGAAGCCTTTCTACAGGCGTTAGCAGAGAAACCTGAGGGTATTGTGTGGATGGGTGAGTTCAGTAAGCTGTTGAAGGGTATTAAGGGTCACGGTTATATGTCAACTTTCGCCGAAACGATGAACGATATGTTCGACTGCCCTGACCTATATGAAAGGGAACTTACACGTAAAAAGAACAAGAAAAATGTGTTCACTATCAAAAATGCTTATCCAAGTATGCACAGCACAATTACACCTAAGGTGTTGCAGGAAAGACTTACCAGTGAAATGTTTGAAGGCGGAATGATGGCTAGGTGGCTTATAGTTCATGGTGACGCTAAACCCAAACCTAGGGGAAGGCTGTTACTAAAAGCGATGGACTATTATCTAATGTTGAGACAATGCATCAATCGGCTGCTTGAAATAGACAAAAACAATGATGTTTTTATGATGAGCGATGACGCCTTAGAATATTATAACAAAGTGGTTGAAAAGACGTTTCAAAGTGACAGGTTCAGTGGAACAAGGGCGTTCTGTGGCAGGTATGAGAATTATGTTGTGTCATTGTCGGATTTGTATTGGCTTAGTGAAGCGATTGGCAACTGCTGGGACGATTTTGTGACAGGGCAAATTAGAGAATTAGATGAATTAGATAAATATATAGAATTAGATAATATAGATAGAGAAACGATTAAGGACAAGTCGAAATATTGGAATAATACATCTAATGCATCTAATTTACTAATTACACAGAAGCGCCACGTGGAACAAGCCTTCAATTTTGTGCTGCCGTGTTTGGAGTATGTTCAAGAGTTGGCTAACTACGTGGATATGGATAGACCAACAGCCAAACTTAGGAACTTTCTCAAAAAGAGAAATGGTCAAAAGGTAGAGTATTCAGTTGCGATGCGTGGAACCGCTCTTAATGCAAAGGAAATGGAGACTGCAATTGAGACACTTTCAAAACGGCGAGAGATTTTGTACACGCCGATTAAAAAACGTGATAAAAATGGTAAAGAGTATGGTGTGCAGGCTTACATTTGGAAAGAATGAGTTGTTGCTGGGATGGTGCTGTGTGAGGGATGGGAGAAACTCGATAACTAAGTGAGCTTGAACAGCAGTGTTTAGCTGTGGTCAATGAAGGTGTTTATCTAAGCTATCAGTTTGTGGCACAGCGTGTGGGCAGGGGCTACTTGCGCGCGCATTTTCTTCATAAAAGGAAATGGCTAAGGGGAGGCTTGACAGGTGCAAAACACAGAAGAGAAATCTGGAACGGGAAGTGTGTTTGTTCCTTCTCTAGTCTACCCTTTTTTTAAGTTGGCTGTTTTCACTATCAGTTATTTCATAATTACTTAAAAGTTGGATCATAAGTGAGAAACAAATTTTAATTAGTTTATGATATCTCTAGATATATTATATCGAGTACAACCTCGTATAAATTGGGGGTTTTAATCATCGGCTTTGGGGCATATGAAGAGCGCCAATTACTTTATCGATTACGTCAGTTCGACAAGAACTTAGCAATGGATTGTGAATACAGGGCATCAAGCAAGTGTGCAATAAAAGAAGAAACAAATTTTCCTCATTCTATTTGGATACGGGATAATAAAACTGGGGAACCAATTGCCTATAGGTTTGAATTGAAAGGTAATCAATATCTGATGCTATCTCATCTGCTTTCAAGATTCAGACAGTTACAAAAATATTGGGTTGGTTATGAAGATACCAAAATTTGTACTGAACTTGGACTCATTCCAGTATATGCAGTAAATCTAAACAAATTCACCATCCTGAAATTGTGGGGTGAAAGTGCTCGCAGAATCTTTAGCAATAGAGCTGATCCGTTTGAGGATGAAGAAGAGTATGTATATTGGAAAATGAGATGTAAGAAAGGAAAGTTACCTGAATTATCAAGCATGAATTTTATTTTGAAGCAAAGTGCAGATTTATTACCTTATAACGGGTATGGGTGTGAGTGTTTTAGAAGATATTTCGTGTTTGGTTTTTGGTGCTTCCCTGAAACAGGATTTGCGGACTCTACAATTGTATTGCATGATAGTGAAAAAGTAAAATTAGTTCTAAAAGCCTGCAAGAGCATTTTCATTCCAGTAGAAACCTATTCTAAAAAAATGGATTTGGGTTTGGAAAAACAACTTCCAGTAGAAATGTTGACCTTGCTCGGTTTGAATTATAGCGATGATTACGGGTATTCCTTACAACGAGTCACTGATGTTGCAGTAACTAAAGGCATCATTGAGACTTTGAAAGAAGAGAAGAACAGAGGACGTTTTCTTTTAAATGGTATTGTAAGTGAATTCAGGAAACGAGAAAATCGTTTTCCAACCCTTACTTCAGTTGCTATGTATGAGGTTTCCAATTTAGATTTAATTATGTCATTAATTGGATTAGTTGTTTCTCAAAGATATAACAGAAGTAGATCATTCTCAAGAGTAGGGAAGGTTTCAGATATAATTAATGAAACCGAAAAAGTACTTGGATTGATTTTTAGTGAGGTTTGCTTGGATAGAACATTTGGAGATAGTATTCATGATCAATTTTCTTTGGCAATTTCTTATCTTAAACCTATGATAGTAACCGATAATGAAGATTTGTTCTTTATGCACCCATCTGTATATGCAGAATTATTGAATTCAGGATTTGCTGATCGTTTTTTGAATGATCAAAACAATTTAGTCAGTCTACTAAAATTGTTAGAAATGGTTTCCACGCATTCAAGGGCTGAAATTCTTTCTTCAAAAGAAAGCTATTATTTAAAGAAAAAAGGGATGTTTGTTGAAATTCTCCTTCCATCATTAAGAAATGCTGTACAACAAATAATACTCTCCAAAACTCTCAAAGAAACACCAATACTGATTAAAAGTGAAGAATCAACCCAAGAGAGAAAAGAAAAGATTGTAAAAAAAGTTGCAAGTCCAATAAAAAGAGGTCATGAACCAACAGTTTTTGTTCTGACAAAAGAAAATCAAGAGATATTTCGACAATTTGAAAATCATAAACGTAGTAACAGAAGGTTAAGAAAAAACCAATACTAGAAGAGGGATTAGATTTTAACAGGTTCAGTTCGAGAATCTTGGGTGAGAATATCAATTAGACTTCCCACGTTTTTAGCAGTTGGACCTTTCAGTAGAATTGCAAGTTCATGATTCAAGATTAAACCTTTCCAAGTGATATTTGAGGATCCAACAAGTGCTTTCTGGCGGTCAATTACTATTAGTTTGGCATGCAAATCTTCCAATTTGTTTTTAGGATTAAAATTAAAAACTTTGAAATGTGCAAAATCGCTTAACAGTTTTGAAATTTCTTTTTGGATCTTTTTTGGCTGAGATTCATATCTATTTAATATCAGTGTTACCTTTATTCCTCTGCATAAACAATTCGAAATTAGTTTAATGAATTTATTTGCACTTTCAGTAATCATATACGTAGCTACTTGGACCTCATCCTTAGCTTCATCCAAAAGGCTTTCTAAGGTTGAATCTATTGATCGAATTCCATGTCCCATCCAAGCCAAACCTGTAACAACAATTTCTGTTTTTTCGAAGTTCAGGTTAGTCATAAGACAGACTCTCTAAGCAGGTTTCTATCGAGATACAAATTCTGAAATTCGCATGATGTTTCAGAAATTAAAAGACATGCATAACAAGCTGATCCATTGAGTCGACCTTTTCTAAGTTTCTGTTCAGAACAAAGTGGATCATTTGAACAAGAATGAATATTTCTAAGAGCAGCAGAAATTACTTTATTAAATCTTGGAACTAACGCAATCAAACCACCTAAACTCCCATCCCCACCTCTTTGGGATGTGTATAGA
>Ga0315548_1003170_pt1 | contig 12447 bp, 18 predicted proteins | sample SalMarSW160110MG_2_FD_202540 | JGI IMG/M metagenome (GOLD analysis project Ga0315548, IMG submission 202540) | Salt marsh sediment microbial communities from the Plum Island Ecosystem LTER, Massachusetts, United States - Salt Marsh Sediment SW1601-110 ... | reverse complement strand
TACTTATCTCAATTCAAATCAAAGGGTGTAATCTACCTTGAAGATGAACCAACTTCAGAACATCTGAATTGGTGGCAAAAATTCATTGCTTGGTTGAAAAGAATTTTTGGTTTTGATTAAAATTTATTATATTATAAAATGAGAAGACAAATTATATGCCCAAATTCAGGAAGTTGTCTTGTTTATAAAATTTATTATACAAATATTAAAGGAAAATATCAAAAAGATAAAGCAAAGGCAGACTGCATTGAAGATGATGGAAAAAAATACTCTTGTGTAATAATTGACCATTTATCTTCAGATAGACGAGTTGAAATATTAAATGAGCAGAACCCAACAAAAACAGAATGTGCTTTGATTAAACTACTAAATAATTCAAGAGCATTGCTTGATTTAAGTTCAAAAGTAAAATGAATAAAATATTGAAATACGGATTAATAGGATTGATATCAGGTTTGAGTTTTATTAACAGTGGGTGTAAAAAGGCACCAGAATATAATATAGATGAAAAGACAATCTTAGATAAGAGAGGAGGAGAACCCGCTTTTTATAACGAGGGCTTAATTGTAACAAATAATACATGGACTATTTATGTTCCAGTAATAAATTCTATAAGAATAACAAACAATTTTAATTTGGCGAGGGATGAGATATACTCTTTATCAAATCAAACTCATGAAGATTCTGTAGTTATAGCTAAAGCTCAAGAAAAAATAAATTACTTTTTGCCTAAAGTTGATTCTATGAAGAAGGTTAATAGAGATGAAGTTACAAGAATAAACTATGAAAAAGATTCCATTAAAAAAGCTAAAAGACTCAAAAAAGGATTGGAAGCTCTTGATTAAATAACAGTTTAATTAAAATGTTAAACCATGTAAGAAAAGGAGAGATTGTGTATTTCCTCCAGACTTATGATAAAAATGGAAAACCCAAGATTGAATGCTATACTCTAGATGAGTTTATCAGAATCCCTCAGGGTAAAAATGATGATATAGGATTTGGCAAACTTTCAATAACTGCTGACAATATTATTCATTTACAGAAAGGGCATGTGGACAGGGAGCATTTGGATAAATACAAGGAATCAAGAAAAAACAATCTGCTTAAACTGATGATGTGCTAAAAAGAATATTCTTGAAAGATTAACACATTAATTCTTAAGACTGAAATATTCATCATTATAAAATAACAGCATACTTTTAAATAAGTTTTTATCCTATCCAAATCATCGGTTGTCCTGAAAAGGATGTGACTGTGAAAGCCTCTGTGGGGTGTTCGGCTATTAATGCAGTGGAAGGGCTATAACTCACTGCACGAAATCTGCACTCTTTAAGCTTCTTTTGCAGCGCGAGGAAGATAACCATTAAAACAAGTTGATAGGTTAAGATTGATTTCAGCCATTGTTTATGGCACTTTCTCACCGAGCCCTAATCATGGCAAAGAAAAAACATGCAAAAAAGGTGAAGAGAAAAAGCAAAGGTGGAAGAAAACCTAGCAAAAAGAGCAAAAAATCTAAAGTTCAGAAATTAATCAAACTTGCGAAGTCTGGAAAAGGCAGGAAAAAGAAGAAAAAAAGATAATTATTTCTGTCAATTAGCTTCTTATTTAAAAATTTACTCCAGCCCGCCCATATAATTAGGCATAGAACCGCTGTAATTCATTCTTCCCTCTTTCTTTCCTGTTGAAGCAATAACATCGTCAATTCTTAAAATCATAATCGCAACTTCGCTCGCAGAACTTATTGCCTGGCTTTTTATTTTATAAGGCTCAATAATCTTCGCCTCAATTGCATTTTCAATTTTGTTGTTGAGAAGATTTATTCCTGTATTTTTCTCTCCTGAATCATGCCTTGATTTCAATTCTGTCAGGATTTCAATAGGGTCCAGTCCTGCATTCTCTGCAAGTGTTACAGGTATAAATTCCAGAGCAGATGCAAATTCTTCAACTGCAAGCTGTTCTCTTCCGCTCAGCGACTGCCCGAATTCCCTCAGTCGCCTCGCTAGTTCAATTTCAACTGCCCCTCCTCCCGGAACAACCAATCCTGATTTCAGGGAGCAGATAACATCTCCAAGCCCGTCTCTTAGCGAACGCTCAATCTCATCTATAACATGCCCGCTTCCTCCGTGAATCAGGATTGTCAGTGCTTTTGGATTCTGGCATCCTCTTATATAAGTCAAAACATCATCGGCATGCCTGATTTCCTCAACACTCTCTGCATTTCCGACTTCAAAAGGAGTGAGTTCGCTCAGATTGCTGACAATTTTCCCTCCTGTTGCCTTTGCAAGTTTTTCCATGTCGCTCTTCGCAACTCTTCGGCATGCATAAATTCCCTCCTTGGATAGCAAATACTGCGCAAAATCATCAATTCCTTTCTGGCAGAAAATAACATTTGCGCCAGAGTTGCTGACTTTCCAAACCATGTCCCTTATTGCTTTTTCTTCCTGACTTATAAAACTCTGCAATTGCTCAGGAGAAGTTATTGATATTTTTGCCTCAATCTCAGGATTTTTCAGCTCAAGAGCAAAATCAACCAGAGCTATCCTCGCATTTTTGACTAACGACGGCATATCCTGGGAAACTTTCTCTTTGTCAAGGACAATTCCTGAAATTAATTCTGTATCCATAACCCCGTCTCCCCTCGACTTCTCAATTTTTATGTCATTTATATCAATGTTCTTTCCGTTCTGAATCTGCTTCACAGCACGCACTATTATTTCTGCAAGTTTTTCCTTTGAGCCTTCTGCACCTTTGCCTGTCATTGCAGTCATTGCAATCTGCCGCAGAATATTTTCATTATCTGCATCAGAAGTCAGTCTGAGCGCAACATCATTCAGAACTTCCTGGCATTTTTCAGAAGCAATCTTGTAGCCTTTTGTAATAACAGTCGGATGAATTTTCATGTCCAGAAGCTTCTCTGCATTTTCAAGAAGTTTTCCTGCAAGCATAACTGCGGTTGTGGTTCCATCCCCGACTTCGCTCTCCTGAGTCTTCGCAATTTCCACCATCATCTTTGCCGCAGGATGCTCAATCTGCATTTCATTAAGAATTGTGACTCCGTCATTTGTAACAATAATTTCATTTGTCGGGGAAACAAGCATTTTATCCATGCCTTTTGGCCCGAGAGTTGTCTTGACAACCTCTGCAATCATTCTCGCAGCCAGAATATTATTTCTCTGGGCGTCTTTTCCCATAATTCTCTGAATATCCTCGGGCATGAGTATAACTGGTTTGTCAGCCATAGCAACCCCCCTTGATTTTTTGTTTATGATTCATATCCTTAATAATGTCAATAATATCCTGCCCAACTCTGTCGCTGAATCCTATTGTTTTCTTTTCATCATTCATTGTAATTATTTTGTCCTGCTCTTCATTGAGATAATAAATCCTCGCCTTCTGGTTAAGAGAGACCATGCTTCCAAAAGCTGTTTGTCCGAGATAAGCAACTATCTCTTTGTAATCGTTCTCACCTGTAACAGATATATCTCTCCTGGATATTGCCTCTTTCATGAATTTATTTCTCCTGCCTTTTATTTAAGCATTATTGTGATAGGAGGAATAATTGGTTTAGTAAGAGAACTAAAAAAATAAATCCGATATATCATAAAGTAGTAAATAACATTTATAAGCAGTAAAGATTATTAAAAAATATGAGAAACATTTTGGTTGCAGACATTATGACCAGAGAGCCAATCACTGTCAGGCCAGATACCAATCTTCTGGAATGCGCCAAAAAAATAATCAACAAAAAAGTCGGAAGTTTGCTGATTGTTGACGGAAAAAAACTGGCAGGATTTGTATCGCAGTCAGATATTCTGTGGGCACTGGTAAAAAAATCAAAAGAGGATTTGTCCTCCATAAAAGCCATTGACATCTCCCCTAAAAAAATAGCAACAATAAAACCCTCTGCAACACTCAATGAAGCAATAGACAAGATGAAGAGAATGAAGTTTGAGAGATTGCCTGTTGTTCATGAAAAGGGGGTTGTCGGCATGATTACTGCAAAAGACATTTTTAATTTCCATCCTGAATTCTATCCTGAACTCGAGGAATTCGCAAAAATCAGGGAAGAAACGCAGAAACTGAAGAGAGTAAAAAAATCAAAAGACAGAAAAATGATGCACGAGGGAATCTGCGCTGAATGCGGAAACTATGATTTGCTCTACAAAATCAACGGCATGTTTGTCTGTGAATCCTGCGGCGAGGCAATGTGAGGTAAACTCCTGTTTAATTTTAAATATTTAACTAATCCATAAGATATTTAAATAATATTTTGTTCTATGTCACATGGTTGAAAAAGAGCAGATATTTTCAAGCAAGATTAAAAATGAAGGAATTTTTTCTTTCAATGAATTTTACAAATTCTGCTACAGCTGGCTTACAGATGAAACAGAACTTCTTGTCTTTGAGGAAAAGTATACAGAGAAACTGAAGGGAAATTCAAAAGATATTGATATTCTCTGGACAGGGGAAAGAAAAGTTACAGATTATTTCAAATTTCAGATAAAAGTTATATTCCAGATTCTGAAAATGACTGAAGTGCAGGTGAATAAAGGAAACGCGAAAGTCACCATGAATGAAGGAAGCGTGGAAGTGAAAATTAAAGGAAACCTCATAAGAGATTATGAGGGAAAATTCGAAACAAGCGCTTTTAAAAAATTCCTGCGTAGCATTTATGAAAAATGGGTGATTAAGGCGAGAATAGAGCAGTTTGAAACAAAGCTCATAAGTGACTGTGATGAATTTCTGTCGCAGGCAAAAGCATATCTGGATTTGGAAGGCAAGCGATAAGCTTATCAGCAGATTAATTGAATTTTATTATAATATTCTCCCCTAACAAATATTCTTTTTTAAACAAATTTAAAGATTTCACACAAACTTCCAAACATAGAAATCTTTAAATATAAATCAAATTTATTTCTGCTATGAAAAAAGAAATTATTCTTGGCACAGCATTATTTCTCCTGCTTTTAAATTCTGTGCTGGCTATAAATTTAAATGTCGAAAAAGAAAGTTCAGGAGAGGCTATGATTGCTGGCCTGAATGAGCCTGCTATTTTTGATTTAAAAATAACAAATCTCGGAACAGGAGATGATTTTATGTTCTATAGTTTTTTCGGCTCAAGCATGCATCCAAAAGGAACAGTTCATATAAACCAGGGAGAAACAAAAGATGTCCAGATAAAAATCTATCCCAATGAAGATTTCAAGGAAAGAGGATTTGTTAATTTTGAATATTTCATCAGGGGAAGTTCTGGCGATGAACTAAAAGAATGGCTTACAGTAAAAATAATTGAACTTGACAGTGATATTTTCGAAATTAGTTCAGGAGAAGTTGACCCCACCTCAAGCACCCTTAATGTTTACATACACAACAGGGTGAATTTCAATTTTGAGAATCTGGATGTAAAGTTCTCATCTGCATTCTTTAATTTTGAAGAAAGTTTCTCCCTCGCCCCCAATGAAAAAAAAGTCTTCAATGTCAAACTGAATAAAGAGGACTTCAAGAAATTAATGGCCGGGTTCTACACTATGAATGCGGAAATTGAAGCAGGGAACCAAAAAGCAAAAGCAGAAGGAACAATAAAATTTGTGGAGAAAGACATAGTGACAACAACAAAGAAAACTTACGGATTTATCATCAACACTATGCTGGTGCAGAAGATGAATGAAGGGAATGTAATTGCAAATTCTGAAACAGTTGTAAGAAAAAATATTATCTCCAGATTGTTTACCACATTTAACACAGAACCGGATTATGTGGAGAGGCAGGGACTGGCTATTTATTATACCTGGACAAGAGAGGTGAATCCAGGAGAAACACTGGAAATCAAGGTGAAAACAAACTGGCTGCTTCCTTTCGTAATCTTCCTCTTAATAATCACAATTGTAATTCTCGCAAAGCGATATTCAAAAACAAGTTTGGTTCTGAAGAAAAAAATCAATTTTGTGAATGCAAAAGGCGGGGAATTTGCCCTGAAAGTTTCAATATTGGTTCATGCAAAAGATTATGTTCAGAAAGTTAATATCACAGACAGGCTTCCTTCCCTGGTAAAGATTTATGAGAAATTCGGAGGAGACCGTCCAGTAAGAATCGACGAGAAAAACCGAAGAATAGACTGGCAGTTTGCAAAATTAGAAGCAGGGGAAAAGAGGATTTTGTCGTATATAGTTTATTCAAAGATTGGTATTCTGGGCAAGTTTGCGCTTCCGTCTGCAAGTGCAGTCTTCGAAAAAGAAGGCAAGGTTCATGAATCACAGTCAAACGTTGCTTTCTTCGTGGCAGAGCAGAGAAAAAAAGATTTGGAAGATTAATCTTTTTCCTGCAAAGTATATTTCTTATTTCATAAATCCTTATAAATTCTATAAAGGGTATTTTATTTATGGATGCAATTAAGATGGATTTGTATGGATTTTATATGCAGAATGATGCACAAAATCAATTAGATGGGAGTATTGATATACTTCCTAACGGGGCATTTACAGGGGAGATATTTGATTATGGTTCAGTAACTCCTGAACAGAAGATAATGGGGCATATAATTAAGGACAAAAATCTTGTAAGATTAATCTTTATCAAATCCCCCTCAAGCCAGAATTTAGCCAATCTTTTATATCAATTAGAATGCCCAATAACAAAACTTCAGCCTTTTTCATTTAAAAGAGCATTCAAAGGGAAATGGGAAGCTTTGCCTTATAAAATAGTATATGATTCAAATTATAAGATATTTACAGCCCAGATAGACAGATCTGTTGCAGGAATCGGAGATGAAGCTGAAATAAACATAGGTCTTTAATTTTTTTCAACAACAACTTTTAAAAACAAAATAATTCTCTTATTTTCACCCCGCATAGCTCAGTGGTTAGAGCGCCTGGCTGTAGTTAAATTAAAATCAAACTAGGGTAGAGATTCCATTAAACACAGGAAATTCTGTGAAACCTGAAAAGCCAAATGTTCATCAGAACCCGGGAGATCCCCAGTTCGAGTCTGGGTGCGGGGATTTTTTACAAAATCATCTATCCTCTGCAAAACAGAAATGTTTAAAAATGAAAATATCTCTAAAAAATAAATAAAAAACGAGGTAAACAATGGATGATGAATCTGACATCATGTCCGAAGAAGACGACAATGAATTTGACGACTTCTTACGTGAACTAGATGGTTTCGAACCTGACTAATTTCTTATTTCAAGAAGAACGTTGTTGTTCTCTTTGCTCAATTCGTTAAAATCTGTTTCTACCAAAAATTCAATTTTCTCCACATTAAACTGCGGAATTATTAAATTGCTGAGAGTAAAAACCCTTGCATATCCTATTTTGATTGCTTCCAGCTCAAATTCCTTCACCTGCTTATCATCTGCATAAATTTTTATCATTGCTTTTTCAGAATCCTTAAGCCCGTCGTTTCTGACAGTAAAATTAGCATCGAGATATTTTCCGTGCATCACTGCAGAAGCATTGGCTACTGAAAGGTCAGGATAACTCTGGACAGAATATAATTCATTCAGCAACTGAGGAATATCATCACCGATTGTCTGGGAGCATTTGCTGATTGGATACATTATGTTATTTGAATTCTCTGAATGATTGAAGCCGAGAACATGCAGGAGTTCATGAATTGCGACATTGGGCTTGCTGCACTGAGAATCTTTTATCAGCAGAATCTCTCCGTAAAAAATTACATTAAAATTTCCTGCCTGCCTTACATCCACAGGCCCTCCTTCTCCTGCAATAAACAACCCTTCTTCAATCCTGTCTTTGCTTGTGCAGGTTACAAAAATCTCCTCCTCGGAACTAACAGGATAAAAATCAAGCAAAGTTAAATTGTCAATTATATCAAAACCCCTCTCCATATCCTCTTCTTTCTGCAGCGGGCAGTTTTCTATTCTGTAGGAAATTTCAGAAGAAGGGAATCTCATATTTTCATAATACTGCATACCTGAAGAAGTATTTCCGATGGTAAAATTAGAATTTCCTGAACTGAAAAATTCCCTCTCGCCAAAAGGAATAAACCAGTAAAAAACCAGCAAACCAACAACCAGAAGCATGAATATAATACTGAATGCATTTTTCCACCTCATAACTATAATTTATTTTTCTGTTATATAAACTTGTTGATTTTTTTGTTCACAGGACAAACATGCTCCATAAATCTGGCAGAAATACTGCTGTGTTGAATATATAGAAAGTTCAAGATTCATTTTGCCGTTAAATTCTCCTATCCTCGCTCCGTGGTCTGCAAATCGGCAAAGCCATTCAAGATGAGACAAAAGATAATCTGGGTCTTCAAAACCCCTTTCCTTATAAAATTCACAATACACTTTCACCAACTCTCTGAAATCGTCCCCGCTCTCTTTTCTTGCAAGGACTTTCAGGGATTCAGAAACCAGCCTAAAGTTGACAACAAATTTAGGTTTAGAAATAGAATTTTTAAGATCTTCAGCAAATTGTCTGGCATCTTTTACATTCCTGACAGAAGATATTTTCATTTCAAAGACAAAAGTAAGGGGTTTATAAGAATTATTGCGATGAGGTTAGTTAAATAGGAAGCATCTTAAAGAGAGTTATTAGATAATAAGTATCTTGTTAAAAGTGAATTTTACATTAGCACCACCCAGTCCATCTTTAGACTTTTTTCTATTATAAAAGTTATTTTCCAAGGTTATTTTATCACAAATGATTATATTTCACTCTTCTATAATTTAAAGATATAGAATAAACCATAAAAGCAAATAAAATTCCCAGTGAATCCAGCCCCAAATCAAAAAGAGAAGTGCATCGTCCGGGAACAAAAAACTGGTGGAGTTCATCGAGAATCCCATAGCTTACCAAAAATAAAATTGCAATAAAAAAGAAGAATTTTGCTTTCTTTCTGTTAACCAGAGAGATGAACAAAAAAAGAGAGAGCAGAAAGAAAATCAGAATGTGATAGATAACTGCAAGAAGGCTTGTTCCGGTTCCTAATGTCCTGAAGGGAAGAGAAGAAATATAAAATATAAGAAGGGCAAGCAGGAATGTAATCACCCATGAGAATTTTTGCCTCTTCTCCAACCACCTTATCATGCACAGGGGTATTCTGAAGGATTTATAAAGATTATTGGGATAAATTTAAAAGGTTCTGGCGCATAGTTTTATTATGGTGCTGAAAGAGAGGGCGAGAATTTTGTGGGGCGGGATTTTTATATTTCTTGCATTAGTCCTTGCTGTTTATTTTTTCACATTAATCCCGAATCCCGACAAACTTGATAATGCTTCAGTTATTCTCGCTATTTTAACAGCCGTGGTGGCGCTGATTGTTGCTCTGCTGAATAATATTAAATTGAAGAAGAGGCTGAAGTAAAAATACGCCCACATAAATTATCCCCTTAATTTCTTATCATTTACAATTAAACCATCTCTTAATTGAATAAGCCTTGAAGCATAGGAAGTATGCCAGGCTTCATGAGTAACCATTACAATTGTCTGTCCAAACTTTTTATTGAGAGTGTTTAATACTTCTAAAACCTGGCGGGATGTCTGGGTATCAAGATTAGCGCATGGTTCGTCTGCAAATAAAATTCTTGGCTTTTTTGCTATGGCTCTTGCAATTGCAACCCTCTGCTTCTCCCCCCCAGAAAGTTGGTTTGGAACTCTGTCTAATTTATCTCCTAATCCTACTTTTTCCAGAGCTTCTTTAGCAGTGGAAATAGATTCTGATTTTGATTTTCCTTCCATAAGGGAAAGAATGTAAACATTTTCAGCAACACTCATTTCATTAATCAAAGCATAATCCTGAAACACATATCCTAACTGGGTTAATCTGTAATAATTCCTTTCTTCTTCTGGCAAATCAACCACATTAAGATTATTAATAGTATAATTTCCTTTTGTTGGTTTGTCTAATAGCCCTAAAATTCTCAGCATTGTAGTTTTTCCGCTTCCGCTTGGGCCCATAATTGCGATAAATTCCCCTTTGTGTATTTCAAAAGAAACCCCATTAAGGGCTTTCACCATAATCCCGTCTGTATTATAGTGCCTTACTAAATCCTGCACTCTTATCGCTATCTTTTCTTTTTCCATTATCTTCCCCATATTGCATCCAATATGCTTTTTCTTGTCACAAACCACGCAGGTATAAATCCTGCAATGACAGACATGCCCAGCATTTTAAAGATGCTTTTAATTATTAATCCTCCCTGAATCTCAGGAACAAGGTTTATATTTTCATAAAAAAGGACAGGATTTCTCGTAAAATAGAACATAAGGGAGAAATATATAATCAATCCGACAAGAATTCCCATCACTACATAAAAAATACTGATAAAGACATAAGAAATCCTTATTGAACCAGGGGTTATTCCCACTGCCTTCAAGATTCCAATTTCTCTTTTTCTATGCAGGGTGTTTATATAAATAATAATAAAAATAAGGGCAGCTCCGACAATTAAACTAACAATATTGGAGACTACATGTATCATATCAATACTTTGCATGGCTTGTCTCAGAATAGCATCAGATTTTTCATTGCTAGTAAACACAGGCTCTTTAACTCCTGCCAGAATTATTTTTTGCTTTACTTCTGCCGGGTCTGCATTGTCTTCTATTTTTATAACAATGCTTGTTGCCTTGCTTCCATTGAGGCTGAATACATCCTCAATTTCTTCATAAGAGATTAAAGCATTAAGATCAACCAACTCAAAAGTGCCCTCCATAATCCCCCTGACTTTATAGGTTCTCTCAATATTATTGGCATATGTAACATTAACCAAAGAGCCAACCCGCACTGTTCCCAAATTATCATAAATCTCTGAACCAAAGTAACCCTGCACTAACATCCCACCAAGAATTATTTCATCCTGGGAAAGATCTCCTAAAAATTCCCCCTCTTTAATAATATAAGGATAGTTTGAAACACCATATTCTTCAGAAGGAATTAAACCCGTAAGAGTTGAACCAACAACTTTTTGATTGTATTGTATTGATACTCCGGCATCCAGTCTTTTTGTCGCAGATTTTACATCAGGAATCGCCCGGACCTTTTGCAGGACATTATCAGAATTACTGATATATGGATTTTCCCCGGGTGGTTCAATAACAATATCTCCATAGGAATAATCCATAAAATTGGTAAACATGCTGGAAATTCCCCCAATAAAAGAGGGTAAAAAAATAAGGTTCATAAATATAAGCGCTAAAACAAAAATAATAAACATCAGTGTTTTTTTATTTCCTCTTTTTACAGAACTTAGTGCGCTGGTAAACCCAACTCTAACATCGTCGAGCATATTATTTCCTGTACTTCGCTAATACCTCTTTTTTAAACTCTTCCATTCTTCTTTTCCTGTCTCTTTCTTCTTCTCTGGTTTTTTTAAGAGGCTTTTTAGGAGTTTCTTTTAATTCTTCCCTATTAAAATTCTCTCCCTGCAACAATTGATGTATTATCCTGTCTTTTTCTCTTTTTGTTTTTGAAAAATAATAAATTCCTGCTCCTGATAGTACTAAAATAAGTAGTATAATAATTATTGCTCCGACATCAGTCTCTTTTCTCAGAACATTAAGAGTCAGTTCTGTTTCTATCTCATTTTTCCCGAAATCATCATAATATGTGATATTTACCGGAAATTCAAATTCTCCTTTTTTATTTGCAATAAAAGTCAGGACAGCCGGCCCGTCTTCATCTGAATCAAGAGCTCCAATAAATGACTGTTTTATCCCTTTAAAAGGATGGTCTGCATAAATTCCCACTGATTTTGCAGTTCCATCACCTGTATTTTCAATTCTTATGGTTAATTCAACTGTATCACCCTTCTTCGGAAGAACAGGGCTGGTTTTAAGAGAGGCTATGGCTAACTCTGCTCTGTCTCCTATAACTTCAAATGTAATATTATAATCATTTGTTACAAGAAAACCCTCTTTTCCATAGACTAATCTTGTTTTAATTAAATGTGCTCCTGGTTGAGCATCATCAGCTGTTCTCATATGATATGTAATAAATCTCTCGCTATTTGAATAATATAAATTAGAGATATTAATAATCAAAGGCTCCTTAACTGAAATATCTACGGGAGGGGCGATTAATTCAAAAGAGATATACTCCGGGGCTTCATTCCCACAATTTTCAACATGGATGCCCACAGTGAATTCATCCCCGATTCCGATTGAACTCGGGCTGATATCTGAAACTTCTGCTGCTACACAATAATCACTGTTTAATGCATTTACATTAGGCATCAAGAAAATTGCTATGACAAACAAAAATAAAATTTCTTTTTTCATCTTGCCTCTTTTATTACTCTGCTTTAATGAAATAATAATTTATAAAGATAACTGAAATAAAAGCGCCCATGCTGAACTCAGACAAACTCAACATCCAGTTTAGCCAGCCCTTGCTTTAATGCGCGAATTAATTCTTCTTTGCTTATTTTTAGTTTCTCGTGTCTTTTTTCTTCTTTTGCCTTTTCTATTTTCAGAT
>Ga0315548_1003168_pt1 | contig 12452 bp, 11 predicted proteins | sample SalMarSW160110MG_2_FD_202540 | JGI IMG/M metagenome (GOLD analysis project Ga0315548, IMG submission 202540) | Salt marsh sediment microbial communities from the Plum Island Ecosystem LTER, Massachusetts, United States - Salt Marsh Sediment SW1601-110 ... | reverse complement strand
TGGCGGAAGAGGCACCCGGCCTAATCGCTGCCATAAGTTTTCTATCTTTCCGTTGCCGCTAAACTTTATTGTTTTGCTCATCCCCTGGTCGGCGAGCACAATAGCCGAAACACTGCCATTATTAAACAGCACTTTTGTGCCCACGGTCAGTTTCTTCGCCGGCCTGGCCAGGACCCGATAAACATCCCTGGATAATTCCTCAAGAAGAAAAATCTCCTGTTTCCCGCCGCCACTCCCGGTGTGGACAGATTCTCTTCTACCGAGCATTCTGGCACGAACCACCCTGGTATTATTTAAGACTAAACAATCTCCCGGGGAAAAATAATCAACAATATTTGGAAACTTTCTATGGCTAATCTTTCCCTTGGCCCGCTCTAAAACTAAAAGGCGCGAATCCTGCCTCCTTGAGCAAGGATATTGGGCAATCAGCTGTTTAGGTAGGGAATAATCAAAGTCAGAAAGTGTTAATCTTTCCCTGGTCATCTTTAATCTCTTCAATCTTTTTAATCTTGGCTTCCGGGTAATAATACCCCAGGATCTGCTCGGCATTGAAACCCTTTCGGGACATAAAGAATGCGCCCCACTGGCACATTCCCACACCGTGGCCCCAGCCAAGGCCTTCAAGGTAGGCTTTTTTTCTTTTAACCTGCAAATCAAAATTAGCACTTCTGATAATATTAGGCCCTACGGCCAGACGAAAGCGGTAGCCGCTAAGACTGATTTTGCCGCGCGTGGAAGTTATCTCTAAATCAGTAACCCTGCCGGAAACATCTCTGTCAATAATTTTAATCGCTTCAATAGTTCCTACCTTAAAGTTGGCTTTCTCTAAGGCCTCTTCTATATTTTTAATGGAAACCTTCTTTTTCCATTTGAAATGAGGAGAGCGCTGGCAGAACTGGCATTCCCTTCCCTTTAAAGGAGGCAAATTGATTTTCCAAAGAGCAGAAGCGTCCTCTGTATGGCCGGCGCAGGTAGCATGGTAAAAGGTAGGGAAAACTTTGCCTTTGTAGGTTAAGACCTCACCCCTGGTGCGTCTGATGGCCTTGGAGGTCCTGCCTCTTTCCGAGGTCCTTCCGCCGTAGACCTGAGAGGCAACCGTGGAAACAAGGTCATAATCTTTATCGGTATTAAGCCTGGCCTGATATAAGGCATAGGTGCGTGCAACTATTGCCTGGGCCTTTAAGGCCTCCAGCGGCCAACGGGGTGAGACTTCATGATAAAGCACGCCGGCAATATAATCATCCAACTCCAGGTGGTTTACGGCCAGAAGCGTATTATTTTCCCGGCGGATAATCTCTATTGCCCCCCTAAACTTGCGGCCGTTGAGATAAATTACCGGGCTTTTCTTGGGCTGAATCCTGACCCCATAAATCTTAAGGTCAAGCTTGCCGATTTTGATTCCGCCTTCTGCGGGTGAGACCTTGGCCCGCCAGAGGTAACGGCCCTTATGCAGCTCTTCGTTCGTATTTAAGGCAAGGATCTGATAGGGGCCGCGGATGCTCAGCCTAATTTCGTGCGCATCAGTGGCTATAGCAACGCGCACGAGCTCTTCAGCCTCGGCGCCGGAGATAAAAATTAAGCCTAGCACAATAACCACTAGGCCTAAACAAATTAATGCCTTACCTAGATTAAGCGGCATATCTATTTATCAAACAGCTCCTTCTGGGTTTTGTGTTTTTTGTTCAGGTGGTTGTAGGCCGACTCGGTTACCTCCCGGCCGCGCGGTGTGCGCTTGAGGTAGCCGATTTTTAAAAGAAACGGCTCCACTACGTCCACAATGGTATCGCTTTCTTCGTTTAAGGTAGCCGCCAGGGCCTCAATGCCTACCGGCCCGCCCTTATAATAGTCAATAATCGCGGCCAGAACCTTGCGGTCAATATTGTCCAGGCCGGTCTTATCCACTCCCTGCGCATCCAAGGCGTCCATTGCAATCTCTTTACTTACCCGGCCATCTGCCTTTACCTGGGCATAGTCTCTGACCCGGCGCAAAAGGCGGTTGGCCACCCGGGGCGTACCCCGAGAGCGCTGGGCTACCTCAAAAAAGGCCTCTTTATCCATAGCAATATTCAGGATCTTTGCCGAGCGTTTCAGAATCCGGATAATCTCTTCCGGGCGATAGAAATCGAAGTGAAAGAACATCCCGAACCTTGAACGCAGAGGCGCGGTTAAAAATCCTGCCCGTGTAGTTGCCCCTACTAAAGTAAAACGTTTAAGATTAAACTTAATCGTCTTGGCATAGGGCCCCTTATCAATCACAAAATCTATCTGAAAGTTCTCCATTGCCGGATAAAGGAATTCCTCCACCACCTTAGAAAGCCGGTGCACCTCATCAATAAAAAGCACATCGCCTTCTGCTAAGTTGGTCAGGATGCCGATTAGGTCTCCGGCCCGTTCAATCGCCGGGCCGCTGGTAGCGGTAATCTTGGTGCCCATCTCGTGGGCAATGATGTGGGCCAGAGAAGTTTTGCCCAGTCCGGGAGGGCCGCTAAGCAAGATGTGCTCCAGAGGTTCTTGGCGGGCCTTTGCTGCCTGAACGGCTACCGTTAAGTTGTTCAGCACATCCTTTTGGCCGACAAACTCCTCTATCCTTGTCGGGCGAAGAGAGAGGTTGACTACATTATCCTCTTCTGTCTCTTGAGAACTAATCAAACGCTGGCGGCCAATAGGTTGTTTAGGCATCTTTCGGCCCCTTTTCTTTCTGGCGATAGACCTGGTTTAAGAGCTCTTCCGTAGAGTTCAACTGGGGGTTGGCCTCAATGGCCTTTTTAATCATCCGGCTGGCCTCGCTCCTCTTATATTGTAATTTCAGCAACACTGCCATCGCCTCTTCCTGAATATCCTCTCCTGCTGCGGGAGGGGCTTCAGGGCCAAGCCTATCCTGGATTAAACAGAATTTGCCCACCTTACCCTGCAGTTTTGCCACTATCTCGCGAGCCCTTTGCTGGCCGATGCCGGGAAGCGTCTTTAAAAGGCCAAAGTTTGCCTGGTCAATTGCCTCGGCAATTACCGAGATAGGCAAACTCAAGGCGCGTACGGCCGCTTTCGGGCCAACACCTGAGACCGTGATAAACTGCTCAAAGAATTCTTTTTCTATCTCGTTTAAAAAACCAATCAGGATAGGCTTTGAGCGAGACGGCTCAACATGGAGATAGTGGTAGGTAACCAGCTCCACAACCCCGTCGCCGGCTCGGCTATTTTCCAAGACACTCATTATTGCCTTAGGAATCAAGACCTCATAGACAATGCCGTTAACCTCAATAAATAGGCACTCTGCTGTCTTACGTTTTATCTTTCCGCTGATATAAGATATCATCTCTTTGCCTTCATAATATAGGCGTGGGCCATGGCTAACCCTAAGGCATCGCTGACATCAGCCGGCTGGGGCAGCTGTTTTAACTTCAATATTCTTTGCACAGTACGCTGGACCTGCGCCTTGGAGGCATTGCCGTTGCCGGTGAGCGCCTTCTTTATCCGCTTGGCAGGATAATTAACCAAAGGCAAGCCGGAAAACTCTCCCGCGCAAAGCGCAATTACCCCTCGTGCATGGGCCATGGCAACAGCCGTCATCTGGTGCTTATAATGGGAATAAAGCTGTTCCAATACTAAGTGTTCAGGCCTGTATTCGCGGATAATTTCCCGGATACCTCTATATATAGCCGAGAGCCTCTCTGGAAGCGCCTGCCGGGAAGAACTCTTAATCATCCCCGCTTCCAGCAGCTTGAACTCCCCCGGGGGACACTCAATTACCCCGTATCCGGTAATCCCCAGGCCCGGGTCAACCCCTAAGATACGCATAGGCCAAGCCTATTTTGCATACTCTTGCAGAATCTGATCAGGGATGTCAAAGTTTGCGTAAACATTCTGCACATCATCCTGCTCCTCCAGGGCTTCCACCAACCCCAGCACCTGACGAGCCTGAGCGCCCTCTATTTTCACATAGCTTGAAGGAATCATGGTAATCTCGGCCGCCTGCCACTCAATGCCCTTATCCTTGAGCGCGGCTCTTACCTTTTCGTAATCTTTAAGATTAGCAATAATCTCGTAGACGTCTTCTTCGGTCTTTAAGTCCTCGGCGCCGCCTTCTATGGCAACGGACATAAGCCTTTCTTCCTCGGCCTTAGACTTCTCCACTACGATAAAACCCTTTCTGGTGAACAGCCAGCCAACGCTTCCTGCGCCGGCTAAATTGCCTGATTTCTTGGAGAAGATGTTGCGCACCTCGGCCGTCGTGCGGTTTTTATTGTCGGTTAAGGCCTCTACTACAATGGCTACCCCGCCGGGACCATAGCCTTCGTAGGTAACCTGCTCATAATTTACCCCGGGCAGCTCCCCGGTGCCCTTTTTGATTGCCCGCTCAATGTTGTCATTGGGCATATTTGCCTCTTTGGCCTTGGCCACGGCCAGGCGCAGGCGCGGATTGGCCTCAATCTTTCCCCCGCCTGTCTTAGCCGCAACAATCATCTCTTTGGTTAACTTAGAAAAGGCCTTGCCTCTTTTGGCATCTACCAAGGCCTTTTTATGTTTTATTCCCGCCCACTTAGAATGTCCGGACATCTATTCTCCTTAGGTAAAAGTATAACACATGTTGAGGTTTAACCTCAACAGGATTATTATTTCTTATCTTCCTTCTCTTTCTTGATTTTTTCAATAATGGAGGCGCTGATTTTCTGCGGCACCTGGTCATAGCGGGCAAACTTCATTGTATAGGAGGCGCGCCCTTGAGTCATTGAACGCAGGTCCGTAGCGTATTTAAACATTTCGGCCAGCGGCGCCTGGGCCTTGACCACCTGCATATTAGAACGCACATCCATGCCCAGGATTCTTCCGCGGCGCGAACTTAAATCCGAACCAATCTGGCCCATAAATTCGTCCGGGACCAAAACCTCCACATCCATAATCGGCTCAAGGAGCACGGCATTTGCCCCCTGTATACATTTACGCAGGGCCATAGCCCCGGCAATCTGAAAGGCCATATCCGAAGAATCTACGGGGTGAAAAGAACCGTCATAAATAATGACCCGTATATTTACCAATGGATACCCGGCCACTACCCCTTCGGCCAGGGCCTGCTTAACGCCTTTCTCTACCGAGGGGATATAATTCCTGGGCACTGCCCCGCCAAAAATCTTGTTCACAAATTCAAAGTTTTCTCCGCCGGCCAAGGGTTCAACCTCCAGCCAGACATCGCCGTACTGGCCGCGCCCTCCGGATTGTTTCTTATATTTACCCTGGGCCTTGGCAGATTTAACAATGGTCTCTTTATAGGCAACCTTGGGTACGCCCAGCTCTACCTCCACCTCGAACTTCTTCTTCAGCCTGTTTACCATCACATCCAGATGCAGGTCTCCGATTCCTGAAATAATCAACTCTTTAGTGAGCTGGTCCCGGGAAACCTTGAAGGTAGGGTCTTCCTTGGTCAATTTGTTTAAGGCGCCGGAAATCTTCTCTTCGTCGCTTCTGGACTTAGGTTTAACCGAAGAAGAAATAGCCGGTTCAGGAAAAACGAGCGGCGCAAAAATAACCTGGTCTTTATTAATGCAGAGGGTATCGCCGGTTGCCGTATCCTTCAATTTAGCCACGGCAGCGATATCGCCGCAAGAAACGCCGGCCACAGACTGCTGTTCCTTGCCCTGTAAGAGATAAAGCTGGCCAATTCTCTCTTTGGCTGCCCTGGTAGCGTTATAGAAACCCGTATTGGCCGAGAGCGTCCCGGAAAAAACCCTGAATAAAGTCAGTTGCCCCACATATGGGTCTAAAATTGTCTTGAATACCTGGGCGGCAAATAGATTGGGGTCCTCGCCCTTAATCCCTGCCCTATCCCTGGGAGAACTCAAAACAGCGATTATCCCGGCAAGCGCTTCCTTTACCCCCGTTTCCCGCGTTGCTGCGCCGCAAAAGACAGGAACAATCTTGCCGGATAAAACGCACAACCGAAGGGCCTTCTGGATAACCTCTGCGGACAATTCCCCGCCTTCCAGATACTTCTCCAGAAGCGCATCGTCTGACTCCGCCACTGCCTCAATAAGTTCCTTGCGCAACTCTTCGGCCTTAGGCCTATCTGGATCAGCGAGTTTTGTAAATTCTTCGGGCCTTAGCAAATTGACCGTCTCTTTAAAAGAAGCCTGTTTGCCTACGGGAACTCCAACGGCAAGGCAGTGTTTCCCCAAGCGGCTTTTGACTGCGGTAAGGGCATTGAAGAAATCGGCATTTTCTTTATCCAATTTATTGATAAATATCGCCCGCGGCAGGTTGTGTTGATTAAGCAGTTCCCAGGCCCGCTCGGTACCTACTTCTACGCCGCTGGCGGCGTCAACGAGCAGCAGCGCGGAGTCACAGGCCGTTAAGGCCGAAATAACCTCACCGATAAAATCGGCATAACCGGGCGTATCTAAAAGATAAATGCGGTGTCCCTGGTGTTCAATGTGCAAAACCTTAGCGTTGATAGTAATCTTTCGCTCTATCTCATCGGCATTGTAATCGCACATACTTGTGCCGTCGTTTACCCTGCCCAAGCGGGTATTTGCGCCGGCGGCGTAAAGCATCGCATCAATCAGCGAACTCTTGCCGGCGCCGGAATGCGCAACCACTGCCACACTGCGAATCTTATCCACATCTACTGTTGCCATTTTACCTCCCCTAAATGAGGCCATAACTTATGGAATGAAATGAACATAAGTTATATGGCCGAATTTATCCCGAAGCTTAAACCAAAATTATCGAAGAAAATTTTGGTTTGTTTAAGCGAGGGATCTATATCACTTCCCTAGCTTTTCACCTGATTTTATTTTGTGTCCTAAAATGAATTCGGACGCGGACATTCTTCTCTTGCCCTCTAACTGAAGAGAAGTCAACAGAAGCCCATCCTTGCCTGTCTGCACTAGAATCCCTTCTTTTCCAACCTGCGCTATTTGTCCCGGGGCCCGGCCGCCTGGTCCCGGCATAACTTTGCCGGCTAAAATTTTTAAGAGTTTACCCTCAAGGTGAGTAAAGGCACCGGGCCAGGGCTTAAGCCCCCTGATGCGGTTGTGGATCTGGTAAGCCTCAAGTCCCCAATCTATCAGGCCGTCTTCTTTTTTTAGCCTGGGGGCGTAAGAGGCCTGGCCCTCATCCTGCCTGGCAAAAGTTGCCCGGCCGCTTTCAATCAAGCCTATTGCCTCAAGTACCGCCTGCGCTCCAATCTCAGAAAGCCTCATGCCTAAAGTAAGGGAGGTCTCGGAATCGGATAGATCTGTTTTTTGCTGGAGGATAATCTCACCCCTATCCATATGCTCATCCATCTTAAATACCGTTATGCCGCTCTCTTTTTCTCCTTTGACAACCGCCCAGTTAATCGGTGCGGCCCCCCTGTATTTGGGCAACAACGAGGCGTGTAAATTTAAAGCATAGTTTTTAGGAAGCTGCAAAATCTCTTTTGTCAGGATTTTACCATAGGCGCAGACTACAAACAGCTCTGCCGATGCGCTGTTTAGGGTTTTGATAAACGTAATTTCGCGCAGGGCCTCCGGCTGAAGAAGCAAAAGGCCTCTCTTTTGGGCCAGGGCCTTTATCGGCGATGCCCCGAGCTTGCGCCCTCTTCCCTTTTTCTTATCCGGCGCTGTGACTACCCCTAAAATCTCATGCTTGGAGGAAAGCGCATTGAATAGAGGGACGGCAAAATCCGATGTGCCAAAAAACACTATTTTCATTGACAAAACCCCCTGCTTAGTTTAAAATAAATAGAAACGCGAGGTAATTATATGCCTGAACAAGATCCCTCATCCGGCCAGGTTAAAGAGTATTATAACAAAGGTCTGCTCGCTTTTGAAAAGAAAAATTACGATTACGCCATTGAACTCTTTTGCCAGGCTTTAACTCTTAAAAAAGACTTCGCTGATGCCCGTCATTATCTTCGGCTCTCCGAGCAAAGAAAATTCCAGGAAAACCCTCTTAATATATTCAGCGGATTCCTCAATAAAGCCAAAAACCTACCCACGCTGGTTAAAACGATTATTCTTGATATCAAAAACCAATCATCTCCGGCCATTGATGAATACGAGAAAATTTTAAGGACCGAGCCTAATAATATCTACATCCTCACCAGGCTCGCCCAGGACCTGTTAAAAGAAAGAGATACGGCATCGGCCTTGAAAACCTTTGAGGCAATAAAATTAATCGATCCCAAAAACATCAGGGCCCTTAAAAATCTGGGCCAGATTTACTCCCAGATGGAAAACTACCCATCGGCCCGCCAATGCTATGAGACAATCCTGAAGTTCCTCCCGCATGAAGCCGAAGCCGAAAAAGGCATTAAGAACCTGGATGCCCTCGGCGCCATAAAAGACAGCTTCACTTAAAGAGGGTCGGCATCCACACTCAAGCGTATCCCTTTATACCTCTCAAAGTCCTTAACAACCTTCTTTAAAACCCCGACTAACAAAGGAACTGTTTGCCCTTTAAGCAAAATATTCCAGCGGAAGTTTCCCCGGATTCTGGAGACTGCAGCCGGGGCAGGGCCAAGCACCTGGATATCTTTGCGCAAGGCTGCCTTCTTAAGCCTTGCGGATAAATCGCAGGCTCTATCCTGCACCTTTTTCTGATTCTTCCCGCGCAAGGTCAGGGTCAAGAGATGCGCAAAAGGAGGAAGGTTCAGGGCCTTTCGGCTTTTTATTTCCCGGCGATAGAATTGGCGGTAGTCGTGCCGGGTGCTGGCAATAATTGCGTAATGCTCGGGCACATAGGTCTGGATGATTACCTTACCTTCCGCTTCCCCTCTTCCCGAACGCCCGCCCACCTGGGTGAGCAGGTTAAAAGTCCGCTCCCCTGAACGAAAGTCAGGCAGATTAAGGGCCGTATCTGCCGAGATAACCCCGACCAGGCTTACCCGCGGAAAATCCAGGCCCTTGGCCACCATCTGCGTGCCGATTAGGATGTCGGTTTTACCTTTTTTGAAATCGCCCAGGATTCTTGCGTGTGCGTCTTTGTGCCTGGTAACATCTGTATCCATCCGGGCAATCCGCGCTTCCGGAAAAAGCCGATGCAATTCACTCTCTACCTTCTCTGTGCCTAAACCCGAGTAGCGAAGATAGGCCGAATTGCACTCGGGGCAAATTTCGGGGCAAGGGGTACTCCAGTTGCAATAATGGCAAACCAGGAGCTTGGTATTGTAATGATAGGTAAGCGAGACATTGCAGCGTTTACATTTAGCTACATAGCCGCATTTAGCGCAGCTTATAAATGTAGAGAAACCGCGCCTGTTCAAAAACAGGATCGCCTGCTGCCCTTTGCGCAAAACCTCCCCTAATTTGAGCTCTAAGAGGCGCGAAAGGACATTCACCCTCCTTTTTCTGGTAAATATTTCCTGGCGCATATCGATGATGGCCACCTCGGGCAAGTCCCTTTTGGTTACCCTTTCCGGCAAGGTTAGGAGTTTTATTTTGCCCCGCTTTGCATCATAGAACGATTCCAAAGAAGGCGTTGCGCTTCCTAAGATAACTGTTGCCCCGGCCAGTTTGGCCCGAAGGATTGCTACCTCGCGCGCATGATAACGGGGAGAAGTGTCTTGTTGCTTATAGGTGGTCTCATGCTCTTCATCTACCACGAGCAGCCCTAAATTTTTAACCGGCGCAAACACAGCAGAGCGGGCGCCGATTACAATCCGGGCCCGGCCCTCTTTAATCAGCTGCCAATACCTCACCCGCTGCCCCGAGGAAAGGCGGCTATGCATTAGCGCTACATCCCGGCCGAACCTTGACCTGAACCTCTCTACGGTCTGGGGGGTAAGGGATATCTCCGGAACCAGGATGATGCTTGATTTGCCCTGCTTGAGCAGACAAGCTATTGCCCGCAGATATACCTCGGTCTTTCCGCTTGCGGTGATGCCATGCAGGAGAAAAACCCGCTGCCCTTTACTGTTGATGCTTTTGCTAATCAGGCTTAAGGCGCGTTCCTGCGCAGGGCTTAACAGGAGCCTTTTCTGCCCCTGGGCCGGGATTGGTTCCCCTGCGCAAGAAGTTACTGAATCCGGCTCAAGGACAATAGGCCGTTTTCTGTTACGCACATTGGCAGGATGGGCTGCTTCAATTACCTCCCCCCAGGAAGTGCAGTAATAGTCAGCTACTTTGCGGGTCAAGCGCAGCATCTGCCTGTCTAAAAGCGGATTTAGGTCAATAATCTTCTTTATTGGTTTAATCTTCTTTATTGAGCTCGTCCTATGAAAGCCTACCAGATAACCTATCTTCTCTCGCCGGCCAAAAGGCACCTCTACCCGCTGCCCAACCCTGACAGCATTCTTGAATCTTTCGGGAATACTATATGTAAAAGCCCTATCAACAGGTAGACCTAAGACAATTTGCGCGTATTTAGCTTTAGTCATTTCTTTAGTTCTGCCATAATCTTCTGCATATCCTGCCAAACCAGGCGTTTTGCGGCAGGATTACGCAACAGATATGCCGGATGGAAGGTAGGCATTACTTTTATCCCGCGAAACTCGCTAAACCTTCCCCTTAATTTTGTAATAGAGCTGCCTTCGCCCAAGAAAAGCGAACAGGCAAATTTACCCAGGCAGCAGATAACCCTTGGCTTAATCAGCTCCAATTGCTGCCAGAGATAGTCCTGGCAGGCAATTATCTCCGAAGGTAAAGGGTTTCTGTTTTGCGGAGGGCGGCATTTAAGCACATTGCAGATAAACACATCCTTGCGCTTAAGCTTCATCGCCTCGATAATCCGGGTTAACAGTTCCCCGGCGCGGCCGATAAAGGGCTTACCTTGTAAGTCTTCGTCTCTTCCCGGGGCCTCACCCACAAAGACAAGCTTAGCCCTGGGGCTTCCTTCGCCAAACACAGGGTTTTTTCTGGTCTTATAAAGAGGGCACTGCCTGCATCTTAAAACCTCATCTCTAAGTTTGTCCAGAGTCTGCCCTTCAGGTAATGGTTCTAAATAAAAATCCTCTATCCCGGCAAGTTGTTCGGCCTGCATATACGCCTTTACCGATTTAATAACCTGGCGAAGTTCTTTCTTGAGCTCTTTCATAAACTTTTCAACTTTTTTAACTTTTTAACTATAATAACTATTTGCCAACACTACAACATCGTCCGCGGAGTTCGGCCGAGCCAAAGATAAGGCCTGGCTGCGCATCCGCTCTAACTTTTCCGGCATCTTAATCAATTCCTCAATTACCTCTTTAGCCTGCGATGCCCTGTTAATCCTGATGCCTGCGCATTTTTTGACTAAGAGGTCACAATTCTTAGACTCCTGGCCCGGGATCGGCGCAATAATAATCATCGGCAGCCCGCAGGCTAAGGCTTCGGAGGTAGTCAGGCCTCCGGACTTAGAAATAATTACCTTGCTTATCAGCATCATCTTATATAAATCCGGCACAAAGCCAAATACCTTCGCATCTATCTTCAGGTCGGAACAGATATTCTTCATTTCGGCGTATAGGGTTTTATTGCGGCTGCAAACAACAATCAACTGGACCTTATTTCTAATCTTATCATCAAGTTTCTCCAGGCTGAATACCAGCTCTTTTATCGGCCCCACGCCAAATCCGCCGCCCACAATTAAAACAATAAAGGAATCCTGCCTTAATCCGGCCTCTTTTCGCAGCTGCCGCTGGTCAAACTCCCTTGATGGGGGCTCGATAGGAATCCCCAGGACCTTTATCTTTTTCTCGGGAATATTTCGCAACAGCAAATCCTTTTTAGTATCCTCGCTGCCAGCCACGAATATATCCACGTCCTGCGACTCCCAGAATGTGTGCGCGCCGAAGTCAGTAACCACAGAAATTAAAGTAGAATTGATTTCTTTCTTCCTCTTTAACGCTGCTACGACTTCACTGGCAAAAAACTGCGTAGAGATAACTACCTTTGGGTTCTCTTTTTTAAGAAACTGTACGAATCTCTTGGAGGTAAGATAATTAGTAAGGCGCCTTAAGGGCCTGATTAAAGAATAAACGAGCCTGTTATCCAGCAGATAATAGATAGCTGCCCAGATAAAAGAGAAAAAACGCACCAAAAACATATACACGTGGGGATAAAAACGCTTAAAACCCGGGCTGGTATAATCCAGGCAGTCGAACAGCATTACATCCTTCTCCTGCCCCCTGCGCTTAAAGGCGGCAAAGACCGCCTCCGCAGCCCGCCTGTGCCCCGCCCCCGCCTTCGCATAAACAATCAGTGTTTTCATCTTTTATTCATTTCTTCAGGACTATTTTATCCACTGCTTCTAATAAATCCTTAGCTACAAAGTCGCAAGGGACGTCTAAATCTTCCAGTTTTGTATTACCTGACAGGACAAAGATGGTCTTACAGCCTATTGTTCTTCCGGCTGACATATCGCGCCAACTATCCCCTACAAAAAAGCTATCGGAGAAATTCACATCCAAGCCTTCTGTAGCCTTACGAAACATACCTGTCTTGGGTTTTCGACAATCACAGTTGTCTTCATCCTGATGCGGACAGTAATTTACAGAATGA
>Ga0315548_1003166_pt1 | contig 12458 bp, 9 predicted proteins | sample SalMarSW160110MG_2_FD_202540 | JGI IMG/M metagenome (GOLD analysis project Ga0315548, IMG submission 202540) | Salt marsh sediment microbial communities from the Plum Island Ecosystem LTER, Massachusetts, United States - Salt Marsh Sediment SW1601-110 ... | reverse complement strand
CGTCATTTCACCTGGACGGCGGTTTCTAATCTAGGCAGCGTGCAGAATGGGAACGACACCATTGGTTTGAGTAATGGCAGGATAGCCTATCATTATTCATTCTTCACAATTTCCTGAAGATATGTGAGTTCGGGTTCAGGGCTGGCTTGATCCTCTTAGCCGATATCCCGGGCTGAAGTAAAGATCAAGATCACTTCTATTGGTCTATGTGATCGGTCGTGGAATCTCCCACGGAACTGTCAGGCCAATCACCCGGTCGCCTTCCTTTAATTCCAGGATTGGTTTACCCCGCGCCGCTCTTCCCTGGCGAGTCGCTTCGTCGAAACGGCATGTTTTCGGCGCCAGTTCAGCCAGATGTAGCGTAAAGCGGGTTGTGCGTTTGCCCACCACGGTTCCAACCAGGTTTACATCTTTCGGCAATCGCCAGGCGATAACCCCTTGCCCGTAACGCCCTTGTCTGGGAAATTGTGAGATTGGAACCCGCTTTCCTGAGCCGTCTGAAGCTACCATAAACACTTCGCCGCGTTTCGGAACTAACTCGAGCCCAACCACGCGATCCCCATCCTGCAATTTAATCCCCATTACACCAGCCGCCACCAGTCCCATTGGGCGGACGTCTTCTTCTGAAAACCGGATTGTCATACCATACTTGGTTGCCAGCAGAATGTCAGCGCGCCCATCGGTTAATGTGATCCACCCTAATTGGTCATCCTGGTTGATTTTCACGAAAACGAAAGGCTGGGCTGTCGGGCCAGGTAATTCTTCTAACCCAGATTTCTTAACCATGCCTAGGCGGGAGGCCGTTAGAACGAAGTGCCCTTCAAGTCGTTCTTCCTTCGAGGGAGCGGCAAAAAGTGCCGCTAACCTATGACTGGTCGTTAGAGGAGAGATCTTGTGGAAGGGAGTCCCTTCACTTGGCTTTCCGACTTTGGGCAAGAGATGCATCGGAATTGCTGCAGCTTCTCCGTTTTCGGCCACCAGGTATAGTGTGTCGCGCGTATTGACCCTCACCAATAGATTGGCAACATCACGCCCGCTCAGTCGCGGTAGCTTTTCCTCTAAGGTCCTGGATACCAGACCTTCTTCAGTCGCCATCACCCATACGAATTCTTCAGGAACTAAGTCAGTTGCCGTGAGAAAGGAGGCCTTGGTCTCACCCTCCTCGAGCTGGACAATGTGTGTGCGTCGCGCGTCTCCGAAGGCATCCTTTACAGCGTTCAATTCGTCTGCTACGATTAGGCGCATTTTTCTTGGAGAGCGCAATAGCCCTTGCAGCTCTTTAATCCTGGCCTTGACCTCCTTATATTCCTCTTCAATTTTTTTTCGCTCCAAGGAAGCTAACCGGCGTAGCGGCATATCCAGGATCGCCCCTGCTTGGGTGTCACTTAATTTGTAGCGCCTCTTCAATCGCGTTCGAGCTGTTTCGGCGTCAGGTGAACGCCGGATCAGCGCAATCACATTATCCAGGTTTTTAAGGGCGACCCTCAGACCTTCCAGGATGTGAAGCCGTTGGCGGGCACGTTCTAGATCGAACTCGCTTCGCCGTCGTACAATTGTCAGGCGGTGTTGGATGTAAACGCGCAAGGCCTGCTTGATGCCTAATAAACGCGGTTCGCCCTCAACCAAAGCCAGCATAATAATACTAAACGTGCTACGCATCTGGGTGCTCTTGTACAACTCTCGCAGCACAGCCTCTGGATCTGCCGACTTAGTGAGTTCAATGACAATTCGCATCCCCTGGCGGTCGGATTCGTCCCGTAAATCAGTGACACCATCCAACCGTTCCTCTCTTACCAGCGAGGCGATTCGCTCTATCAAGGAGGATTTGTTGGTCATGTAGGGAAGTTCCGTAACGATAATCTGGTTACGACCGCGGCTCATTTCCTCTACATGAGCGCGCGCCTGCACTGTTACCCGCCCACGTCCGGTGGCATAAGCGCTGGCCAGGGTATCTTTCTCTGATTCTTGAATGATCACGCCGCCCGTAGGGAAATCCGGACCTTTGATAAATTGCATGAGATCATCGACATTGATGTCGTCCTGTTTTTCCCAATTTTTAAGCATGTAGGTCAACGCATCCACCACTTCTCCCAAATTGTGCGGTGGAATAGAGGTTGACATTCCTACGGCGATACCGGTAGCCCCATTCACCAGTAAATTGGGAAGGGCAGCCGGTAATACATTCGGTTCGTTCAAGGAGCCATCAAAGTTATCTTCAAAGTCAACCGTGTCCTTTTCGATATCCGTCAGCATATAGGAGGCTAATGGCGCTAATCGAGCTTCCGTATAACGCATGGCTGCAGGCGGATCGCCGTCCACGCTACCAAAGTTTCCTTGACCATCGACCAACAAGTTGCGCATAGAAAAATCTTGTGCCATACGGACCATGGCGTCATAGACCGCCATATCCCCGTGAGGATGGTATTTGCCAAGTACTTCTCCGACGATACGAGCTGACTTCTTATAGGCAGAATCAGGCCTCAAACCCATATCGAACATGGCATAAAGAATACGGCGGTGGACCGGCTTAAGACCATCGCGCGCATCCGGGAGGGCGCGCGATACGATCACGCTCATTGCGTAATCCAGGTAGGCTTGCTGCATCTCATCATCGATATTTACAGAACGAACCAGGCCAATTTCCATTGGGAGCTCCACTGAAGGGCGTTAAATAGATGTGCGCGAGTTTGCAAGGCGGGAGAGCCACCTGGAAAACTCACATAAAATAGTATCTTCTCAATAATTCGGAGGAAGGTGAAGGTTTCAAAGCGGGCGAAGCCTGCTCAAACCCACCAAAAAACCTCAAGCCGCGTGACTCCTGTTATTGATGACTCTAGATCGTTTGTGCTTGGTTTATCTTAAATGTAAACTGGCTGTTCGTCAACCCAAAACCCCTCTGAAATCAATGTCACCCATTAATTTCCATTCTCAAAGCCAAATACTATCCCCTTCCATTCCGGGCGCTAATTCGAGAGATGTGCGCACCTATGCGGCTGTGCGTTCGATCATTTTATCCAGCATGGCATCGCTATGCGCTGGATCATGATGAAAGGATAAGAGTCTTTTAACGCCGGCTAATTCCCCAAAGAGCACAGCCTGCCTTATGCTGCTATGGCCATAGCCAACCCGTTCCTCGTACTCCTCTGTTGTGTATTGTGCATCGTGGATGAGTAGATCCGCGCCTTCGGCCAGAACATAACCGGAGGTCCACTCCTTGCTGCGAGGGTATGTGCGGTTGCCTAACGCTGGCTCATGGTCGGGTAGGTAAGTTAAGGTTGCGCCGCGTTCCCTGATGCGGTAGCCCACAGTAGGATTAAGGTGGATGACCAATTGCGTTGTAACGATAAATTCTCCTATTTCAACGAGAGCCGAAGGTAGCTCGTGGAAGTACAGGATCGATGGAAGTTCTCGCAAGCTCACAGGAAAGAGCGGCGGAGAAAGGCAGCGAAGCACACGGCTACTTAATCTCAGGGTCGTGCTGGCTGGACCCCAGATATGCACCTCAACTCCAGGGCGGCGCAGGGGGGCGAAGAAAGGCAGACCCTGGAGATGGTCCATATGTAAATGGGTGAGCAGAATGTCCACCCGCTTCAGATTTGTGGGCAAGCTCAAGCCCAATTTCCGGATGCCTGTCCTGGCGTCCAATACGAGCAGGCTCTTCTCGGATCCCTCGACCGCTATGCACGAGGTGTTGCCGCTAAAGCGGACTGTGTCCGGTCCAGGAGAGGCCAGCGAGCCCCGTGTCCCCCAGAGAGTGATCTTCATTCCCCCACCTCCCAAAAAAATGGCAACCGCGCCCAGGAAGCGTTCGGCCTGGGCGATCAAAGGGAAAGCAGTCACTTCAATTTCACGTAGATTCTCATCCAGCCCCCGGATCCAGAAGGTTTTGTGCGATGGGCAGCGCTTCGCTATGGCGATCACCATGGGCAGCTCTTCCGGCCTCATTGGCTCGCCGTCCTGGTCTACTGGTTCAAAGATCGTTGACCACTCTTCCGCTGGCATCAATCCGGTTTCATCGTACCGGCGTCCGAGGATATTCTCGGCCGGTTCGTTATAAAATACCAAATTGCCTGCCGGATCCACGATAAAGATAGGCATAGCCAGGTATTCAGCCAGATGCCGTGATAGGATTACTTCGATTTCTTATTGGGACATGAGAATACTTCTAAAGGACCAAATCTACATCAACCGATCATACCTGATTCTTGGAATAACAGCAACTTCATAGCAATTATCCGATTTATTGGATTTTGCCACATAACGAAAAAACCGCTCAGCAGGCATTTCAAGCGGTCTGAGACCAACGGAGTTTGCCCAGCAAACTCCCGAATCAAAACAGACGAGCAGATCGCTCGTCTGTTTTGATCAGTGGGCGGTATAGGACTCGAACCTACGACCTTTGCGATGTCAACGCAACGCTCTAACCAACTGAGCTAACCGCCCTTATGTGCCGAATTATACCTACTCAAGAAAAAAATGGCAAGAACTATAGCATATTCATGGGTTCAGAGCCCAATCCCTGCAGCTTTTTTGGGAGATTACACGCTAAACATAAGGAATTTCCTTTAAAAATGCCATTAATCCTTCTGCAACGACCTTGGGTTGTTCCAGCATAACCATATGACCCGCATTAGGGACGATGTGCAGCTGGGCGTTGGGGATCTGGTCAGCTAGGAATTGGGAATAACGAGGCGGCGTGAGATGATCGTCTGATCCACAAACCACCAGAGTTGTTTGGATGATCTCAGTCACCCGCTCCATCACATCGAAGGTATTGCATGCCAAAAAATCCCCGTGTAAAACGCTGGATCGCGTCTCGGACATGCGCTTGGTAGCTAATTCTACCAGCCGTGCTGGCGCCTGCGGGCTGAAAGCCAGCGCTATGATAGCCTCCACCGCAAGTCGATAAGTTGTTTCATTGACCAGGTTTTCCAAAATATCGGGATGGACTCGCATGCGAACGCCAGCACCTAATAAGCCTAGCCCCAGGACATTTTCGGGAAATTCCAAGGCTATTGTCAGAGCTATGGCACCTCCGAGCGAATGTCCTACAAATACAGCCCGGGATAGGTTAAGCGCATCTAACCACTTCATCAAGGAGGTGGTATAGGCTCTAACGGATTGCAGACCAGGACCTCCGGATTTGCCATGCCCTGGTAGGTCCGGTGCAAAAATCCTGTATGGTTCAAGTCGACGAATTTCTGAAGGCCAATAAAGATGGGTGCCACCTGCCCCGTGGATCAGTACCACAGGGGGTTTCTGTTGGTCTCCGCCCTGATAAGTGAAATAGTACATATCAGCCGCAGTAGGCATTTAGGCTCTCCGCAGGTCAGTAATCTGTCAAATATTTAGGGAAATGGAGATCGATCGCCGGGGAGCGCGCTGATATCGCGCCAGGATAACCGCAACAACCCAAGTCCCAGGCCAAGGATAAAACCAATTCCGATCCAAACAGGAGTGCGCAGGAGCACGCTATAGAACTGAACCAGTGTAAAATCAGGCGTGGGGTGAAGGTGCAAACCAATCTTGAACACCATCAAAAAGGATGCTACCAGAGTGACGCCGGGACCTGTCAGGATTCCCATTAGCAGATGGCGTATTATAAAACCTTTTGCATCAGGTGGATGAGTAATCAACCAGCGGATTGACCACCAGGTATATATTCCAAACCCAAATAAAATCGCGTATCTTTCGCTGGTTTCTTCAACCGGGAGCCATAAAAGCAAGCCACAAACCAGCACAAAGGCCGCAATTCGTAGCCATCGCTGAATTTGATTACGGGTTTGTTGGGTCACAGTCCGCGGTTTAGTTAGTCAGAAGCTTATTCACTTAGATTGATTACAACTTGAAGGAGGGTACCATTTTCTTTGGCTGATTGGATACTTACCGCACCATTCACGAGCTCAGCCTGTTCGCGGATGTTGGTCATACTCAAAGGGTTATGTCTCAGATCGGAAGGGGCGACGTCATTTGCATCAAAACGAATTCCATTGTCCTCAATTTCCAACAGGATGGAATCAGGCTCTATCGATTTCAGGCGCACCCAAATATCCTCGGCTTTGGCATGTTTGCGTGCGCTGTTTACTGCTTCTTCCGCCATAGAAAGAAGCGCGTTTTGCTTATTCATCTCTAAATGAGAAAGGACCTCAGGGTCAACCTCAATGATTACGTTCTGACCAAATATTTCGAGCATTTTATCAGCCAGGGACTGAAGAGCAGCAATCAAGCCCTCGGATTCGAGGATAGGCGGTTTCAACGTAAACAAGATGTGGCGGATCTCTTTGGTTGTTCGGCGAGCCAAATCCTCGACTTTGAGTAATTCCTCCGCAACAGATTTGTCATCACGCTCCAATAAACGACGGGCGAAGTTTACCCGCATTGCCAAAGCTGCTACAGACTGGGTTAGGCCGTCATGTAGGGTACGCGCTAGTTTTTTACGGGATTCTTCCCGGGTCTTTATGATACTTTCTTTTTCCAATTCCAGATCATGGTATAGTTTGGCGTTTTGGATGGCGATTCTGGCTTGATCAGCGACCATTTTCAGAATTTCGCGTCGCTCAGGTGTGAAGTAATTTCCATCCGGATGAGCGAAAAACAATGCGCCATATGTATCCAGACCATTGCACAATGGAACACAATAAGCTGATTGACAGGCTCGCAACGCCACAAACTTTTTCAATTCGTCATCATCGTGAATCTTCTTTGAAAGAAGGGGCTTTCCCCCATCGATTGCCCGGCCGATCAAGCCCCTGGTCAGGGATATGGAAGCACGCATGTCCGCATGTGTAAATCGTCTAGCAGATCTGATTTGTAAGTGCGCTCCATTCGAATTATTTTCAGGGTAAAGCAATACAGAGCATACAAGACCCTTGGTTAGGTCTTCGGACGTTTCCAGAGCCTTGATACTCAGGTCAAGGGTCGTTTCAAGCACATTTTGGAAGTTAAGAGTGGCGTTTAACCCCGAAATCAGGTTGTAGATTGCGGGTTGCCGTTCGTGATCGGCTCGATCAGATTCCGGTTGCACAGCCATCCGTTCTCTTCGAATTCTTCCCAGCAGGCTGATAAAGCCTCCCCGCATATAGAATAAGAGCAATCCAAAGGCGATATAGAATACACTAGCTGCACTAATGAAGATCAATGCGGATAACGGAGTAGTTGAGAGAATGGCCTGGATTCCGAGGCTAAAAGCGGACACCAACGCTACTATAAACACATAGTCTCTCTCAAAATACAGGGCAGAGGGGATGAGCGGTAATATCCCTATCCAACCCAGAGATATCAATAAATGGCCGCTAAAGTAAAACATTAAATTAGCTGCCAATAAGTCGAGAGCGACGATCAAGTAGCGGTTAGGTGCCAGGCGTTGTGTAAGTGCGTTCATAGCCATTAAACCCAGATTCCAGATCCCCACTGCTAGGAAAGTGATTGTCAGGTAAATAGAAAACCTTTCCTGTGCAGCGATGGTTACGCTCAAACCTAGTAAAGTCACCCACCGGAGTGAAATCGACAACCGATTGATTAAAACAGGGGAGTTGGCTCCACGCATGGCATAATCATAACCCAAAACTAGAGGCCTTAGATTAACCATAATACATTCTTCATTACATTTCTGCAATTAATGTCAATATTAATGGTATTGCAGCTCTCACGGCGCGAGCCCGATGACTGATGCGGTTTTTTTCTTGCAAGGTTAATTCTGCCATCGTCCGTCCCAATTCCGGGATCAAGAATATAGGGTCATAACCAAACCCATTCTCACCCCGCTCCTGTGGGATGATTTCACCCTGACATTCACCTTGAGTATAGCTTATTTCTCCATTCGGGGTAGCTAGCGCTACGGTGCAATGAAAAGCAGCGCGCCAGGGGGGGCTATATTCCTTCAAAAGTTCTAAAAGGTAGGCACGCCGGTCAGCATCGGTAGCGCCGGTTTTAGGGGCAAAGCGCGCCGAAAATATCCCTGGGGCGCCCCCCAACGCTTCAACTTCTAAGCCAGAGTCATCACCTAATGCGAGAAGCCCGGATGAGCGCGAAAATGCCAAAGCCTTTCGAGCAGCATTGTCAGCGTAACTTTGCCCTTCTTCTTCAACATTAAGCACCAGGCCTTTATCAACTGGTGTGATTACCTGGATATCTGCATCTTGCAACAATGCCTGCATCTCGCGCAGCTTCCCAGGATTGTTGCTTGCTAATATCAACGCAGGCATGCTTTTCCTCCGTCTATGGCTGAATCTTTGCCTCCACTGAAAAACGCTTGGTAGTGAACAAGCAGAGAGATATAGAGTGGCGAGGGGAAAGCCCCTGCCACTATCAATCGCGTGGATCGCATGTATTCGTTTCAGTTCCTTGATTGCCAATGACACCTTATGAGAAAGAAGGTGACATTTTCACTGACCATTTAGATGGTGTCAATTTCGCTGAACAATAACAAAGAATATCGAAAGCTCTTGACAAATCTATCTCCCGAGTATAGACTTAGCCCAAGTTTGAGATAAAAGAACGAGAATCTGAACATCAATCTTGCAGAGTTTATGCAACAGCTTTTTATAAAGAGATGAACTACTACGTTTCAGTAATATCTATTTTAGTCATAATGTCTATAATGTCCATGGCGGGTACGTTTTACCGCGTCTATGTAGGGGCAGCAGCAGTTGCGAAAAGTCACGATCTTTGAGGAATTGAAGCAAAAGTAATTATTAATCGGGCTGCCCCAAAAGGGCAGCCTTATTTTTTCATCTCTCTGTGAGGTAAACTTATTAAATCATCTTCTTGAATTTTTTATCATCTTGATTATCCTTGGAGGTCCGTCATGTCCGAGAATGTGCTAGTATCCATCGCCTGGCCTTATGCAAATTCCCACATTCATGTCGGCAATATCACCGGTAGTCACCTTCCCGGAGATATTTTCGCCCGGTTTCAGCGTCTTAATGGCAATCATGTCCTGATGGTCTCAGGATCTGATGCTCATGGCACTCCGGTCACAGTATACGCGGATGGGATTGGCTCCACGCCATTGAAGGTCTACCAGCAATTCCACACCGAGTTTCTGGAACTGTTCCAGAAACTCGGTATAACCTACGATCTTTTCACGACCACCCATACCGAGAACCACTTTAAGGTGGCTCAGGCAATCTTCCAGGCCTTGTTGAAAAATGAGTTTTTATATACCGAGAGTCAACCGCAATGGTATTCACCGGTTCAAAATCGTTTCCTCCCCGACCGTTACGTGGAGGGCACCTGTTACATTTGTGGTTACACCAATGCCCGTGGCGATCAGTGCGACCAGTGTGGAAATCTATTAGACGCTACCCAACTTATCGATCCGCGCTCGAAAATAGATGGTTCTACGCCGGTGTTGCGCGAAACAGAGCATTTTTATTTGGATCTGGGAAAACTGCAATCTGGTATCGTGGCATTTCTGCGCAAGAAGGAGGCTTACTGGCGACCCAATGTGCTCCGCCAATCCCTCGGCCAAATATTAGCGGAGAATTTACATGGACGCGCCTACACGCGCGACCTCGACTGGGGAATTCCCGTGCCGGTAGAGGGTTGGGAAGGCAAATGTATTTATGTGTGGTTTGAAGCGGTGGTAGGTTATCTTTCCGCTTCTATCGAATGGGCCCAAATCAACCAGCAACCTGATGTTTGGCATGACTGGTGGTACAACCCGCAAGCCCATACCTACTATTTTATAGGAAAGGACAACATTCCATTCCATGCCGTCATCTGGCCTGGTCAGTTGATCGGGGTCGGGGATTGGTTCGGCAAGCTCTTTGAGGGGCGTGAAGGAACGCATCTAAACCTTCCTTATGATGTCCCTGCCAATGAATTTATGAATCTCGAGAGTCGCAAAATATCTGGTAGCCGAAACTGGGCTGTTTGGGGTTTAGACTTTCTCTACCGCTATGACCCTGATCCGCTGCGCTATTACCTCACGGCTAATATGCCTGAGAGCAAGGACACCGATTGGGATTGGGAAGATTTCCGGCGGCGCAATAACGATGAGTTGGTGGCTACCTGGGGAAATCTGGCTAATCGGGTGCTCTCCTTTGCCTTCAGATCCTGGGATGGGCGTGTTCCAGCTCCTGGTGAGTTGCGTCCCGAAGATCGAGAGTTATTGGCATCGGTTGAAGCGGGCTTTCAGAGTGTGGCGGATCACGTAAATGCTGTACGCCTGCGAGCGGGTTTGAACGAAGCCATGAGATTGGCTACCGAGGTCAACAAATATCTGGACCAGGCGGCTCCGTGGTTTGAAATAAAAAAGGACAAAGCCAGTGCAGCTACCACCATATACACTGCTTTGCGTACAATTGATTCGCTCAAAGTGCTGTTTTCCCCCTATTTGCCCTTCTCCAGCGAACGCCTGCACACCTTTTTCGGTTACCAACGGCCTTTGTTCGGCGAACAATTTATAGAAACCCGATCTGACCAGCTGGGAGAGCACAAAGTGCTGCGTTATACTCCTGAAAATGCAAGCGGTCGTTGGGAACCCAGCCAATTACCGCCGGGTCAGCTGATGCAACCACCTTCGGCACTCTTTCGCAAGCTAGATAAAAGCATTGTGGAGGCAGAGCGGGCAAAGCTTGGAAGTTAATCTCTCCGTGGAGGGCACCATGAAAACCTTGTTGGTCTTGCGCCATGCGAAATCGAGCTGGAAGGATCCAGAGCTGGCAGACTACCAGCGGCCGCTTAATAAGCGGGGAAAGCGGGATGCTCCCAAGGTCGGGCGCATGTTGCGTGAAGATGGCCTCGTGCCCGAATTGATCCTCAGCTCGCCAGCGCTCCGGGCACGTGCCACAGTTGAAGTGGTCGCAGAGGAAAGCGGCTACGAAGGGGAGATTGAGTATTTCCCTGAATTTTATCCAGGTGACCCTCAGGCGTACCTCCACGCCTTAAGCCGTTTACCAAATGAATACAGATATGTGATGGTCGTAGGACACAACCCTGGATTGGAAGAGCTACTCGAAACGCTAACCGGCGATTCGCTCAGATTGCCGACAGCTGCTTTAGCTCAGATATTATTTTCTATCCAAAGTTGGCGCGATTTGGATGAAGAGACGAAGGGTAGATTAATTAATTTATGGCGACCGCGCGATCTGTAGGACCACATTTCTCCAATTGAGAAACACGGGCGGTTATTTCTCCCAGAGGCCAAATCAGGGTGTGCTGCGCTTGGATAGACTGCCTAGAATTATCAAAGTAAGGCCAGAGAGGCCTAATACAGCGATAGCGACAAGCAGATAATCTGGACTGCTTTTCCCCACTCCCTCAGAGGTACTGAGCTGTCCTCCTGAAGCCTCACTGGATCGAGTTTCGGAAGGGGATATTTGAGCAATGGCTAGCGGTTCTTCGGCTGTTTCCGAAAGCGTGATTGGTGTCTGGGTAATTCGTTTTGCGGTTGGAGAAGCCGTTGGAGATCTGGTAGGGCTCTTTTCTAGAGTTGGCGTCACCGTATCAGTTGCTTCGAGAGTGACCGTCGTCCTGGTTGCGGGTTTGATAATCAGTTTATCCCCGGGATGGATAAAGGCATTTTCACTTATACCGTTGAGGGCGAGTAGATCGGATAAAGGGATTTTATAAACTGCGGCGATGTTCCAAAGGCTTTGCCCTGATCCCACGATATGTATGATGGAACCGTCTGGATTGGGGGTGGCTACTACGATCGGTTCAACAAGCACGGGGGTCGGTCCAGACGTTCCCACTGGAGATTGCGTGGTGCTGCCGGAAGGTGGGGAAGAATCACTCCCTTGAGAGCCAGCGACATATCCCACATCGATGGTGTAATATACGCGATTGTCTGAAACCGCCACGCCAGCACCAATATCATTGTATCGAGAGGATATCATCGTTTCCAGATGTAATGCGTCCTGCCACATCTCGTAAACTGCCTGCTGGGGTGAGAGGTTAATCCCCATAGCGATATTTTCGGAAATGTACACCTGGGCACCCCCGCCATAACCGGCTGCCACGGCGCGATCGTGAGGGCGAGAGCCACCAGGTCCAGAATGGGTGACGCTACCAGTTTCAAGCATGTAATTGCTATGGGCCTGTGCTGATGCCATCAAGGCGTTGTTCACCTTGTATGGCGGTAGACCGTAGGAGGTGCGCAACGCGTTGACTTCACCGATCAAAGCCCAGGCATCACCAGCTTGAGCTGCCCCCTTGCGAACCTGTATTCCCATGAACGTTATTGTTATGAGGCAAACTAAGGCGCTGAAAAAGAGCCTACGCATGGCGTCCAAGTATATCTCTTTATAGAATTATAACCAACCGTACTTTTGTCCAAATTTGATCGGGTTGTACCCCCTGGCGGGTGCCAGCTCAGTGCCTTGGCTATCAGGCTAAGGTCCGTCCCTCACCGATCTTTATAAGGAACCAACGACCTTCCTGGGGCTTGAACAAAAGTTCAAAAACGCGCTCCCCAGGGACCATCACCAGAATGTGCCTGCCGTGCTGGTCTT
>Ga0315548_1003165_pt1 | contig 12462 bp, 10 predicted proteins | sample SalMarSW160110MG_2_FD_202540 | JGI IMG/M metagenome (GOLD analysis project Ga0315548, IMG submission 202540) | Salt marsh sediment microbial communities from the Plum Island Ecosystem LTER, Massachusetts, United States - Salt Marsh Sediment SW1601-110 ... | reverse complement strand
CTGATCTTTCCCGCGCCCGTTTTCGCCGCGTTCTGCGATATAATTCCGTTTGTATCTGAAATCGAGCAGAGTATTCAATTGACGATCCGCACGGATTATGACGCTGCCGCCGCGTGCGCCGTTTCCTCCGTCAGGCCCGCCTTTCGGAATATATTTTTCATGACGAAAGCTGACACATCCGCTGCCGCCGTCGCCGGCTTTCACAGATATTCTTGCTTCATCAATGAATTGCACGAAAAATCCTTACTTACTGATCGGTAGAAGACGAATGAAAATGAATAGACAATTTATCAGTGAGCTGTACCGCCACCTTGCTGAATGGATTCACATTATTTGCACGAAAAAGCAATTCGAGATATTGAGTAACATCTTTCCATGTTTCCAGAAGACTTATCTCCGCTATCGCAGCCTGGAATGCCGGCTCATCATTATCGAATATTTTTTTTATTACAAGGCGTCGTTCCTTTTCCGATAAAATGCCTAAAATTTCCTTTTGTTTAGTATCCTGTATCGATACAGGAATTTTTTCCTCGTCCCCGGCGGAAATAACGGGCGGCTCACCAGATGTTTCGGAAACTTGCTCCGCCTGTGCAACCGCACCGCCCTCTTGTTCCTGTATAATCTCACCGCCGGCATAATCGTAAGCGGGTTGGCCGGTTACCGTAACATCTGCTGCCTGAATTTCATCTGCAGTATCGGCTTTCGAAACAATCGGACTTGCAGTCGCATCTTCTTTCCCGACGCGTACGATTTCTATTATATCCGCCAGGCGTTCAACTGTAATTTGAAGAACTCTGTTTTGATCACGTTCTAACTCAAGCCGGGCACGAATATTCGCAAGCTGCTTGTCTTCAAAGAAAACAATTGCCGCATTGATCGGAAGCGTCTGCTGTTCAAATTCAACCTGCGGAACCATTTTTCCCGACTCGACAAAATCGAACAATGCGCGCGTCATCTGGGCAAGTTCGAAGCTTGTGTGCTGCGCGACTACTTCACGGTCGATTTTATCGATCAGCGACTTGAACTCTTCATAGGTCACTTCAGCCAATCCATGATCAACGAGATACCGTTTAATCAGCTCGGGAAAGTAGGTATAATCGATACAATATTTCAATCTTTTTTCTATAGTCGAAGAAGCGACCCTGCGCTGGTCGCCAACGATAAAATTCAAGAGCGTCCACTGCGGGCGGCAGAGATAATTAAACTGGAAATGTACCGATTCATCTAAAATCGATTCAAATTCCTGCCGGCTGAAATGGTAGTTTTGAACAAGCAGTAAATCGATCTGTGCCTCAAGGCTTTTTACCTCGGCAAGCGAATACGGCATTTTTTTAGAGCGGTGCTCCAATCCCCGTTCATGTGCGAGTATCTTTTCCACTTCGGCTTTGAAGTACGCTTTTATTGCAGGATGAATATTGGTCGTAAGAATCTTCTTAAGGAATACATCATCCTCCTCGCCTATCGTTTTAACACGAACTGCGTGGATAATAGATTCTATTTCTGCTTCGAAAATATAGCCCATAATTTTATGCCATGGAGCCAATTAGCCATTGAGTTAATTTATTCATCCAATTTATTTTCCAAGGACCAGATTAACCCGGTCAATTTCTTTCTGTGCTGCTATTTTAAATTGTGGATCGGTTCCTTTTCGTGCAATGATTTGCTTGTACATCGTTATCGCCTGATCATATTTTGACATTTTCTCGTATGACTGGCCTGCCATATAATACGACGTCGATATCCAATCCATTTTACCTTGTCTTGGAGTAAGATAAGGTACCTTCAGAAATTCCAGAATCGCTTGTTGATATTCTCCTTTATAGAAATATGCTTCGCCGATATAGTAACGAAGTTCTGTTTCAAGGTCGATATTTCCTTCATTTAATAAATCCTGAAGATGGAGAATCGATCGGTCGTGATAACCCAGCTTCTGATACAGTACACCGATATCAATTCTCTTATTGATGAGGTCAGGATCCTTCGGGAAACGATCGATATACTTTCGCGTCAGCTCCAATGCATCGTCGTATAATTTCATTTCCTTATACACCATAATTAAATTACTCGTTGCCAACGGAACAAGATCAGGAGAGAGCTGTTCATTCTCTAAAATGCTGCGGTATTGTTTTGAAGCTGCATCCCATTTTTCCATGCTGTAATATGCATTGCCCAGGCTTAACCGCACACTCGGAATAATCGGATCGTTGGGAGAATATTTAAGCAGAGAATCATACATGCGCACTGCAAGAGGTGTCTTTTGATCCAGCTCATACAAACGCGCCGTCCAGAACATCGTTTCCGGAATGATGCGCGCTTTAGGATATGAGCGGACAACATGAGCAAACCGTTCCCGCGCTTTCGCAATATCTTCTTTGCGCATTTGATACTTTCCTCGCTCGAATTCAAACTCCGCTTCATAATTATACGTATGACTATATTTCTTTATGAATTCCTCAGCCCGTTTATCGGCTTTCTTTATATTATCGATTCGAAAATACGATATGACAATACGCGATTGTATATATTTTTTTGTGGTATCGTTTTTTGCCTGTAAAAGTGCTTCGTTATATCTTTTAATAGCATCGGCATATTGTTCGTTTTGAAAAAGCATATCAGCCGTTTCTAATAAGACAGATGACTGCCCCTCCGATTTACCTGAAATTCGGCTTACTTCCTGCATATATTTTGCCGCGAGGTCCAAATCGTTGTCCTTTTTGGCAATAGATGCAAGCGCATAATAAGCCTGTCCGGCTCTTTCCGATGTCCGGTCTCTTGTCACATATTCTGCATACCATTTTTTCGCCCCGGAAAAATCCATGAGTCTCTCATAACACATTCCAAGTTTATAAATAACCGAACTTTCGACCTCGGAATCTGCAGCGTCAAAAAAGAAATCAGACTGTAATCTCTCCAGATTGCGCAGGTACCATTCCTTCGCATTCGTAAAATCACCTGCAAAAAAATATGCATCAGCTTTAAAAACCTCAAGATTCGATCTCGACATATGATAAAAATACCGGGTTTCAAGAAGATCTAAATACTCAAACGCCTTTGCTGCCATTCCATTGCCTGCGGCGTATTTAGCAAGGCACTCAGCAGCAGCAGGGCTTTTTTCATGATTCGGGTTCTTAGCCAGAAATTTATCAAGCACTTGAAACGCCTCGTCCTTCTCCATCATACCGTCCAGCGCAATGCCCAACCGGTACTGTGCCGAGTTAGCTGTCTCGCGATTCGGATACTTTTCCAAGATAATCTTGTACGTTCTAACAGCGTTTTCATAATTCTTAACCTTCAGATAAGCATCGCCAAGCAGAAGAAGCGCTTCATCTCTTCCGCGCATATTCGATGATTTCGATAAAAATTTTGTTCCCAGCGCCCGCAATTCTTCCGGCTTTTCCGCCAATTGCAGACGGAGCGTAAATGCCGCAATAATCGCTTGCTCGGTAAACTCGCCTGCCGGATAGAGCACTGCAAGAGAATCGTAAAGAGCAATTCCTTTAGAAAGAAATTCTTTTTTCTTTGCAGTTTTATCCTTCTCTTTCAGTGCAAGCATTTCATACGACTGTGCCTGTCTGAACAACGCTGTCGGCCGCACAGCGTCTTCCAAATCAAATGTCAGCGCGTTTGCATACTGCTCGGCAGCAAGCCGGTAATCTTTCAGATCTGTAAAATAAATCTCGGCAAGGCGATAAGCAAGATTCCCTTTTGATTTCTGCGAGATAACATCTCCGATCAAAAGTGCAAGTTTCTGCAAACCTGCATCTTTATTGTTTATTTCAAAAGCCTTAATAAGTCGAATTTGTTTTTGAGCCTCCGGAACAAACTCACTGCCCGGATATCGACGCTGAAGATTTTCGAATGCTTTTATCGCCTCATCCATATTACCGGCTTTTTTCCAGGCTTCGCCTAACTCCATTGCTGCATCATCAACCCATTCACTCGAAGGAAAGTACTCGAGCAGCCACTCGCAAAAATCGACTACAGTCCTGGATTCGCCGGTTTCATTATTGACCGCTGCAGCTCCTTCTATTAAAAGCCTGGGCAAATTGGGATCCGATGGATACTGCTGACGGAACAGATTTATCAATCGTACAGCTTCTGTAATATTCCTCGCTTTGACCGCGCTCTTGATTGCACCTACAAGAACTGGCCGGCGATCCATATCTACGGTACTGTCGTTCAAAGCACGTATGAAAAGCCGGGCCGCTTTTTTAGAATCACCTGCATGTTCAGCCGCAATACCGGCTTTGTATAATGCTTCTCCATTGCGCAGTCCACGGATTTTTACGGCTTTCTCAAAAAATTCAAAAGCCTGTTTATTAGACTGCATGCGTTTGAAAACTTCCGCCATTTCAATATACACATCCTGCTTAAGCTGACCGGGAGCTTTTGAACTGTCGTCAACTACCGATTTCCAGACCGATAGAGCTTCATCTGTTTTACCGGACGCATTTTTCAGCGCGCCAAGCGTAAAAAGCGCATTACAATAGCTTGATGTCGATTTGAAATTTTCTATCACATCGGACAATGCGCTTTCTGCTTCGGCAATTTTTCCAAGGCCCATGAGCGATTGTCCGTACAACACGAGTGCACGGGCTTTTAACTGCGGATCCCCGGCCGCGTCAATTACACGCTTGCTTTCCTGCCGCGCCTGATCTAATTGTCCGGTAGAAATGTATATCTCGGCAAGTCTATTTCTTGCCGATAGCACTTCATCGGTCGTATATTCCTGTGTCAGTATTCGCAAAACACGGAGTGTATTTTTCTTGTCCTTTAGCCTGCTGTAGTAATCGGCTGATTTGAGAAGTGCAGCCGGTGCAAATTTACTGTTCGGGTGAAAAGTCTTTACACGCTCAAATCCCATTGCCGCCTCGCGCTCGCTATTCATTGCGGCATATTCTTCTGCAACATTCATCCATGCTTCAGGTGCTTTTATGTTATCCGGATACGCAAGAGCGAAATTCTGGAATGTTTGACGCGCCTCTTCGTGCTTGCCAAGCTTCGATTGTGTCAGGCCGAGATAAAAACGCGCTTCAATTCCCAGCGCACCGCTCGGATAGAGATTGATAAACATGTTTAACTGTTCCAGCGCAAGATCGTACATTTTGTCGTTATAGAGATTAACGGCAAGTTTAAAATTGGCATTCTCTTCGGAATCCTGAGTAAAGACAGGACAGGCGAATAAAAATAAAAGGATAAAGAGTTTCAGTTTCATGTGCGAAATGTAGCCAAATATGAGAGGATTTGCAAGAAACGTGGGACAAGAGATTTTGAGAAGATGAGATTATGAGATTGGGAGATAATAAGATTATGAGATTGGAAGATTGCAATAGCAGCGGCTGCAATGCCGTTAACTTCAACTCTTGCTATTTCTTACATTTTGTATAATATACTTGTTGAACCTTTATTCTATTATCGTTTTTTCTTTCTTCAAACAGCAAGAAAATAAGACAGATAGAGTTTTTCACGGAGGTAATGATGAAAAAGGAAATTTCAAGAAGAGAATTTATTATTAAAAGCACAACAGCTTTATCCGTTTTACCTGCAGCCGGTTTATTGGGAAAATCACTGTTTCAGTCAACCGACAACCTTCCGAATATCATTTTAATCTACACAGATGATCAGGGATATGCAGATGTCGGTGTTTATGGGGCCAGGGGATTTAAGACTCCCAACCTGGACGCACTTGCGAATAACGGAATTCAGTTCACGAATTACTATAGTGCCGCTCCGACTTGCACACCATCCCGTGCTGCTTTATTGACGGGCTGCTATCCGGTGCGTGTGGGGCTCCCTTTTGTCATAGGCCCAAAAGGCCCGGATTGGACAAAGGGAAAAGATAATATCGGACTTAATCCGAATGAGACGACAATTGCTAAATTACTGAAACAAAAAAATTACGGAACATGCTGCATCGGGAAATGGCATCTCGGCGATAAAAAAGAATTCCTTCCGCCCAAGCATGGATTCGATTATTATTTCGGGCTGCCGTACAGCCATGATATGGATAAGAAAACCGATTCCAGATATCCCGATCTTCCATTAATTGAAAATGAAACAGTCGTTGAACTGAATCCCGATCCGTGTTTACTCACAAAAAGATATACCGAAAAAGCCCTGGATTACATTGAGAAAAATATTTCACATCCCTTCTTTATTTATCTTGCTCACAATTTACCGCACATACCGCTTGCGGCATCGGAACAATTCAAAGGCAGATCCAAACAAGGATTGTACGGCGATGTCATGGAAGAAATCGACTGGTCGGTCGGCGAAATAGTAAAGAAACTTAAAGAGCAAAACCTCTACGAAAATACAATTATCATTTACACTTCAGATAACGGCCCGTGGCTGATTTACGGAGATCATGCCGGTTCAGCCGGCAATCTTCGTGAAGGTAAGTTCACAACATTCGAGGGCGGACAACGAGAACCCTGCATTATCAGCTGGCCGCGGAAAATCCCGAAGGGCATTATTTTAAACGAGATGTTCTCTTCCATGGATTTTCTTGCTACAATTGCAGCAATATCGGGAGCAAAGCTTTCAGCAAATAAGATAGACGGTAAAAATGTTCTGCCTCTCTGGGAAAATTCGACAGGCGCTGAAAATCCGCACGAAGCATTATACTTCTATGCCGAGTACGAGTTACAGGCGGTAAGATGGAAAAACTGGAAGCTGCATTTTCCGCATAAATATGATTCCGTGAAAGTACCGGGCAGGAATGGAAAGCAAGGAACTGGAATCGAAAAAAATATAGAACTCTCCTTGTTCAATCTTTCAGACGATCCGGGAGAGAAAAACAATCTTGCCGAAAAACATCCTGACATAGTTAAAAAACTGACTGCAATGGCAGAGTCATTCGACAAAGAATTAAAAAAAGATGCCAGGCCCTGCGGAAGAGTTGATGAGAAATAATTTTTCTGCTGCTCGCTCCTGCATACAAATTTCTTTAGGCCACTATGCTGATATCGGATGCATTCCACTTGATGGCGAAACCTGCCGGTCCAATTTGTAATCTGGATTGCAAATACTGTTACTACCTTGAAAAGGAAAAACTCTATCCTACCAAAACAAATTGGACGATGCCTGACGGAGTGCTGGAAAAATTTATAAAAGATTACATCAAGATTCAAAATGCACCGGTTGTCACTTTTGCATGGCAGGGCGGTGAACCGACTCTGCTTGGAATAGATTTTTTTAAGAAAGTAGTCGCACTTCAAGAAAAATATGCAGATGGAAAAAAAATAGAAAACACGCTGCAGACCAACGGAATTCTATTGAATGATCAATGGTGTGAATTCTTATCGGAAAATAAGTTTTTGATCGGGCTATCTATCGACGGGCCGCGTGAAATACATGACAAATACAGAGTGCATAAAGGCGGACAAAGCAGTTTCGACGCCGTAATAAACGGCTTGAATTATTTGAAAAAAAATAATGTAGAGTTCAATACGCTCACATGCGTTCAAAGAGATAATTCCTACAAACCGCTGGATGTATATAATTTTCTGAAAGAGATCGGAAGCAGGTATATGCAGTTTATTCCGATTGTTGGAAGGAAGGCACTGCATGTAAAAACTAACGATCTTGAACTTGTCTTGCCTTCTTATAAAGACGAGGCAGTGATTACTGACTGGTCTGTGGAGCCGCTTCAGTACGGAAAGTTTATGATGGCGATTTTCGACGAGTGGGTAAAACAAGATGTCGGTTCATACTTTGTGCAGTTATTCGATGTCTGCCTCGGAATCTGGTGCGGACAGGAAGCAAGCCTTTGTGTATTTAAAGAAACATGCGGTCAAGCTCTTGCGCTGGAGCACAACGGCGATGTTTACTCGTGCGATCACTATGTCTATACTGAACATAAGCTGCAAAACATAATGGAAAAACCATTGAAGAATATAGTGGACTCAGAAAAACAGATTCAATTCGGTTTGGATAAGAAAATAAAACTTCCGGACTATTGCCTTAAGTGTGATGTTCGTTTTGCCTGCAACGGTGAATGTCCAAAAAACAGATTTATGAAAACTCCCGAAGGCGAAGACGGATTAAACTATTTATGCGACGGATATAAATATTTTTTCCATAATATTGATCCGTATATGAAGTTCATGGCAAACGAATTGGCGAATAAACGCCCTCCCGCTAACGTAATGGGCTGGGTAAAAAGTCATTCCCGCCCCGCTAAAGCGGGATAAACACCGGCTATCCTGACAAAAAAGACTCTTCGCCTGCCACTTCATGGCTTCGCTCAGAGTGGGCATAGTACTCACATTTTGTTGTTGTCATTAACAAAACTTGCTTTAAAATAATGGTTTACAGATTCTAGTCAAAAAACCGTTTTAACATTATGAAAAAAACGTATTTGGATTCATTGCGCATTTCATGGAAATATGTTGGAGATATTGTGCGGCCGTTGCGGTCTGAAAGCGAAGGTTTTTATGCCCTTTTCCCGGATATGTATGCAATGGCTGATTTTGTCGTATATCCGACCGGCTGGGAAGGATTTGGCAATCAATTACTGGAAGCATTTGCTGCCGGCCTGCCCGTAGCTCTGTTCGAATATCCGGTTTTCAAGGAGGACATCGGACCCAAAGGGGTCTGCATTGTCTCGCTGGGAGACACTATTCTTGAAAGCAAAGACACCCTCGTACGTATTCCTGAACAGAACATCACTGTTGCGGCTCAGGAAATTTTATCAATCCTTACCAGTGCTGAAAAATACAGCGCCATGACCGCGAAAAACAGTGCCATAGGTAAAAAACATTTCAGCTTTGACGTACTGCGGGCTCATTTAAGTAATGCAATTGAATGGACGAGTAATAAGCGAAAACAAGAGAATTAGCATAATCGGAAAAATAAATCCTGTTTACACATTTTTAAATAATGGAAAGAAGGATTAAGGATAAAACGAACAATTTCTCGTCAATATTTTGAAGTCGTGCATATCTCGCTTTCTTCTAGCGTACTTATAGAAATGTCTTGATAGGAAAAGATTAGGCAAAACATATGAATACAAAAATTTTAGATGGAAAAACTCTGGCCCTGCAAATCGAAGATGAACTCACCGTTCGTGTCCGGAATATCAAAGATAAATCCAATGGCAAGCCGCCTACTCTGGCTACCATTTTAGTGGGGAACGATCCATCCTCAGCAATTTATGTACGAATGAAAGGCAACGCTTGCAAACGTATAGGAATGGATTCCCTGAAAATTGTCTTACCACAAACTACAACAACGGATGAACTGCTTAATGAAATTGATAAATTAAATGCCGATCCAAATGTGCACGGAATTTTGTTACAGCATCCTGTTCCTTCACATATTTCTGAACGACGCTGTTTTGATAGAATCAGATTAGAAAAAGATGTTGATGGTGTCACCGCATTGGGCTTTGGTAGAATGGCGATGAATGAACCGGCCTATGGATCGGCAACTCCAGCTGGTATTATGCGATTGTTATGCCATTATAATATTGCATTAGAAGGTAAACATGCTGTAGTGGTTGGACGCAGCCCTATACTTGGTAAACCTATCGCAATGATGTTGTTGAATGCCAATGCGACGGTAACGATATGTCATTCAAAGACACAGGGACTGTCTCAAATTATTAACCGTGGAGATATTATTATCGGTGCGGTAGGCAAACCGGAATTTATCAAGGGGGCTTGGATAAAAGAAGGGGCAATCATCATAGATGCCGGTTATCATCCGGGCAATATCGGTGATGTTGAACTTTCTGCTGTCATTGACAAATGTTCTGCTTATACGCCTGTTCCAGGCGGAGTCGGGCCGATGACTATTGCAACTCTAATTTCTCAAACAGTCGAAGCTGCGGAAAAATACAATAAAAAATAGTATAATTTATATTCATAGTTGGTAAGGAAAAATCATGAACTATATATCTCAACTCAATAAACAAAAAGAATTACTAAATACTCTTTTCGATAAGAAAGAAATATATAACAGAAAATATCGTAAGGGCGGGTGGACCGGAAAAGAAGTACTGGTTCACATTAAAGACTCCGAGACTGTTGCTTACGACCGGCTCAGAAGGACAATATCGGAGAATAATCCGATATTATGGTTTTTCGAACAGGAGCAATGGCAAAAGAATCTTAATTATATGGCCCAGGATATTGAATTGGCGAAAAAGGTATTCCTTTTGACAAGGGAATCAATCATCGAGATTGTTAATATGCACTTGAAGAAATATAAATCGAAAACAGGAGTTCATTCCCGTTTCGGTGTAAAAACGATGGGACAACTAATAGAGTATCTTATCTGGCATACCGACAAACATATCAAACATTTAAAGAAAATTAAAACTGCAAAATAAATATACTGGTAAAAATGTATGAAACCGGATGGCATTTTAGCAGGGATGGTTTATACGCTTGGATGGAAATATTATCGCGACCGGAAAGACGAGCGTGTTTTTCGCCTTCCTCCTACAACACTTAAGAAGCTCGCAAAAATGTTGAAAGAGAAACTTGGAATACACGCCATGCGCGTAATAGGCAATCCTGACGCAAAAGTTTCAACAGTTGGGCTTTCTCCGGGATTTGGCGGTTTCGAGGCGAACCGTTCACTCTTCCAGCAAAACGGCGTCGAAGTCCTGATAATCGGTGAAGCACATGAATGGGAAACTGGCGAATATGCAGCAGATGCTGTTGCTGCAGATTTGAAGAAAGGCCTCATCGTCCTCGGGCATATTCCATCCGAGCAAGCCGGTATGGAAACATTTACACGCTGGTTAAAGAAGTTTATAAAAAATGTCCCTATTGAATTCGTTCCTGCTAAGGAACCATTCTGGATACCCGAATAAGCGAAGATGAAAAAAATGCCTATAGATGCAAAATATGTACACACGAATCTGATTGCACGCGATTGGACGAAACTGTCTCAGTTTTATCAGGAAGTATTCGGATTAAAACCTATTCCACCTGAAAGGCATTACAAAGGTCCGAAAATTGAACGCGGTACGGGTGTGCCGGGATCTGAACTTCACGGTATTCATTTGCGTATGCCGGGATATGACGATAACGGTCCGACATTGGAAATATTTTCTTATTCAATTCAGGAAGAAGGTACGAGTCAGACGGTTAATCGTCTCGGATTTAGGCACATTGCATTTTCCGTTGATGATGTAACAAAAGCTCAACAGACAATTCTGCAGGCAGGCGGAGAAGCTGTCGGAGAAATTTCCACATTGTACACATCTAAAGGAGACAAGGTAACCTGGTGTTATGTGACAGATCCTGAAGGCAATATTATCGAATTACAATCATGATCGTAAAAAAAAGTTCATCATTTACAAAACAATACAGGCTCATATGGAAGGAGATTTGTAATATGAATGCTTATAAACTTATAGCGATACTTTTTGCCGCTGCTTTATTATCAGGCTGCGCCCACACGTTATGGATTAATAATAACTACGAGTCCATCAAACCGAATATTGATAAAGTTGTCATTATATTCCCTGAAATCGAGTTTTCCGAAAAGGTTGGCGACTCGAAAGAGATCAGATCGCCGCACAGTGTATTTACATCAAGAAATGTTGCAGAAACTATAAAAGAAATAATTGATGAAGGGAATTTTGCACCTAAACATGCAGCCATTTTTTGCGATACATTGCTTGTAGGCAAATGGATCCAAAACCGCTTTTCAGAAGCAAGTATTAAATACAAGCAAATGCGCGATGCGATGAGTCAATCAAAAGACAATAAAATTATATTGCCTTCAAATGATGAATTAAAATCATTAATAAAAAAAGCAAATAGTGATTATGTCGTAATTATTACAGGACATGGTTACGGGACATCCGAACAAACGAAGCAGCACGATATACTGCAATTAGAGGCTTTCGATTTATTTTTTGATCATGCATTTCCGTACGATTATCAATGGAGCGGACTGCAATTACAGATATCCCTCGTTGATGCAAAAACTATGGAAATTCTCTGGTATAATTACAATAAAGAGAAAGACTCGAAATATGATCCATTTAAAAAAAATGAAGTAAAGGATCTTTGTCTTAAACTGATGAAAGCGGAATAAAATCGGTGCACAGGTCGACGCTGCAGCCACTTTCCGAAAGTAATCGAGAATAAATAGGGAAGAACTTTCGGAAAGTTACACCGGAAATAATTACGTTATACGTGATAGGCACAAGCCTTGTTCGGTTTTAAGGATGATGCAGACAAACAACAAAGGATGCTCATGAAATCTTTAAATTACATTTTGGCATTCACGGCATCATTTATCCTGCTTTCTTGTTCTTCGCAATATTCAATAAAAGAACCGACGAAATACCCGCTGGAAAGATCGATTATGGAAAAAAGCCTGATTCAAGAAGGAATCAATGCATATGAACGTGGAGATTACGATAAAGCTGTCAGCCGATATCAAGAAGTATTGAATTCAAATCCTGATAATGTTCATGCAATTTATGAACTTGCA
>Ga0315548_1003164_pt1 | contig 12462 bp, 12 predicted proteins | sample SalMarSW160110MG_2_FD_202540 | JGI IMG/M metagenome (GOLD analysis project Ga0315548, IMG submission 202540) | Salt marsh sediment microbial communities from the Plum Island Ecosystem LTER, Massachusetts, United States - Salt Marsh Sediment SW1601-110 ... | reverse complement strand
CAGGTACAGAATTAGTAAAACCTTTAGGGGTTGAGCTAGATAAGAAAGGCTACATTAAAGTTAAGCCTGATATGTCGACGAATATTACTGGTCTTTTTGCCGCTGGAGATGTCGCCAATGCTTTTGAGGAATTTCGTCAAATTGTGACGGCAACTTCCGAAGGCGCCTTAGCAGCTAATAGTGTTTTTAATTTTTTAAAAGATAAGAAAGGAGACTTATGAAAAAAATTACCATTAATAAAAATCTTTGTCTTGGTTGTGGGACCTGTGTCGCCATTGCTTCTAAAAGCTTTAAACTGGGAGATGACGGTAAGGTAGAGGTTATTGAACCAGCTGGCGATAATAAAAAGATAATTAAGGAAGCTATTGACAGTTGCCCTGTTAGTGCGATAAAATCAACCGATTAAAATGGGAACCTGTGTTTTATACAGAACTTTGTTTTTCGTAAAACTCAAGTAAAACTCAAAATGAAAGAAAAGAAAAACCTTAATATTACAACTTTGATTTTAGCTATTCTTTTGGCAGGTGTTGCTTTCTTTGCTGGTATGATGTTGATGAAGAATCGGAGTTTAGAGCAAGGTCAATCCGCTGGTGTGGCTGATCAAGCTAATCAGAATGGAACCGAAACTCAGGCAACACCGGAGCCATTGGAGGAAGCCATTGGTGGTTTTGCTATTACTACCGAAGACGAAATTTGTCAAGAAGATGGCAAACCTTTAATTTATTATTTTGGTTATGATGGTTGCCCTCATTGTTCTTGGAATCATCCGATTTTGCAGTCTGTCGCTAAGAATTTCCCCACCCAAATTAGCTTCCATGATAACATGGATAAGCTAGATCAAGATTTGGATATCCAGGAAAAATATGCCCAGATTAGCCAAGGAGCGGTCCCTTTCTTTGTTTTTGGCTGTAAATATGTCCGATTGGGTAGCGGTGAAAATTATGGTGAAGAAGATGAAGAAAAGTTTTTGACAGCTTTAATTTGTAAGTTAACCAATGGTCAACCGGAAAAAGTTTGTACTCCGGTCCAAGACTTAATTGACCAAATCAAGTAATCTCTTCTATAATTAGATTAATTAGTTTTTCTTTTTTCCATGCTTGAAGAAATTTTTTTAAACCAGAACTTAGGCCCTTTAGGCATTACCAATTTTTTAAGACATGCTCTTCATTGGGGGGTAAGTCAAGGTTATTCCCTTGATTTGCTGATTTTAATTCTCCTTTTACCTTTATCTTTAACGGCTGTTGCTTTAGTTAGATATTTAATTGGTATTCAGGGTTTAAATCTTTTTTCCCCAGTGATTATGGCGGTGGCTTTTTTGCCCATGGGTATTATCCCTGGCTTAATTTTGTTTTTGACCATCCTCTTGATTGAAATTTTGGTGATTTTAATTTTGCGGCGAATAAAAATTCATTTTGCCGCTAAAATGGCCTTGGTTTTGCTGGTTGCTTGTTTTGGTTTTTTACCTCTGTTTTTTTTAGCTTCAAGTCTTAAGGTATCTTTTTTGTTTAGTTCTTCCCTAATTCCAATTTTAGTTTTAATCCTTATTGGTGAAAATTTAGCTGAAATGCAACTAAGAAAAAGTCCCAAAAAAGCTTTTCGAGCTATCTTAGAGACTTTAATTCTAGCTTCATTGGCTTTTGCTGTTTTAAGCTCAATGATATTGAAAAAAATAACTCTTCTTTATCCAGAGGCGATGATTATCTTGATTGCTATTTTGGACATTTGGGTTGGTCATTTCACTGGTTTACGTTTACTAGAGTATCGCCGTTTTCGTAAATTATTGAAAAAATGATTGTTTCTTCCGCTAATCTTTTAGGCCTTAATGCTCGCAATCGTCTTTTTTTATCAACCAATAAAAAAGAAGGACGATGGATTGCTGATTCTAAACTTTTAACTAAAAGAATTTTAAGAAAAAATAATTTACCCACACCAGCCATTTTAGCTAAGTTTAGAAACCCAAGAGATATTATGAATTTTTCTTGGGAGACTTTACCCGATAATTTTGTTCTTAAACCTTCCAAAGGTTTCGGTGGTCAAGGCGTTCTCATTGTCAAAAAGAAAGCTAAGTGGGCTGGAGAATGGTATTTGATGGACGGTTCTATTGTGACTATCCAAGATTTACGCTTTCATGCCTTGGAAATTCTATCAGGACGGTTTAGTCTTCATAATGGTTCTGACGTGGCCTTTATTGAAGAGAGAATTAAGATCCAAAAAATATTTGCCAAATATGTTTGGCATGGAGCTCCAGATGTTCGAGTGATTGTTTTTAATAAAGTTCCGGTGATGGCGATGTTAAGATTACCAACTAAAGAGTCAAAAGGGAAATCTAATCTTCACCAAGGAGCAGTTGGTGTAGGGATTGGTTTAGCAACAGGAATTACGACTCATGGGATTTTAAATGGATATTTTATTAAATTTATCCCAGAGACAAAAAGGAAGATAAATGGGTTAAAAATTCCAGAATGGAATAGAATTTTGACTCTAGCAGTAAGAGCTCAAGAAGTAGTTCATTCTTTAGGTTTTTTAGGAGTTGATATTATTTTAGATAAAGAAAGAGGGCCCATGATTTTGGAATTAAATGCCAGGGCGGGTTTAGAAATTCAAAATGCTAATTTATCTCCGTTAAGAAAACGGTTAGAGAGAGTTGAAGGATTAGAGGTTAAAGATGCTGAACACGGGGTAAGAATTGCCAAAGCTTTATTCACTGAACGTTTTGCTGACCGAGTGATGGTAAAAGAAGGCATTAGGACGGTTAAAGTTTGGGAGAATGTTAAGATCTTAACCGTTGATAAACAGAAAGTAGAGGTGAAGGCTAAAATCGATACTGGTGCTTGGAAAACATCTATCGATAAAGATTTGGCTGAACGTTTAGGAATTCTTAAAAATAGTAATATTTTATGGACAAAGATTTATAAAAGTTCGTTGGGTGAAGAAAAAAGACAAGTAATTAATTTAACTTTTTATTTGGCTGGCAGAAAAATAGAAACTATCGCCAATATTGCTAGCCGGAAAAATTTACGAACTCCTTTAATTATCGGACGTCGAGATCTAGAAGGTTTTTTAATTAAACCAGAAAGGAATTAATAATGAAAAAACTTTTAATTTTAGTTGACAAAATCGGCCCTAAAAAAGAAATGTTTGCCGAACATATTGCCAAAAATCTAGATAAAGAAGATAAATTAGTTTTGGCAAGATTTTCCGATTTAGTTTTAGTTAATGAAGAAGGGAAAATAGAAATTTTTCTTGATGAGACAGATTATAAGCTTCGAGATTTTGATTTGGTTTATTTTCGTCGGGCCGGAAGTATTTTTCTTTCCTTAGCTGGAACTTTGGGGATTTACCTTGACAATTTAGGAATTCCCTTTTTTGATACCTGTTTTAAAAATATCGGGTCAGCGGGCGGTGATAAATTAACTACCTATGTTAAATTATCATTGGCTGGTTTACCCACCATTCCTGGTTATTTTTGCTGGCATACCAAAATTGAACAGAAAAAAAATGAGATTATAGATAGATTAGGTTTGCCTTTGGTTGCCAAACAGCTTTCTTCACAAAGAGGAAAAGGAGTTTTCTTAATTAAAAAAGTCGATGATTTTAAAATGTTGGCTGAGAATTTTCCTGAAGGAGAATTTTTGTTTCAAAATTTTTGTCAAGGCCAGGATGAATATAGGATTTTAGTCTTAAAAGAAACGATTGGCTCTTTTGAAAAGAAAATTAAAAGCGTTGGTGAATTTAGAGCTAATTTAGCTTTAGGAGCTAGTGAAGAATACATCGATATAAAGAAAATGACAGGAGAGATGAAGGAAATTGCCATCAAAGCTACCAAGACTTTGGGTATTCAGATAGCTGGCGTGGATATTTTAGTTGACACCCAAGGCAAAATGTGGCTTTTGGAGGCTAACCGTGGGCCTGGTTTAACTTATGACCCTCAAATTTCCCCAGAGTTAGATAGTTTAGCCTCTTTTTTTAAAAAGGAATTAAATAAAAACGATAATGATTAAAATTGGAATTTGTTTTTCTAAAGAATTTATTGGTGAAGAACCACTTAGCCACATTGATAGAAAGCTCCCTGTTTATCTTCATTTTTTAAGCTTATGTCAAAAGCAAGATTGGGAAGTTTATGTTTTAACCCGTAAAACTTATCAAGGCAAGGGGATTTTTGCTGGGGCTTGGTTGTTCGAAAAGAATAAGTTTAAACTTGTTAAGAAAGAAATTAAAATTGATTTGGTTTATGATCGGACAGCTGGCCTTAAATTTCCTCTGGAAGATGATTCTGGGATGAAGATTGTTAATCAAAGAAACTTTAAAATTCTTTGTTGGGATAAGTGGCAAGCATATCAGGAAATTAGCTATTTGATGCCTAAGACTTTTTGGGTAGGTGAACAGGATAATTTGCTTTCAGTTTTGCCGAAAATTAAAACTGACTGGGTAGTCCTTAAACCATATAATGGTTTAAAGGGTTTGGGTGTTTTCATTGGGCCGAAAAAAGAAGCTTTAAACTTTAAATTCCCGGAAAAATTCAAAAAATATATTACCCAGGAATTTGTTGATACCTCTTTGGGCATTCCCCAAATAGTTGACAGTCTTCATGATTTAAGGATCGTTATTATTAATAGTAAATCGGTTTGGAGTCATGTACGCGTACCTCCTTTGGGAAGCTTCAAATCAAATACAGTGGATGGTGGAATACTTAAGGAAGTTGATTATAAATTGGTACCCAAGTCGGTTAAAAAAATTGTTTCGGATATTACGCCAAAATTTTACCAAAAATATGATAATCCTATCTTTAGTTTGGATTTTGGTTTTGATAAAAAAGGTAAACCTTGGCTTTTTGAGATTAATGACCAGATTGGTTTTCCCCGTTGGGAGATGAGGCAAAGAAATGTCTTTCTAAAAGAATTGGTTAAAAACTTTAAGGAAAAATTAGAGGATGACAAATGAAACACTTAAGTCAAGAAAAAGTAGCGGTAGCGGTGTCTGGTGGGGTGGATTCAGGAGTTACAGCAGCATTATTAATTAAAAAAGGTTATCAATGTGAAGCTTTTCATTTAAGACTTTGTCATCAATGTTCTTCTTTTGAATCTTTGAAGTTTGCCCAAAAAACAGCCCAAAAATTAAAAATTCCTTTTCATTTAATCGATTTAACGGAAATTTTTAAGGAAAAAATTATTGAGAGATTCTTAAAAGATTATGCGTCTGGTTTAACCCCAAATCCTTGCGTAATTTGTAATCAGCTTATTAAATTCGGCGAATTGTTAGATTATATTCGAAAATTAGGTTTTGACTATTTAGCCACTGGCCATTATGCCCAAATAAAAAAAGACCAAGAAAGATTTCATCTTTTAAAAGGAAAAGATAGGATTAAAGATCAGTCTTATTTTCTTTATCGTTTAAAACAATCACAACTAAAACATCTTTTATTCCCTTTAGGGAATCTTAAGAAAAAAGAAGTTATAAAACTGGCAAAAAAATGGCATTTGCCAGTGGCTTTTCGTCCAGAATCTCAGGAAATTTGTTTTTTGCCAGAGGATGATTATCGACCCTTTTTAAAACGTTACTTAAAAAAAGAAATCAAACCAGGGGAAGTTGTTGATATTAAAGGTCGAATTATTGGTCAACATCAAGGCCTACCTTTATATACTGTTGGCCAGAGACATGGTTTTACTATTAATTCTAAATTTCAGACGTCGGTTTTACCCCCTTACTATATTATCAATAAAGATATTAAAAAGAATCGTTTGATTGTTGGTTTTGGTAAAGAAACAGAGAAGAAAGAGTTCTTTGCCAAAAATATTAATTGGGTTGATGAAAATTGCGGTTTGAAGTCTTTAAATTATAATTTAAACTGTAAAGTGAGGATTAGGCATCAGGGTGAGTTTTATTCAACTTACTTACAGATTCAAAAAAACAAGGTAAAAATTACTCTCCATGAGCCTGAAAGGGGAATTACTCCGGGCCAATCAGCTGTCTTTTATCAGAAAGATGAAGTTTTGGGTGGGGGAATTATTGTCAGTTGATGATTGACAATTCAAAAGAAAAATGATTAAATGTTTTTCAGGATGACTTAAAACGTGGCCAAGTGAAAGTTTTGGGTTTTAACCCCGCTTGGCGGGGTTTTTTAGTCTCAATTTGTCCTTTGACAATCAGGAAGTGGTAGGAATTTTTTTGAGAATTTGATCCTGGTTCAGGATGAACGCTAGCGGTGCGCCTTAAGCATGCAAATCGAGCGGGGTTCGCAAGAACCCAGCGGTGGACGGGTGAGTAACACGTAGGAATCTACCCTTTGGTGAGGAATAGCCTTCCGAAAGGAGGGGTAATACCGCATATCTTTGCAAGAAGAAAGGGCTTAACTGCCCGCCGAAGGAGGAGCCTGCGTCCTATCAGCTTGTTGGTAAGGTAATGGCTTACCAAGGCTTTGACGGGTAGCTGGACTGAGAGGTTGGTCAGCCACAATGCTACTGAGATACGGAGCATACATCTACGGATGGCAGCAACTGGGAATCATGCGCAATGGGCGAAAGCCTGACGCTGCGACACCGCGTGGAGGATGAAGGTTTTCGGATCGTAAACTCCTTTTTTCTAACTATCATGGTTAGAAGAATAAACACCTGCAAACTACGTGCCAGAAGCCTCGGTAATACGTAGGGTGTAAGCGTTATCCGGATTTATTGGGCGTAAAGAGTTTCGTAGGCGTTTAATTAAGTTTTTGGTTAAAGCCCAAAGCTCAACTTTGGAGAAGCCAAAAAAACTAATTGAATAGAGAGTCTTAGGGGATGCTGGAACACTTGGTGTAGGGGTGAAATCCGTTGATATCAAGTGGAATACCAAGGGCGAAGGCGAGCATCTGGGAGACTTCTAACGCTGATGAACGAAAGCTAGGGGAGCAAAGCGGATTAGAGACCCGTGTAGTCCTAGCCGTAAACAATCCTCGCTAGATTTCTTTAACATTCGTTAAGGGAGTCGTAAGTTAACACGTTAAGCGAGGCGCCTGGGGAGTACGGCCGCAAGGCTAAAACTCAAAGGAATTGACGGGGACCCGCACAACCAGTGGAGCATGTGGTTTAATTCGATACGAAGCGAAAAACCTTACCTGGGCTTGACATCCAAGCGTTCTATTTCCGGGAAACCGGAGAAATCCGTAAGGAGGCTTGGACAGCTGCTGCATGGCTGTCGTCAGCTCGTGCCGTGACCTTAAAAATCTCGCGGCTTCTGTTAGTAATAGCAGATGAAAAACTGACTCATATCGGTGGAGCTTCTTGACTTTCGGATTTTATTCGGGTTAAGATTGTAATACCGAGGGAAGTCGAAATTTTATGGTGAGGGGAAAGTTTAAGCTGAATTCAAAAATTATTCTGACAAATCGTCAGAAAGAGATTTTAATTGGTTCTTTTCTTGGTGATGCTTATATCACTAAAAGAGGACAGATTCAGTTTGAACAGAGCGCTAAACAAAAAGAATATCTTTTTTGGAAACATCAAGAGTTAAATTCCATTTCATATAAGAATGTAAGTAAAGTAAATCGTTTTGATAAAAGATTTAATAAAACTTATACTTCTTATCGATTTTGGACGAGACAATATTTTAGGTTTTTAAGAGAAAAATTTTATTCCAAAAATAAAAAGATTATTCCAAGAGACATTCATTTTACTCCATTAATTCTAGCAGTTTGGTATATGGATGATGGCTGTTTTAGTCATCAAAAATGTATCATTTCTACTGAATCTTTTTCTAAAAAAGATATTTTCTTTTTAAAGAAGATTCTTTTAGATAATTTTGGAGTTGAGGCCTCTTTAAAAAGTGACTCAAAGCTTTTAATTAGAAAAGTAAGCTTTAATAATTTCTTTTCTGTTATAAAGCCTTATATTATTCCCTCAATGTACTATAAAATTTTTGACCCCGTAACGACTTCTTCTTGTTGAAACAAGAAGAGATAGCAGTCATTTTAAAAATTTAAGGCTGTTATAATACGTCAGCTTCCAGTAAACACTGGAAGATGGTATAGTCTGAACTCATTTTAATTTAAAGTGAGCGGAGGTGTTCCTTTAAGTAGGGTAACGAGCGCAACCCCCATTCTATGTTAAATATTCATAGGAGACCGCTTATCTTTTAGATAGGAGGAAGGAGGGGATGACGTCAAGTCAGCACGGCGCTTATGTCCAGGGCAACACACATCCTACAATGGCGAAAAACAATGGGTTGCCAAACCGTAAGGTGGAGCTAATCCCTGAAATTTCGTCTCAGTTCGGATTGTGGGCTGAAATTCGCCCACATGAAGTTGGAATTGGTAGTAATCGCGAATCAGCAGGTCGCGGTGAATACGTTCTCGGGTCTTGTACACACCGCCTTTAATTTTTAAAAGCGCGCGTGGCAGTATTTATCACTAGTAGGTTAAAATCCTACTCATGTTTTAAAAACATGATAGCCAAAAAAAATTCACTTTTGTGAATTGACAGTCATAGCACCGTAAGGTCTATGGCGGAGGGTCTGAGGCAAAAAGCAGCCAATATTTAACAATCTCAGCGACTCCTGCTGGGCGGTCAGAAGGAAGTTGTTTTTAAAAGATTGATTGGATGTTTGGAAAAGTGATATTTATAACCCACGGAGATCCTATCAAGATGAGGATTATTACTTGATAGGAAGTCAGCAGATTCATAGTAGGTATTGAGAGGAGTTTATTTTCAATTTAAACTGAGAATAAATACCCGAAGAAATACCGAAGGGGTCTACGAAATGGTAAATGCTAGCTATATTGTTGGTTTAACTGACGGAGAAGGTTGCTTTTTAGTTCAACTTAGGAATGATTGTCGGATTATTCTAAGATACTTTATTACTCAGCGTTTTGATAATAAAGAGCTTTTAGATAAAGTTTGCCAATTTTTCAAAATTGGCTATGTCTATAGAAAATTTCAAGGCAATGATCGAACTAAAATGACCTTTGTTTACGAAGTAACAAAACAAGATGATATCCAAAAAGTGATTGTTCCTTTTTTTAAGAAGCATGAACTTCAGGGTGTTAAAAGAATTTCTTTTACAAAATTTGCTCAAATAGCAAAAATTGTCAAGAATCGCCAAGATACTCGTAAACTAACCGCAGGTGAACTAAATAAAGTTTGGCATTTAAAGCTTACAATGAATACTCTTCATAATAAGCCAAGAAACATTTCGGCTCGCCCGGTGCGGGAAATCCGCTCGCCGGGTGGGAACGGGAAATAACCTCAAATTATCCCAATCCGTCAAGTGAGCAGAGTCGGTGGCACCCGAAACCTTCTTTTTGAGGGCTAAGGTGAAATCGGTAATGAGCACTAAGTCGTAACAAGGTATCCGTTCTGGAAGGAGCGGATGGATCACCTCCTTTCTGGAGTAATTTACGGCCCAGACTTTTTTATTAAAGTTATGGGGAAGTACACCCAAGTTTTGTTGAATTTCTTGTTAAAAAATCAACCTTCCTACCACTTTTTGGTTGTCAAACAAAAAACCCTCCGAAAAAGGAGGGTTTTTGATGGATTAATTTTATTTTTTAGGAATTCTTTCGATAAGAGTATCTTTGTTGAGAAACTTTAATTACCTTTTCCCGGTTTTGATTTTTGGATTGTGGTAGAGGTAGAGTATAGGCAAAAAATGGCCTAGAGGTCAGATTATCAATGGCTAATTTAATGATAACTTGAAAGTTGGAAAGACCGACTAAGTCTTTTTGAACAAAAACACCACCAAATTCCTTTTCCAAAATAAAAGCGTCTTCTGCTCCGACCAAAAAGGAAATGAGGGTGCCAGCATTGCCAAAAATAGCTTTTTGCACCGGCAGGTCAATTTGAGCCATATATTGGTTAGCTAAGCAAAGATTCAAGCGATATTTTCTGGCTTCCGATAAAATTTTAACAAAAGAACTGGTGGCAAAATTTTGAAACTCATCAACATAAAGGTAAAAATCTTTTCTCTGGGATTCGGGAATGTTAACCCGATTCATCGCGGCCAGCTGGATTTTACTAATAATCATCGCTCCCAATAAAGCGGCGTTATCTTCACCTAAGCGTCCTTGTGATAAATTAAGAATCAAAATTTTACCTTCATTCATGATTTTTTCCAAATCAATGGTTGATTTTGGTTGGCCGATGATGGCTCTGATGGAAGGCGAAGAGACAAACTGGCCGACTTTATTTAGAATAGGCGAGATGGCTTCCTGTTGAAGTCTATCCGGCATTTTTTCAAATTCACTTTGCCAAAAGTTGCTCAAGACTGGATCGTTTAATTTTTGGACTACTTGATGGCGAAAATCCCTGTTGGTGAGGATTTTAGGAATATCAACCAGAGTGCTACCCGGAGTTTGAGCCAAAGTTAAAAGGGTATTGCGTAGGATATGTTCCAAACGGGGTCCCCAAGAAAAGGAGTAAATTTTGTAAAAAATCGAAATAATACCGGAAGTAACCAATTCAGCTTGAGTTAGGTCATTAACTTCCAAAATATTAATCGCAAAAGGATTTTCTTTATCGGATGGATCAAGGTAACAGACATCATTAATCCGGTGTGAAGGAATATAATCCAATAAAATTTCTGAGAGGTCGCCGTGGGGGTCAATGACGGCAAGGCCGTGTTTTTTCTTCATGTCATCAATAGCCATGTTAGCAATGAGCGTTGATTTTCCGGTGCCAGTTTTCCCGATGAGATACATGTGGCGTCGTCGGTCGGATTGTTTGATGCCAAAGGTAATGACACGATTTTTGTATTCGGTTCGAGCAAAAAAGTTGATTTCTTTCTTTTGTTCGTCGGTCAAGTCAGTAGCGACTGGCAGATTTTCTGGAGCTTCGGTTAAAACTTGTCTTCCCCAAGTGATATTGGGAATTTTTGTTTGGGCACTTGGTAAATGCCATAAACTGGCGGTTTCTGAAATAGTTAGGATTTGAAATTTTGGGGTGAATTCCGCCGACCGCTGGCAAATGGCTTGTTTAAATTTATTCTTTTTTATAAGCGACGCTTTTTGAAAAATAAAACCATTGCCGTCGCCACGGGTAAAGATGGCAAAACCGCCTGACAGTGATTTTAGAAGACTTTGGTTGGAAGCCATAATTCTAACACCCACTTTTAAACCCTCTTCTTGGATTTTCTGGCGGATAAGGGCTTCTCCTGGTAAAGGCCGGCGTTCGGTTTCACTGACTTTAATACCGGTCTCTACTACCTTTTGGGCTTGTCTTTGCCAGCCAGAGGGGGCTTTTTGAATGATTAACTGGACCAAAGTTTTATCATTTTCACTACCTTTAGACATAACCGCCAAAAGGCTGGCTAAGGGATCGGTTTCCTGAAAATCTTTGAGAGTTTTTAAAGGATAATAGAAGCTATTATTTAAAACCATTTGGCCGAAAGATAAACTTTCTTGAGACCAAGAAGAAAGATAATCAGGGATTCGGTTCAAGACTGACAAAGGGTAAGAAGCTAAAATTTGACTTTCAAAATAAGGTAACATTGATTCATTAAGAACAACGCAGAAATGAATTTGCTGGTGGTCGCAAACAATTTCCAAAGCCAGAGATTCTCCCTGACGGCCTTTTAAATGGTCCAAAAAAGAAGGGGAAGAGAGGATACGGGTGAAGCCGGAGAATAAAGGAATGGCCGATTCCATGGCATACTCGTTCTCGCGCGGGACTTTAATTTCAAAAATAATCTTTTGTTCCATGTTCTTAACTATATTATAGCAGATTTTAATTCTAAAAAAGAGATTGATTGCAAACTAAAATTAATTATCCTATAGCTTGACTTTTAAGGAATATTTATGGTATGATTCTTTCTAGCTTGGTTGGTTCTTTTAAAAGGAGTGGTGTAAGTGAAGACTTTTAAGAAATTAATAGTACTAATAGTAGTGTTAATTTTTTTGTTGCCTGCTATTTTCGGTTGTTCTCCTAAAACTAAAGAAGTTTACATTTCTTTAGTCCCGACTACATATCATGAAGTTGGGGGAGATACCTTTAATTACAAGATAAATGGTGTTTGGGTAGCAAATTATCATTCAGGTTTAAATCATTTTTCAGGTAGGATTGTGGTTGAGGTTTTTCAGACAGTCTACAGTACCTCTAAAAAAATCATGACGGTTTACATAGAGTCAGAAGAATTAAAGAATGGTAATTGTATAAGCTATATTTATGAAATCTGGGGGCCATCAGATAAACGAACTCAGGAAATAACAATTACAATTCAAGATTCTAATTCTGGAGAGAGAAAAATCGCTTCGGTAACAATATAAAAAATATAAAAAAGAGACAGCCAAAGCAAAAACGGAGGACGTTAGCCTCAAGCCTAATTTCCTCCGTATTTTTTTGCCTTTTTTTGGACCTCAATTTATGTTAAAATTTCTTTGTTTGGGCGATTGGTTCAGTGGTAGAACGCTTCTCTGATAAAGAAGAGGTCCATGGTTCGATTCCATGATCGCCCACTAACCATTGACAATCTCTTTGGAGATTGATAGAATAACTTTTG